>Ga0222713_10006293_pt1 | contig 11326 bp, 20 predicted proteins | sample C33_649DmetaG_FD_165061 | JGI IMG/M metagenome (GOLD analysis project Ga0222713, IMG submission 165061) | Estuarine water microbial communities from San Francisco Bay, California, United States - C33_649D | ecosystem: Environmental > Aquatic > Marine > Unclassified | place: USA: California... | reverse complement strand
CTTTATTACGGGCGATTACCTGCAGATCACCCGCGTTGGTGGCGGCAATCTCGACTTTATTGATGCGTCTGGTTTTACGCCTGCCGGTGTAACAAGCACTGGCGCCTGGTACGTCAGCGTTGATGCAGTCGGCGGCATCCGTCTGTTCAAGACCTGGGGCGCTGCACTGAAAGGCGACTACAACGACGCCGTAACGCTTGCCACACCTAGCGGCAGCTACACAATTTCAGTTGCCGTCACCAATGCCGGGTATCGCACCCTTGGCGAGGTTGTGTCCTATGAACTAAGCACGCAACGGGCTGCTCTTGATGCCACGGTGCTGGGCGAAGAATTCGTGGAGCAAGTCAGCGGCTTGGTTTCCGGCAGCGGGCGCATGACCTGTTTCTGGGATTTTGGCGAAAACCAAGACTTTGAAGCCGCCCAATACATCCATCACCTGATCCTACGCCAGCAACTCGGCAGTAATTTCAGCGCCGCCTTTACCCTCAAACGCAACGGCGAATCTGCCGCCACTGGTCCCAGCAACACCGATTCATCTCAGCTGTACTACTTAGTAGACGGCTTGATCACCAACGTCGGCATTTCGTTTGAGGCGAGCACCGCCGTTCAATCCCAGATCGAATTTGTGACGACCGGGCAAATCCAGTTGCGGTACAGCACGGGCGGCAGTATTGCGGGAAGTCTGTTGTTGCAGGAAGACAGCAATGCACTGGACCTAGAATCAGGTATAGGCCGCTTGCTGCAGGACGAAATCTGAGTCATGGCAGACCTCAAAATTTCCCAGCTCAATAGTCTTGCCGGCTCATCACTGGCAAACAACGACGTTGTAGCTGTCGTCGATACCTCGGCCAGCGAGACCAAAAAGATCACATCAAAGGAGCTTGTTCAATATGGATATGGACTCGTTGACCCCAGCACCCTCGACGGTGACATCATCGAACCTGGCACCACTACCGCCAGAGGCACCGTCCAGCTTACCGACAGTACCAGTAGTACGAGTACCACCACCGCAGCTACTCCAAACGCTGTTAAATCTGCCTACGACCTAGCTAACGCAGCAATGCCGAAGGCTGGTGGCACGTTCACCGGCAACATCAGTTTTGAGGGCAGCACTGACGACGCCTTTGAGACGACCTTTGCGATCACCGACCCCACGGCTGACCGCACCATCACCTTCAAAAACGAATCTGGCACCGTCGCTTACCTGAGCGACATTTCCGGCATCAGCACATTTTTGCCACTGACCGGTGGCACGATGACCGGGCAGATCCTCGGTGATGACTCCACTAGTGCCAGCACTCCTGGCTATGCCTTTGACGGCGACCCTGACACCGGCTTACTCCGCACTGGCGCCAACGAAATTGCCCTTGTCACTGGTGGTACTGCACGGCTAACTGCAGACGCATCCGGCAACATCAATATCCCCGGTAATTTATCTGTTCAGGGCACAACTACAACAATCGATTCCACCACATTGGTGGTGAAGGATAAGAACATCGAAATGGGTGCGGTTGCCACCCCGACCGATGTAACTGCAGACGGCGGCGGTATCACCCTGCGTGGTACGACCGATAAAACAATCAACTGGATTGATAGCACCGACGCTTGGACATTTAGCGAGCACATCAGCATCGCTAGCGGTAAAGAGTTTCGGATTAACGGCACCAAAGTTCTTGACGCCACCAGCCTCGGCAGTGGTGTTGTTAGCTCCAGCCTCACAAGCGTTGGCACACTTACCGGCCTGACACTCAGCGGTGACGCGCTGCTACAAAACCAAGCTGACCTGCGCTTTGGCGAGGCAACCGGGAACGGCACTAACTGGGTTGCGTTCCAAGGTGCAGCAAGCATCGCCAGCAACGTCACCTGGACACTGCCCGCAACAGACGGCACAAGCGGTCAAGCACTCAGCACCAACGGCTCTGGAACACTGAGCTGGACAAATGTTGGCAGCGGCGATGTGACGCTGACCGGCACTCAAACGCTCACCAACAAAACTCTCACCGACCCGGCGATCATCGGCACGATCCTTGAGGACGTGTTCACGATCACCGATGGGGCAGCGTTTGAGATTGACCCCGGCAACGGCAGTGTCCAGCTGATCACGCTCGGCGCTAACCGCACACCCAAGGCCACCAACTTTGCAGCCGGTGAAGCGGTCACGCTGATGGTGGATGACGGCAGCGCCTACACGCTCACTTGGAGTGACTCGACCTTTGGTGGTTCTGGCGTGGTGTGGAAGACCGGCGGAGGCAATGCCCCGACGCTGAATACAACGGGATACACGGTTATTGTGCTCTGGAAAGTCGGCACGCAGGTGTACGGCGCTCGCGTGGGAGATGCCTGATGCTGAACAGTAAAGCACTCGCTGCATCCGCCAGCGCACCAAAGGTTTACATTGAGGAGTGCTTCCAAAGTTGGCTTTATACCGGCAACGGCAGCACGCAGACGATCACGAATGGGATTGATCTGAGCGGTAAGGGTGGGTTGGTTTGGATCAAGAGCCGTTCATCTGGCGTCGAATATCACAATTTATTTGATACGGCGCGTGGTGCTGAATACGTACTCTTTTCAAATACAACGGATGCGAGTGCTAGTTCACCAACTCGTCTCTCTAGCTTTAATTCTACAGGTTTCACGGTAGGCTCTAATGCAGCAACTAATGCTAATTCTGCAACTTTTGCCTCCTGGACCTTCCGCAAGGCGGCCAAGTTCTTTGATGTGGTGACGTGGACTGGAGATGCAGTTCAAGGGCGGGCAATCTCTCATAACCTTGGTAGTGTGCCTGGCTGCATTATTGTCAAGCGATTAGATAATACCGGCCAATGGAACGTATATCACCGTAGTACTAGTGCAAATCCCGGAGAGGATCTACTTATTCTCAATAGCACAGCAGCTGTAAATCCAGGGGTCGGATTTGCCTACTGGAATAATGCTACTGCTACCGCAACTGAATTTTATTTAGGCACAAATCAATCGGTCAATGCCTCGGGCAACACCTACGTCGCCTACCTGTTCGCGCACGACGCTGGCGGGTTTGGCGATAGCGGGAATGACAACGTTGTTAGCTGCGGGAGCTATACCGGCAATAGCAGTACCACTGGACCGACAATAAATCTCGGTTGGGAGCCACAGTGGTTGTTAATTAAACGAGCTAGTGGAGGTACAGGCGGATGGTTCCTGTTGGATTCCATGCGTGGCATTGCCACCGGAAGTGCTGATGCCAGCCTCCAAGCTGAGAGTTCCAATGTGGAAAACACTGCGGATGATCGCTTGTCGCTTACTTCAACAGGTTTTCAATTAACAACCACATCAGGCTTTTTTAATAATTCTGGCGACACCTACATCTACATCGCCATCCGACGCGGGCCGATGAAGACGCCCACCGATGCGACGAGTATATTCAATACTTATCAAACTTCTACAAGTCGTTTGATTGGTGATAAGTATGATTCAAACTTGTATCCACCGGACTTGTATATTTGGTTCAAGCAATCCGCAGGAGGGGGTGCCTGGTGGCAAGACCGACTGAGAGGCTGGAAAAGTTTTGCATCTTCTAGTACAGGCGCCGAAGAGGCTACAACGTACATAAAACAATCAGGGAAACAAGACGAGCTTGAATACATTGCCAACTGGGACAACGCTACAGGATATGCCAACTGGTATTTCCGCCGCGCCCCCGGCTTCATGGACGTGGTGGCTTATACGGGCACGGGTGCTAACCGCACGGTGAGCCATAACCTTGCCGTGGTGCCGGAGTTGATTATTGTTAAGCGGAGAGACGCAACTGGTGGCTGGCTTGTTTATGTATCCGCGCTCGGCGCAACGGAATTTCTGCAGCTTCAATCAAGTGCTGCACAGAGCACTCTTTCTTTAGCCTGGAATAACACGTCTCCAACCAATTCCGTTTTTAGTGTAGGCACTAGTAGTTCAGTAAATGCTTCCGGCGGCACCTACATCGCCTACCTCTTCGCCACCTGCCCCGGCGTGAGCAAAGTCGGCAGCTACACCGGCACCGGCACCACGAAGGACATTGACTGCGGCTTCACTAACGGATCACGGCTAGTTTTGATTAAGAAAACAGATAGTACAGGAAACTGGTATATTTGGGATTCCGCCAGAGGCATTGTTTCCGGGAATGATCCATATTTATTGTTAAACTCAACAGCAGCAGAAGTAACGAATACTGATTATATTGACCCGTTGTCCTCTGGATTCCAGATTAGTTCTACGGCTCCGGCAGAAATCAACGCAAATGGTGGCAGTTACATATTTTTGGCGGTGGCATAAATGGCGTATTTTTATTTACTGCAACACAAGGACTCCGGCAAAAAATACGCTGGAGTTCGTTATGCAAAAGGTTGTCAACAGGAAGAACTGCTAGTCAAGTATTTCACTTCTTCTCGCGCAGTGAAAAAACTCCTTAAAGATGACCCGGCTTGTTTTGACATTATTGAGGTTAAAAACTTTGACAATAATGAAGAGGCAATTGCGTATGAACTTAATTTCATAAAAGAGAACAACGCACATTTAAGCGAGGAGTGGTTTAATCAAGCGGCTGCCAAAGCAATTAACCCAAAGGCGGCCAAACAAACTTGCCTTGAGCGTTATGGGGTAGAAAACTGGACCCAGACAGAAGAGTACAAAACTAGCGGACTTGGTTTTCAGCCCGGAAATAAGCACGGATGCTTTCCGCGTACAGAAGAAACAAAACAAAAAATGTCCGAGGCATTTACAGGGCGCGTATTCAGCGATCAGCACAAACAAAAAATTCGAGACCGTCGCATAGGGTCAACCGCTTCCGAAGAAACCAAAGCAAAAATGTCTGCAACTCGCCGTGGCAAGCCAAGACCCGCATCATTTTCAGAAAAAATGGCAGTAAAAATGAAAGGAGAAAACAATCCTATGTATGGAAAGGCATCTCCACGCAAAGGTATTCGAGATCCGGTAATTGCTTGTGAATATTGCGGCAAAGAAGCCAGCAAAGGGAATTATCTTAGGTGGCATGGGGACAACTGCCGCCATAAAACCTCCACTACTGTTTAACCATGGAACTCCGTAACCGCACCACCGGCGCCGTCATCACTGAGGACGAGTTTCGCCGCTCCAATCCCAACACCAGCTTCCCGCCGCAGCTCACGCCTGAGATCATCGACAGCTTCGGCTATGACCCCGTGCTGGAAGGCCCGCAAGCCACCACAATCCCGCCTTACCAGTACAGCCAGCGTGATGGCGTGGTGGAGGTGAACGGACAGTGGTTCACGCACTACATTGCCGGTCCTGTCTTCCAGGATTACACCGATGATCAGGGCGTGGTGCATACCGCTTCTGAGCAGTATGAGGCGTATTGTTTCGCCAAAGATGCCGAGCAAGGCAAGGCTGTCCGAGAAGATCGCAACCGTCGTCTGGCTGAATGTGACTGGACGCAGCTAGCCGATAGCCCGCTCGATCCTGACGGCAAAATGGCGTGGCAGCTATACCGTGAAACTCTCCGCATGGTGCCGCAACAGGAAGGCTTCCCTTGGAACGTGCAGTGGCCGCCGAAGCCCGGTGAGAACTGATGGCGGTAAAAGCTAAAACAGGCACAGGGCGGCTGGATCATCAAGCCGGTCGCCCAAAAACTACTCGTCAAGGGTTTGGACAACATTCTCGCCCTCGCCGCCGTGGCAAAAAACCTCGGGTCGGGCAGGGCCGCTAAATTAGAAAAAAGGTCGGCAGTATGCCTCGCAATGGATCACCACGAAGAGGCACCAATCACCATCAAGCCGCCCGAAAACCCATTTAATCAAGCCGTTCCGGCCCTGTTGACCACAGCGGTCATAGGGTTGGGCGGCCTTTTTATGCAAGTCGCCAAGCTAGACCAGTCGGTCAGTACGGTTGCCGCCGATATCCAAGAGCTAAAAAACGACTCAAAAGAAAGGCTTAGCGATCTTGAAAGCCGCGTTAGACATATTGAGATGACGGTTGGCAGCCGTAAGTGATCGCCGTACACTGAGGAAAACGCATTTTTGTTATGGATCCCACCACTGCTGCTGTTGTGGCTATTGTTATTGCCGCCGGGTCTGAAATCATCAGCCTGCTGCCGATCAAGGAAAACGGCTGGATTCAGCTGATCTTGAAGGCTCTGAAGGTGGTATTCCCAAAGCGTTGAATGCCGACACGGTATGGCTAGCGCGGTTCGGCCAAAAGACTTGGCGTGATCACCTGCGTAAGGCTGCGCAGGATTACAAGTTTGATAAGACGCTAGGACCGAGGCTAGATCGCGCTGAGACTGATTGGCATAAGGCACAGCCACCAGCAATAGAGCCGCCAGTGATTGTGCATCACGATATTGACCCTGTGCTGCAGACTGGTGATAGCCGCTTGCTTGGTGGCGCCATGAGTATCCACGCACCCTGGAGCAATGACGCAGAACGCGATACGGCTGATTGACCTGTTTCGGTATTACAAGGCATTGCCACACCAGATGGCTGCAATTACGGAATTGGAGTCCGTGATTTCAAAGGCAAATCCGCATATCCTTGGCCGCGATCAGGGTTGGTTTAAGACGTGGAGTCAGTCGGGTAAACAGGAAGATGATTTGCAGCCTGCTGTTGAGTTGATTAAAAAGTTTGAAGGCTTAAGGCTTGAGGCTTATTTGTGTCCTGCTGGTGTCTGGACAATCGGCTATGGCCATACGGGCACGAATGTAAAGGCTGGCCTGAAGATCACGCAGGCTGATGCGGAGGCGTTGTTGCTGTCTGATATTGAGCGTTTTGCCCGTGCTGTTGATACTTGGATCAAAGTTGATCTAACGAATAATCAGCGTTGCGCGTTGATCAGCTTTACGTTCAATGTGGGGATTGGGGCGCTGCAGGAAAGCACACTGCGTAAGCGGCTGAATAACGGGGAAGATCCCGTCAAGGTGGCGATGGAAGAGCTGCCGAGGTGGAATAAAGGGGATGGCAAGATCCTTGAGGGTTTGGTGCGTCGTCGCCGGGCTGAGGTTGAGTTGTTCTGTCATGGCGTGAAGCCTGTAACGAATGACGTAAAACTGACGCCCGATAAGCCGTTTGATTTTCGCGTTACGCCTCATATCAAATATGGCGAGCTTGCATTAAACCAAGAGGCCAGAAGATTCGACAAACAGCATCAGTGCGATACGGCAATTGTGCTGTGTAATTTCCTTGAAAAGGCAAGGGCTGCATTTGGTGGCAAGCCGATTATTATCACAAGCGGTTACAGAAATCCACAAATAAACGCGTCTGTTGGCGGTGCATCACGCAGCGAACATTTATACGATGCGCCTGATACCGGAGCTGTTGATTTTTACCTTGAAGGTGTCAACATTTACGACCTGCAGGAATGGTGCAAGGCGCATTGGCCGTTCAGCTTGGGCCTAGGTGCGCCAAAGGGTTTTTTGCATATTGGGATGAGGCCGGGCCGACCAAGTGTTAAATGGGATTACTAGCAAACCTGCCCGCAACGTCTCGCAGCCTATTTGCCTTGATGTAGGTGTTTTCATAATGCGTTAACCATTGAAGGTTTAAGGCGCGATTGTCATGGGGGTTGTTGTTTATATGGTCAACGTGATAAAAATTGCGCCCCCTTCCACTTTTGCCGGGGCAAGGCTTAAGAAAGGCTTCAGCCACTAATTGATGTATTCTTTTTGTTTTTACTTTTCCGTTCCTAGACAATGCAACATGCAAATATCTGCATGAATTTTGCGGCCTTAAGATTCTGCCCTTAAATTCGTGGACCGCTTGACCATTCCACCTTTTGCCGGGCAGGCTTCTTACGCGGCCTTGATCTGAAACTTCATACAAACCTTCATAGCCGACAACGGGCTTCCAAAGCTCTACAATGCCTTCCATCAGCTCAGTTGGGTGAGTTGGTCACGCTCTAGGGGCGGCAACCCGCTGGAGCACCCCAATAATACCGCCAACCTCGTGCTGCTGCCTGATTCTGAGATTCGTGCCCTGTGCCAGTCTCACGCTCTGATTCATCCCTTCAATCCTGATCGCCTCAACCCTGCTAGCTACGACGTGGCGCTGGGCGACAACATCATGATTGAGGTGGCCGAAACCCCCGAGCTGATCAGGCACAGCATTAAGACGCACACCAAGGAGGATCCGTACTGGCTGCAGCCTGGTGGATTCATCCTTGCCGAAACCGAGGAGATTTTTAACCTGCCCGATAGCCCAGCGATTGCTGCTCAATTTGTACTGAAATCAAGCCGCGCACGTTCTGGCATTCAGCATATGTTGGCCGGATTTTGTGATCCTGGCTGGCATGGCAGCAGGCTGACACTTGAGCTAAAGAATGTGCGGCAAAAGCATCGTGTTGGCATCTGGCCCGGACTGTTGATCGGTCAAATGGTCTTCATGCCTCTAAGCGATGACCCCGAACGCTCCTATGCAGAGGTTGGCCATTACAACAAGCATGAAACCGTGATGCCATCTTGGGAAACTTTTAATATTCCGGTTAATCCTTCTGCCTAAGCTTTGTTGGGGAGAGACAAGGACACCGACCGTCCATCTGGCGAGCATGGGCGGTTTTTTATTGTCTAGTGATCTGGGCCTTGCTCATGTCGCATTGAATCGGGTAGATCTGGGTTTTGTAGGAAGTGAACGGAGAATTCGTCGTATCCGCGTTGGTGTGCCCATAGTTGAACGGCGCCGATTGTTTTGAAAGGCCCGACGCGTGTTTTGTCTGGCAGTTTGATGTAATAGTTCATGGGGGTTGTCTTCGCTACCGTTTAGGCAAGTCAGTGGCGGCCTTGTGGTTGATCACATTGATGGCACCGAGCTTGTTAGAAAACGTGATGCCAAGCGGCGTTTCAGGGACCAGATACTGTTGCACTTTAATTATCACTGCGCTTATTGTTTTGAGCCGTTAGGTAGATCGCCAACGCTTGATCATGTAATCCCGAAAATCAAAGGTGGGACAAGTAACATGAATAACCTTGTGGCGTGTTGCTTTGGTTGCAATATGTCAAAGGGACATAAGGATTGGCGAGTTTGGTACAGGAGTTTGCCGTTTTGGTCAGAGATTGGAGAGGCAAGGATATTGGACTGGATCAATCAGGATTAAGGCGAAGTCATTTGATGCTGATAGACTTGGGCTTGCCAAAGATCTGAGCTGTAGCGGCACATTCCTTGATAGCAAGTGCGGTAGTACATTTCACCACCTCCTGCAGGTTCTAAGACTTCGATATAGCTGCCGTCGTCAAATTCCGTCTTGCTCAACACGGTCGGTTCCATCGTTATACAGGTGGCATTGATCTGCGAACTTACCGTAGGCGCTTTGCTTGGCTTCGGGGAACTCAAATTCGCAGCCGTTACCTCCGTTGTTGACGCGCAATACAGACCAGTGCCTGCAATCCCAGCAGGTTAGGTGGCTGCGTGGATCCGGATCAAGCGATTGATAGGTTTGCCCTTTTTTAAGGCTTTGGTAAATGTTGTGAGCCCGAACAAAGGCGGTTTTTAGGTGTGTCGTTTGAAGATCAATAACAACCGTTGCGCCGCCTTGTTTGGGTAATTTGACCTTGGCACGCCAATTTTCAACGAGCGTTCGCCGTTCTAAAACAACTCTGCCGTTGAATAAATTGATCATGTCATTCGTCTTCGCCAAAAGAAGGCATATGGAAAATGCGCTCTAGCTCAAAGTGATCTGGAGGCATTTCATCTGGCGCCTGGCCCTCACGGAACGGGTCATTGAGATCCCGAATGATGTAGGCGACAGGCGTATGGCGAAGGCGTACCTGAAGTGTGCCAACCCGAGGGCTTTTAGCCAAGACGTTAAAGCACCAATTTTCAAACCAGTTCAGGAAAGGAACTTTGATCTTCATGGCTCAAGCCTTGGGTGGCATCAGTTGTGCGATCAAAAGGGTGATAGCAGTATCAGCGTACCGATTAGCCAGCTCGCTGTCAGTACCACCAACAGCACGGATGAGATCAGAACGGAGAACGTTGTAATCAAGGTCACGCAGGTTGGTGGCGACTTCGTGTGAAAACTCATTCCATAGGCCGGTGTAGGTGCTGTCAGTACGGCCTGCGCGGTCATAGATCACGTCCATGAAATCAGCACGGCGTTGATCCAGTTCAATGGCGGTCAGCATGGTTTTTAGCGATTGCAAGGGCTTCGGAACGGGTATCGCAGAGCGGGCCGTACCAAACTGAATTGCCATCCCAGCACCAAGGCTGAAAGGCAGACATGACACCGTAACCAACCCAGTCAGCTCCGTAACAGTGATGTTTGGGGCTGTCATATCGGCTGGCTTCAGCTTTGATCGGTGCCATTGGCTATCGGGCAATTAGCCGTTTGATAGCGGATGAATGGCTGCAGCGCAGCGTACATACGAGCACAGTCGTCAATCGTGTGATTGTTGAACCGTGGCGCCCAGTATTCAGCTAGGCATTCAAGCAGGATCTGCTGTATTTCTGCTGTAGAAGTCGCAGATGGCGGCAAAGGTTGGTTCATCTATGGCCTCTGGAAAGCCGTAGGAACATTTGCCGTGCTTGAACTCAACGCAGTTTGTGCAGTGGTTGGCGTTTGCGATGTATTCACGCCGTACTGATTCTTTAACGCGTATGGGAACGCGTGGCATTTCAGGTGCAACGTCAGTCCATGATTTGCCATTACGGATAAGAGAAATGGCCTGCCGTGTGACGTTGAACTGAGCAGCAAGAGTGCTGTTGTTTTCAGTTGATTGAATGATGTAGACCACATCAGCAGGCGTGAGCTTTGTTTTAATTACGCGTGCCATTCAGGCTGGGGAGTTTCACCTCACTGTGCTTGTCGGGGGTTAGCCAACGTAAGTCGTTGTAGACAGGCCCCCATGTTTCAAAGGCAATTTGTTTGGCCTCTGTTAAACCACAGGCAATGACCCAATCGTGAACATTGATGGATGGAATGGTGAAGTAAAAACGGCGGGGCTGTGGTTGCATGATCAGCGGGTTTCGATGGGGCGCTTGGATAAGTAGAGCTGGGAGATTTGATAGGTGGCACCAGTAGCAAAGCTTTGAACGATGTAGGTCGGCCATGAGCAGCCCTCTACCTTGCTGATCACTGTGGCTTCAACCTGAGCCCAACCACGGACGTAGCAGGGCATTCCGGGATGGAAACGCCACAGGTCGCGTTCAACTCTGACGCCGCGTGCATTGGGCGACATTTTGTAGACCTTTTGACTAGTCGGGATGACAGGTGCAACCATGCCAGAGCACTGGGCACTGAGTACAACAAGGCTCATTTTTGTGTGGTGTAGATGGCGTGTTGCGTACCGCTGTGGTGGGCGGTTTTAAGGGTCAGGCCATCGTGAATGATGAGGCAAAGATCGCTGCCGGGATAA
>Ga0222713_10006292_pt1 | contig 11327 bp, 13 predicted proteins | sample C33_649DmetaG_FD_165061 | JGI IMG/M metagenome (GOLD analysis project Ga0222713, IMG submission 165061) | Estuarine water microbial communities from San Francisco Bay, California, United States - C33_649D | ecosystem: Environmental > Aquatic > Marine > Unclassified | place: USA: California... | reverse complement strand
GTCCTGCAATGTGATTGTTTGCCGTGGCGCAATGGTGAGCGTTGGTGACGATTCTTGTACGTCTGTGATCGCCCAAACTGCAAGCATTGCGTAAGTTCCTAAGGCTAAAAAGGTTAGTCGTTTAAGGTTCATTAGTAGTCCTCTGATAGGTCCGCAACTGATTTGCGGGTGCTGAAGAATCCCTCCAGCATTGGTTTTTGCATGATCTCTCGGGCCATAAAGGCGCGGTAATTGTTGTTAAATTTGAATTCGCTACTGGGGTCGTTAGTGATCGCGTGTTCGTAGCGCAAAACTTCAATAAGAGCTGCGATGCCGTAGTGCGTGTATCCGCGGTGGATTAACTGGTAGCACATTTTGGTAAGGGTTGGCATGACCCACGGGTTTGCCTCTTTAAAGGCTTCGTATTTGAGCATTTCGGCTGGTACGGCGAGAACGTCAAAAAGGGATGGTTGCATTGCTTTCCTCCTGCGGTCGGGGTCCCGCTATTACGGGACGCACTTGGTTGTCAGTCATTAGACCGACTTCCAGACCAAATGTCAAGTCACCGCGCGTCGAGTGTAGGAAACGCCGCAATGGCATCTAGAACGGCTTGTGGCAGGTTGTCTCCGCAGACGTAGCGGATATGCCACGCTTCGGCGTTAGCGCCCGATTTGACTTCCCATGAGAACCCAAACTTGAGCGCGTTACTGGTCATAAATCCGTCGCCAAGTAACCATTCGAGTCGTTTGCCTGAAGCGGACGCGACATCTATCGCGAGTCCCCAGCCGTGATTACTCGTACCGGGTGTCCCTGCTGGAGCGAAACCTTGTTTCAGCCACCAAACTTGACCGTTGTATTTGCGGGTTACTTGGGGTTTACGGAAGTTGGGTTTGGCTTCGTACCGTTCATTAAACAGGGCGGTTTGACGGTCTAGTGGGCGGTATGCGCCGACGTGCTTGAGTTCTATTCCGTCAAAGTACGCGGCAAGTTGTAACGCGTTCCATGCGGTCGCGGCGAGGCTGTGCAGTTTGCCGTTGGGTGCTTTAATGTTGCGTAATAAGGATGCTTTAAGTTCGCCGTTCTTTTGACCTTCTAGGTCTGACGGCATGATGATGGGTAGTACCGGGTAGTTAGTCATCTTGTTTGTCCTTGTCTTTGTCTTTGAGACCATTGGATGCCAGTAATCCTGTCAATGCTCCAGCAAGCACGAGAAGAACGCTTGAGAGAACTTCCCACGCTTTTGAGTCGTTTGGTGACACTTCAAGAGGCTGGACGACAAACGCGAGCGAGTACAGGATCATGCCGATACTCATGATGAATGTCAGCGATAGTGCAGCTCCGACCATGAGGACTAGGCGCGCTTTGATCTCAGAGTTGGTGTATTTTTTCATGGTGTGGTTGCTCCTGTTGAGGTGTCACATCTGGGCGCTGTGGGTTGTTGTTCGCAGTTGTTTCGAGTGCGGTCGCTACAGCTGGTAATAACCAGCATGAGTGCTACGACAAGAGCGGCGACGATGGCAAGAGTTTTCATCAGGCTAATTGTGCCACAAATGCAATAGACATAACATTAGTGTTTGCCCATGTTGCCGGAACTGCTGCTGAAAGTCCTGTGCCTTGCAAATATGTTGCCGAAGCGTTATAGGCAAAAATGCTGACTGTGCTAGTAGAGGCTTCACGGGCACCGCCATAGAAAACACTGCCAGCAGGTGTCATTCGAACATTACCAATCAGCTCGCCGTTATCAGGCGACGGGAATGTCAGACCTGCAGGCAAGTTGATGGTGACTGCGCCAGTGATTGCTGAAGTGGAACCCAAAGTGAATGTTCCTTGCCAAAAAAGAATCTTATTGAACACAGAATATGCGGCCACCCATGTGCCGTTACCGACAGTCACACCAGAAGCGAATGTCGGTGTGTAACTGGTCCACGCGCCCGCAGCATTTAATTCTGCTGCAGTCAAAATACTGCCCGATGTGAACGATCCAAAACTTGCCATAATGTTTTCTCCTTTACCAGCCGAGCCGACTGGTGTCTAATATTCCTTCAAATGAATTATCAAGTATGAACGCGCTCCAGTTGTACCAAGGTTTTGTCCTTAATGACACGATCATGTCCTCAGGTGTACCGCTAATAGTGCGTCCACTAATAATGTTTTGAGTTGTCACAGTCGTGGAAGTGCCGACTGGTTTGTATTTGAGTTCTAGGCGCTCCCATATGCCTGACTCCATGTCAAGCAATTTTCTGAATGCTGTGTTAACAGATGCGTCTTGCAAACTTTTGATTTGAGACAATTTGACTTGAATGTTGGTCGGCACGTATTCCAGAGTGTTCCAGCGACTGCCAAGAGCTCCGGTCTGGTATTGCTGACCTACAGTTGAAGTCATTAATAAAGGCCACTCAATCACACGAATGCCAAACAAATTTTCGTCAGCACCGTTAGGCACAATCATTGTTGTAGATCCGACCTTTGACTGTGCAGCTGTCGCAAAGTCCGCTCGAACGTACGAAGCAGTCAAAACTTGAAACGGCATTGAACCTGTCACTGGTGTGATGTCAGACCCGTACATGTAATAAGGCCCCTGTTGTGTGTTTTTCAACGGTGTTTCATACAGGATCACTGATTCGTAAGTAAATGGGCCACCAAAGAGCACCTGTATAGTTTTTACAGGCCATGAGATAGAAGCTGATGATGGTATGAGTTGACCGTTCAAAAGATCTGAGACTGCGCCAGTTGTAGAACCACCGTATTCTGTCACGCTTCCAGAACTGGCACCAATGCTTCGGAAACTTGCCGACGATGACACTTTGCCAAGTACCGGAAACTTAGCCTGATTCAAAAGTCCAGCAATCTTGACGCTCATTGTTTCAAACGATGTAATTGAGAATAAATTTGTCTGAGTGTTGGATGCCATTTGGAAAGCGTCAACACAAGTGAAAGAGGCTTTGCTGTCTTCGTACCCTGAGTCAATAGAAAAATCAATACAGATTCCGTCAAAAAGTGTAGTCGTAATCCCGTCTATTTCCATTCTGAGCAAAAACCTTGAACCGAACCAGTTTGTAGTTGCGTAAGTTCCGCCAGCGTTCGGTGTGAAAGCGTTGTCAAAGTTCTTGACGGTAAACGATGCCGAAGCCTGACCCATCGTAAAGATTCCACAATCAAGATCTGTCGTGAACGATAGAAGTGTTGAGGTTAAATCAATAAATGAATCAGTAGATGTGTTTACACCAAGAAAGGTTTCGTATGTGCTTGGTGGGGCCATGTCAGCCTCGGAACGCTGTGCTGTTTATTGTGATCGGTAACGCTCCACGGTTTCGAATGTACTGCTGAAGAGCTGCGACGACAGCGTTCGGGTCAGCACTTGAAACATTGACCGTGATGTTTGCTCCGCCTCCCATTGCATTATTGGGGGTGATGTTCCCAGACGACGACGGTGTGAACAACTCTGGCCCGCGCTCACCCACAAGGTAAGAGCCACCTGGTGCGACCGGACCCCCTAAGGCTCTTGCGCCACGGAACCGCATCGCGTTCAATTCAGGCGTGTAACCGCCAGCAGAAATAGTTCCAATAAGGCTGATAGCCCGATCAAGTTGTTCAGTGTCAACAAGGATTCGAATCTGATTCTTTTGCGCATTAGTCAACTGAACTGTGCCAGCAAGAGCAAGAACCATCAGCTGGGCGTTAATTAGGCTTTCTTTATATTCATCAACTGCCTCTTGTGACCCGCCGTAAGCCTCAACCGCTTTTTCTTTTAGACCAGCCAACTGTTCTTTAGCGTCGGTCATAGCACTATCAAGTTTTAGCGTGCCGATCAACGACTGCCATTTAAGATCGGTGATTGCTAATTCTTCGGCTTGATCTTCAATTGCAAGGTTCATTTGAGCGATCTCTTCGCGACTCTCTGCAAGCCTTGAATTCACATAGCCGCTATAGGCATCGCCCAGAGATTTTGCTGCTTCTTCTGCCGCTTTCGCGTTCTCTTCGTTGTCGTTAAACAAGCCGCCTAATTCGCCGAGAGCCCTTCCAAGAGGTCCCTCTTTCAGTTGTCTTCCTAATCCTTGCCAACTGGTCAAATCTTTTAAGTCGGCCACAATGTCAACAAAAACACCGCCAGCGTTAATAACAAAAGCATTCCAAATATCACCAAGTTGTTGAACAGTGTCTCGGTACTCTTTAGCCTTTGCTAGTTCTTCATCCGAGATAACTTGCGCGCTCGACACAGAATCTAAAGAGGCTTTAAGATCGTCCGCGCCCATCTCAATAAGTTCGGCCATTGACTGCCAGCCCTTGCCAAGCAGCTGCGCCGCAACCGTTGCTTTTTGAGCTGGGTCTTTAATGCCTTTAATTCGTTCAATGGTTTTGAGGAAAGTTGCGTTGACGTCTAACGACCCATCTTTCAAATAGACAAGGTCAACTCCAAGGTTTCGCACCTTGTCCGGGTCCGCACCAATCGTTTTATTGAGTCGACCAATCGCACCTTCAACGGCGTCTACTGGGATACTCAGATCGCCTGCTACCTCAATATAACGTGACGCGTCCTCAACGGCCAGACCTGTAGCATCCGCAAACTTGCCTGACGCTAACGCAAGGTCTTGAAACGCTGTGATTGCTTTGGTCGCAAAGCCTGCGATCGCAGCTCCTCCAACAATGGCGAGAGTTCCAGCGTTGGCTTTGACTGAATCTAAAGCGACTTTGGAGCCAGCCTTAAACTTTCCCATTCCCCCTTCGGCTTTACCAACAGCACTTTTAAAATCGTTAAACGCGGCTTTAGCGTTTTTGATGCCCGTATCTTCAAGGCTGGTAATGATGGGAATGTTGATTGCCATTAGCGGATTCTCGCCATTTCTTGGTTTGCTCGAAGCACCACGGCCTTAATTGTGGAGTCCATTTCTTTTTCAATCATAGACAACGAGTCGGCGGCTTTTGCCCACATAAAACGCGACGGCTGACCGGGTAGCGCCCCAGCAAAGTTTGATCGTTGATACTTAGCCTCACGCTTAGAGACTCTTCCCCCAGCCTTGCCAGCCATGTCTACAATCGCCACAGGCGCGCCCTTAGTCGTAATTCGGACAATGTTGACGGGGACGCTCATACGGGGCTCGTTGAGGTTTCTGCGGGGCTTACGCGTGTCAATCTTAATGACCGAGTTCTTGCGGTTACTCCACCCGGTACGACCGTTGTGAGCCATTCCAGACAGCGGAGGCGACAACGGAATTGACTGGTTAATTTCAGCAAGCAACGGCTTCAAAATGTTGCGAATGTCTTTGTTCAATTCCTTCTTAAGTGAAGGGTTGATTTTGCCGAGTTCTCTCAGCGTTTCGCCCACACCTTTCACCTGAATTGTCATCGCTTGCTCTCGTTCTGCTCGATTATCAGCCTGATCATTTCGTCAATGATCTGGGCTGGTGTTTCCATCAGATCCAACGGACTGATGCCTGTACGAACAGCGAGCTGCGCGATCAGGTTTGTTGCTCTTCCTGCGGGCCCTGTTTGGCTTTTGGGATAAACGTGATATCCATGACGTTTTCTACCCAAGTGCTAAACAACGGCACCACAATCTTTTTGGTTCGTAACGCATCCCAAGCCAACCATGCGAGAGGCTTGAACTTCATGTCTTCTAAGAAACGGCCAACGGAGAGCGTGGGGTGATGATCTTCCCACCTGCACGCAACTCCGTAGGTGATCGGTGCTTCAAATGTTTCACCGTCAGCCATTTCTACTTTTAATGTCATGCCAATCATGTCGGGGTCCTTTAGTTAGTTGTTGATTACGGGGTAATGTCGCGCACCCAAGTGCCGCCGACATAACTTACGCTTACTTGGCTCAATTCAGCAACAGTCGTTACGATCGGCGTAAACGAAGCCAACATGGCATTACTGATCGTGTACTCAGGGTTACTTGCGGACTCGGATGCGCCTGCTGGTGAAATGACCAGAGTGGTAGTGCCGTCGCCGACCTGATCAAACAGGGTGGCTTCAATTTCGCCAGTTCCGTAGTTCATGAACATCGTCAAAGTGACGTTCACCATTTGGAGGCCTGACACGAAGCGGTGCCCGGTATCCCCGAAGGTCGTGGATTCGAGTGAGTCGTAACCGATCTCAAGCGAGGCCGCAGAGGTGTTCTGAGTGACATCCACTCCACCGATGGTGACGGTTGGGTTGGACAGGTAAACGGTTTTTGTTGTGGGCATGGTTTTTCCTTTATGGGATGCGCTTGGAAGCGATTCTGATTGTTAGGTCGTATGCGGGTAGTTCTTGTGAACCGATTTGTGCGAGCGAGGGTGAGCCACTCAGAACGGCGATAGGGCTGTTCATAATTGTGTCCACGACGCCGAGGATGTAGTCGCTCGAATCTTGGTTGCCGGGTGGCGCGCCGAGGATTCGGAGATCAACTGTGATATCGGCAATTTGGTTGTTGAAACAAGTGAACGTTGGTAATTCCACGAACACGGTGAGCGGTCGGGCGTTGCGCGGATCGGTGACAGGCTTGAGCCCGAGGGCTGTGAGCGAAGCCGACACGGTGTTGATCGTGTCCGTGAAGATGCCTGCCATTTCATGCACACTGCGATCGTTTAATGCCAAGCAACTGGTTGACTCGACCCAAGGTCATGAGAGGCGGTCCGCTCATGTCACCAAACGATGCGTAACTGTCTCCAGTGGTCCCACGTTCACGGTAGAGCCCTGCAGCGTAAAGCGTGGTTCCTAACAGCACTGAACTGTCAGGGACGGTCGTAAGACTGTCGTGGTAACCAGCCTGCACGCGACGCCTGAAACACCAGGCGTTTGCAGCTGCGACACAAGTCGTGAGGAACGCGGTGTCATTTGCCGTGGCCGACGCGATTCCGAGAAACTCAATTACTGGCGCAGTCGAAGCCAACCATGTACAACTTAAAGTCCATGTCAAAGTTCCGAACGGGTCAGCTGCGGATCGTTCTAGATCGTCGCCAACATCTTGAAACATCAACTGGTTGACAATGATTTCGTTTTCGTTGTACAGCAGGTCGCCTGCTTCGTTAACGCCAGCAAACAGGTAGATGGGTACAGCGATAACAATGTAGGTGCCGTTGAGACCGTGACCGAGTCCTGTCAGTGTGATTGTCTGACCGACTGTTATGTCGGTTGTTTCGAGGGTCTGCACCACAGCAACATCGTCTAGACGCTGGTGGTGCGTCACGCTAAATGTGGCCATGGTGCAGTCTCTCTACTTAGTCAGTCGGATCAGGCGAACGTGAACTTGACGAACTTGCTGGGGTCAATCATCAAGGCGGCGAAGTAGCCACGGAACGCAATGGTGCGGCTCAAGGTGGACGGGTTGTCCAACGAGATAGCGCCCTTTTGCTGTTCAAACAGTTCGTATCCAGATGCGTCGCCGACAATACAAACTCCACTGGCAAAGTTGCGGTCAACTACAACGGACAACCCGAAAGCGTTTCCGTTGACTTGACCGGGTGCAAGATTACCAAATGCGTTCATCGGTCCGATTTGTGGGAATAACGGACGCTTGCTCGAATCCGACAAAGCGATCAAATCTTGCCAAATACCGGGAGCCACAAATAAGTGAGTCGGCAAGTTGCCATTTGACGAAGTGAGAATTGTTGCTGCAGCTTCAGCAATTTCAGCGGCCCAAACTTCAGGCTTGGCAGTGTCGGCAGCGGCAAACGCTTGCGTAGTTGTTGCGCCAGCGACCAAAGTGTCGGCTGCGTAGTTGTCGGTTGCGTTTGCGTAGATACGGCCCATGTCGTCAAGCAAGATTGACAAGATCGCGGGATCGGTCCAATCTAGATCGGCTTCAGAGATGTTCACGTAGCCACCGAAAATTTGTTTTGTGACCTGATTTGAGGACACCACAAAAGTGCCTGACTGATTGCTCATTTCGGCGAGGCTTGCACCAATGCTCGTGTGGGTCGTGACCTCGGGACGGATAAAGATCTTGCCACCACCCGGCATGGACTTGGCACCAACTGCATCAACAACTGGACGACGGCCAATGAAGTTGTTGTAGACAGGTCCAAGGATTGGGGTTGGGAGCACACCAGGTGTGTCGCTGGTGACCACGTCAGGAGCTGCGGCGCGAAGTGCTTCGTGCATACGTTCCCAAGCAGTTCCGCCAGCAATGGCAGCACTCAAGTATTCGACAGCGGTCGGCAGTTTTGCGTCACGCTTAACGGCGGTTGCATAGATGGGTTGAGTCGCAACTGCGGCTTCAACGGTTGTTGATTCTGACATTTCATCCTCCTCGGATGGTGTTGGGGTTGTTTCTGTTGGGGTTTCGGTTTCGTCGGGTTCGCTTTCATCGGGTGATGAGGCGGCGACTGAATATATTTGCGCTGATTCGTAGGCTGGCACAGTGACCACCGATAATTCTACGAATCGGGCTTGAGAGACCTCTAGGGTTCCGTCTGACAGGCGCTTGAACTTGGTGGGGATTGCTCCCACCGAAACACTGTCTAGAGCGCCGTCGGCGAGCAGTGCGAGAGCGTCATCGGCGGCGCGAGTGGCGCTCAGTTTTGCTACAAACATCATGCCTTCGCTAGTTGACACTCTTTCGGTGACTCGACCAATAACGCGCGTGTCGTCGTGGTATTCCAAAAGTTTCGGCATCGGGCCGTCCTCAGGCAGTGAGCCCTCAAGAAAGACGACCGATTCGCCACCACTTAATTGCGCTTTGACATTCCAAGGAACGGCAAGCCCAGTTATTTGACGCGACGGTTCACCATCAGCGGACGCGTCCAGCGTGATCTGTTGAGCGGTCAATCTAATCATGAGTATTCTTCCTCGCGGTTTCCTGAATCAAAAGCGGGTTCGCGCTCAACATTCCCTAGATCGTTTTCGTAGACGTAGTCCGAAACATCAAATTTGACGTACCGACCACGGGGCAAAAGTTGGTTCATTGAAAGCGTTTGTTCAATGGCATCCAAATATTGTTTGGTGCCGAACAAGTAAAGGTCTTGGCGTGCCTGTTGCGCGTTCTGGTATGTGTAACCCTGAACGCCAATGCCCAAAAGATATGCAGGTATTCCAGTGGCCCGAGACAGTTCTAATGCTTGGAATTGACGCGACTCAATCAGTTGCAGTTTGTTCGGGTCACTGGAATATTCCTTGTAGGTAACGACGCTATTCAATGCGCCGATCGCACCTTGCTGTCGAGCGTTACGCCAAGCAGCTGCAAGTTCGGAAAGATCCTCGGCAGACATTGGCTCGGAGGCGTCGGTCTGTTGCAACCAACCAGCGGCAATCTCGTTGACAGCGAAACGGTCAGCGGATTGCTGAAGTTTCAAGGCCGTCATAATTGCCCGGTTGCCCGTATAGAGCAGACCTTGAGTCGGTGCCAAGAACTGCACGACGTCATCGGTCGCAAGTGGGTAACCGTTAAATTCGACTTGGTCGGACGGGCCGAACCATTGCGGTCCAGCCTGATCCATGGTCGTGACCATTGCGGCTGGTAACCATTGAAATGAAAGCGGGCGTCCTGTGGCAGTGGATCGGCTGGTGATGTACCAGAATCCGCGACCGTGAAGCATGAGATCTGTGACGAGCTGGGAAAAGATGAAGTTGCGCGTGACCTTAGGATCAGGCTGATCCATCCACGACTCGTTCTCCAAATAGATCTCTTCGTACTCTTCGCCAGTCCACTGGGTCGTGTAATGCTTCAGTTCTAGACAGCCGACCATGGACGCGATCATCTGAATCGAGCGCGCAACAGTGGGAACAGAGAGGGCCAGTTCTTGCGACGCCCCGACGGAGTACGTATAGAACTGACCCACCTGTGCGGCAGAACCTGCTGCAGCCTGTATCGGCGCATACGCAAACGCTGGGGTTGCGCTTACTTTCTTGCTACCGAAAAGAGCCATCACTTGCGAGTCTCTCACACTTTTTGTTCTGTGTTAAGTACCCTCAGCCAAAAGCGAAAGCGGCACGCGACGACCGTACTGGTTTGGACGCGAGCATGATTCCCCAAACGGCACAGCGCGCCAGTTCTATCGGACCGGGTGACTTCTGCGAACTGAGCACAATAGACCCACCAGTTTTGACGGCCACGGCGCGCGCAAGATGTTCGGCCAGTGCGATGTCGCCAGTGTGGTTGACGCGATCCTCAACAATCATTGCGCGACAAGCTGCAGTCCATTTCATAAGTTCGGCGTAGCCGACGATTTGCATTCGACGTCGCAAGTCTGGGGGACAGTGAATTTCTAGCGATGGGGTGACCGCAAGTTTCACGGTTTGGTCGTGCATAATCCGCACAACTTCCTCCCACATTTGAGCAGCCGACTCAACCACAAACGCAACCGACACAATCACGCGACCGTCATCAAAAGCAGTTGAAATTCCGCAGTAACGCGAATCATCAACCGATGAATCAATCGTGAGCCACTGGGTCGCTGGTGCTGGCTTGTCGGATTTGCGGTCGTTCCACAAGTTGATCGGCAAATAGGAGTTTGTCGAATCTACCCACAGGTTCAAGTGACCACGAATAAACGCTTGACGGTTCGGTGAGTCGTAAGCCAACTCCAAAGCCTTGGCCGTTATGGTCGTCCCCAATGCTGGGTTAGCCCATCCCCAGTGCGACCGATCCTCCAAACTTACACCAGGTGGCAATGACCACTCAGCAAAATAGAGCGCCGTTGGTTGGCCCGAGTCAATCGCAGCGATGCCCTGCTCTCGAAGTTGCAACAACACTGTTGAACCTTGGTCGCCAGCAGTTGAGAACATCATCATCATCGGATTCTTAACCGCGATCTGTGAAGGCCGTAAAGCCGTAAACACAACGTCAGGCCCAATGTCCCACACTTCATCAACCAGCAGAACTGACGCAGTCATACCGTGAGCGTGAGCGGACGCCGCGACAACCGAAATAGACGAGCCGTCAGGAAAGTTGATCCGCTCGTCACCGTTCTGCCAGCGAACCTTGCAATCAAAGTTTTCAAGGTCGCGGACAACGTCACGAAACAAGGCCATGCTCCGACGCTTTTGGTTAGCAACAATGACGATCGTCTGAGGCTCACGGCGAGCAGCTGCATACTCGGTCGCCATAAACCCAGCAACCGCCCGCATCACCAGACTCTTGCCGTTCTGTCTGGCCGTACTGATACAAGCCTCACGGAACACGAAGTCGCCGTCAGCATCCACGGTCAAAGCGTCGTTCACGATCCGCTTTTGCCAGTCCATTAACTCAATATTGAGCACGCGCTTCGCCCAAGCAGTCAGGGCAGGACCAAAACTCTCACCGGCAGGAACAGGCGTCACCAACCTCGGCTCGATACGACCAGATATGACTGAACCACCGCTGGTTCGGGCTGGTTCCTGCTGGTTCAGGCTAGTTGAGGGTATTTCCGAAGAGGGGCTCGGGGTGTT
>Ga0222713_10006291_pt1 | contig 11330 bp, 10 predicted proteins | sample C33_649DmetaG_FD_165061 | JGI IMG/M metagenome (GOLD analysis project Ga0222713, IMG submission 165061) | Estuarine water microbial communities from San Francisco Bay, California, United States - C33_649D | ecosystem: Environmental > Aquatic > Marine > Unclassified | place: USA: California... | reverse complement strand
GGCATACCCAGAACAACAATATACCGTTACAGGTAGAGGACCTAATTATCCAAATGCAGAAACTGTTGCAGGAACTGTAATTTTAGCAAAAGATGCAAATGGAAATTTAGCATTTGTATCAGCATCACAATTACAAACAACAATGGATGGTGCAGGATTGGCAACTGATACTGATATTTCGGCATCAAATGCGGCAAGAGTATCATTGAGTGGTAGTATTGCAACTAAAATGGCAAATACTGGATTCGTATATGTAACAGGTTCGGCAGCTGCTGCATGGAACGATGCATCTGCATCTGCGGCAGGAGTTCCTGTTGGGAGTTTATATCATTCACAAGGTGCAGTAAAAGTTAGATTAGTATAATAAAACTAAAAACATTTATTAAAAGGGCAAGTAGAAATACTTTCCCTTTTTTGGTTTCTAATGTATTAGTTTGATACTTATAGTAAATAAATTTACACTAAATGGCATATCCTGAATCACAATACAATAATTTCCAAAAAGCAAAAACATTAAATAATTATGGTTTAGATGCTACTGACCATATTCTGACAAAGCAAGAAGATGGTAGATTAGGTTATTTATCAGCAGGTATATTCGCAACAACTGGTTCAAACACATTTACAGGAGATATTACTATAAATGGTGATATTCATGCAAATCAATTCATAGTAACAACATCATCGGTAAATCATTATACGGCATCTACTAATTTTGGATTAGATGCAGGTGATACTCACACATTTACCGGTTCAGTTAGAATTACCGGTTCATTGAATACTATTGGAAATTCAACAATCACTGGTTCATTTTTAGTAAGTGGTTCAACTACTCAAATTGGAAACAATACATTATTAGGTAATACTTACCTATATGGTAATATAGATGTAAGTGGTTCAACTAATTTCCACAACCACACAATTACAATGACAGGTTCAATGTTTACAAGTGGTTCACAAACTATTACGGGTTCATTGGATATAAATGGGAATATAAACATAGCAAGTGGTTCTGCATTTTATAGAGCAGGTAATAAACTATTTAATTATGGACAATGGATTGATACTACAATACAAAGTGGAAGTATAAATTCCGTTCAAGCGATGAAATTTAATCAAACACAATATCAAAACGGAATTAGCATTGTTAGTGGTAGTAGAATTAAAGTAGATAATACTGGATTGTATAATTTACAATTTAGTTCACAATTTGATAATGCAGATAACACAAACGTGACTGTTCATATTTGGTTTGCAATAACAGGTTCAGCAGTTGCAAATTCGGCAACACAATTGGATATAAACAAAGCACAAGCGGGTAATTTGGGTAAAATTGTAGCAGCTTGGAATTTTATGACAGAATTATCTGCATCAAACTATATTGAGTTGATGTGGAGTTCAAATTCGGCAGCAGTTACAATGTATGGAACTGGTTCAAATTCAATTAGACCAGGTATTCCATCAGTAATTGCAACTATGACACAGATAGCTTAACACTTCTTTTTTTATTCTTATATTTATATGTAAATATAATTGGAATAATATGTCTTTAAACTTAAAATGGCCAGGTAGTGGTTCAGCAATTGTAGAATTTTCAGGCTCAACAACATCATCATTAGGATTAACTCCTTTTGGAATATATGATTTAGATACCGATTTCTATGTAGATGCGCCAAAAACGGCTGTGTGGTGTGCAAAACGATTGGGATACCCTATTGTAGATGTTGAAATGATTGATGAGCAATTTTATGCTTGTTTTGAAGAATCGGTATCTGAATATTCTGCACAAGTAAACCAATTTAACCTTAGAAACAATTTGGATATCTTAAAAGGTACTCCAAAAACAGCTAGAAATAATTATTCACAAACTTTAGTTGATGGTTCGTTTTTACCTACAACAGTTCGTATGTCCCAACAATATGGTACAATGGCTGGAGTTGGTGGTAATACATCCATTAAAAAAGCATACATTGAATTGACTCCGGGTCAACAAAAATATGATTTGATGAGTGCATCCATTGATATCGAAAGTTCATCATCATTTGTCGATATATTTAGTGGCTCATCTACAATAGATGTAATGAAAGTTTATTATGAAGCAACTCCTGCTATTCAAAGATTTTTTGACCCGTATTCGGTTGGTGGGCAAGGTACATTAAATTTAATGGATGAGATGGGGTTTGGGTCATATTCACCAGCAGCACAATTCTTATTAATGCCATTATATGAAGATGTATTAAGAATTCAAGCTATCGAATTAAATGACCACATCCGTAAATCACATCATACATTTAATATAGTTGATAATAAAATTGAAGTATTTCCATTACCAAGAGCTGGATTTGGTCCTACAAGATTGTATTTTGATTATATGAGTAGAGATGAATTTGAGCACGATTCTCAAATAATCCAAGCAGATTCACTTTCCGATTATTCCGATATTCCATATAACTTTATTCAATATTCCAATATAAACGATGTTGGTAAACAGTGGATTAGAAAATATACATTAGCTCTTTCAAAAGAACTATTGGGCGCTATTAGAGAAAAATACAACTCAATTCCTATTCCAGATGGCGAAGTATCATTGGATGGTGCGGCATTGAGAGCAGAAGCGCAAGTTGAAAAAGATACATTGATTACTCAATTAAGAGAAAATTTAGAAGAATTGAGTAGAAAAAATGTTATGGAAAATAAAACGCATGAATCAAATCATCAGCAAGAAATGTTGAGAAAAGTACCTTTAAAATTATATGTAGGATAACATGCCAAAATTTATTTCAAATAGAGATGTAACTTTTTTCAAAGGAATAGCTAGAGAATTAGTAGATGAAGTTATACAAAATACAATTGTTTTATTTAAAATAAATTTAAATGAAACTAAAGTAAATATATACGGAGAATCTTCTAATAAGACTTGGTATCCCGGTGTAGAGGTATATGCTTTAATAGCAAAAGATGCAGAAACTGCACGTTATGAAGGATTCGGAGCCGATACAGACCAAAATGTAACGTTTAAATTGGATAGGTGGATGTTAGAAGAGAAAGGAATATATCCTGAAATTGGTGATATAATTAGTTGGAACGAAGGGTATTTCGAAATAGATAATACAAATGAAATACAATTGGTGGGCGGACAATCATATAACAACTTCAGCGTAGTTTGTAGTACATTTATGGTATCTAAATCTAATCTTAATATAGAAGAAAGAATTAAATAATTATGGCAATAAATCCATTAAAGCAGGGGCCAAATAGAGCAAATGAAATAAAATCTACAAAGGGTGATGTTAAAAAAAGCGTTACACTCTTTGATATAGATTATGCGATGATGACATATTTGGAAGATGTTGTATTACCGCCATTGGAAGATGGTAATGGTAAGGCTATAAAAATACCTGTAATATATGGTAATTCTGAAAGATGGAAAGGTTCTAGAAGAGATGGTGTTTATAGAGATACGCATGGTAAAGTACAATTACCATTGATGATGCTTAGAAGAACATCTATTGCAAAAGATGATACAATGCCAATGTTAAATAGACACGTATCGTATCCATCGGTGACAAAATATTCAAAAGATAATAGATACGATAGATTTACAGCTTTAGGTGGTATCGTTAAACCAAAGTTAGAAATCTATAATATAACGATGCCCGAATATGTAGAATTGAATTATGAATGCATGTGTTGGACATCGTTTACAGAACAATTAAATGTTGTAATTGAGGCATTAAATTATACATCACAATATTGGGGAGATAAAGATAAATTTAAATTCAGAACACAAATTTCAGATTATAATGTAATAAATGAAGTTGGTGAGGGAGCTGAAAGAATTAATAGAGTAGAATTTACTTTAGTAGTTAAGGCTTATTTATTGCCCGAAAAATTCGATGGTGAATCGACTACTAAAAAATCATTATCTACAAAAAGAGTTGTTATGTCAACTGAAGTTGATATTACAAGTGGTAATGGTAGATTGGAAGGTTTATTAACAACGCCATCGCCTTATTATGATAATAAAGATTTAATTGATTTTCTTTCTTTAAATAATAGTAAAATTGGTAATCCAATTGCAAATAATACTATAACGTTTAGTGGTATAAAACTTATAAAGGCACCTACACAATTAGAATCAGTAGTTAGTGCTGGCATTACGGCGGCTGGAAATTCATATGATGTAAAAGTTTATATAAACGGAGCAAGATATTATCAAACTTCACATTTCACAGTTGGTATCACATTAAACTCTTTAACTATTAATTTTATTGAAGCTAATTTAGGATTTGTAGTAGATTCGGGTGATGAAATCATTATAACAGGTAAATTCATTGATATCGTATAATGAAACGAACTTTATTAGATATAACTCAAAAATTATTTAGAAAAAAATTATCAACTACATTGGCCCCAATCAATTTAGATGATAATACTTATTATATTTTTCAAGCAACGGGGTATAGATTTGTTTCTGTATTACGTGAAATTGAATTAAGAAAATCTCAAGATAGAATATTAGTTACAATAAATACTCAAAGTATATCTCCGAGAGATTATGTAGTAGAGGAATCTTCAAACGGGTTATTGTTTAAATTTATTAAAAATAAATTTGAATTCGAATTAGATTCGGATGATTATATTGAAATACATGGAGATATAGAAAAATATGCTTAAACAATTTTCATCAAACACTAAAAAATTAAATAGGATTATACCAAAAATAAATCCAAACAACTTAGTGTCTACTGATTTGACGGGGAGTTTATTAAACATTGAAATACCTACAAACACAAAATTTGATTCGAATACTAAATTAAATCCAAATCCTACAAAATTAATAAATAATAAAAATAAAGTATCAGATTTTCATAATGAAATTTTACAATTTAGTGCACGAAAACTTTCTAGAAATGTAGATGAATTTGATAATGTAAATAATACATTAACTATTCGTAATGTTCATACCGATTATGGAACTGAAGGTGCATCGGTTGATAATTTTGAAATTTTAGTATTTGGATTGCATATTCCCGGCGATTATACAATTAGGGATATTGGAAATGATGTAGTTATAAAATTAAATGATGAATACATTGATTTCGATAATGTAACTATACATGATATTTATGTTATAGGTAAATTGATAGAAATACCAATCGCTTCGGAAGATGGATATAATTTAACAACTGAAGATGGTTTAGATATAATAATATAATAAATGGCAAACGTAAGAAAAAGGATATCAGAGTTAACAGCATTAAGTTCGGCATCATTGGATACCACAATAGTTGGTGTCGATAATGGAACTACTTACAAAATAGAATTGGATGTTCTTGCAGATGCGGTAACTAATAGAGTAAATACATTAGATAGAGATAGATTAGGATTTTTGGAATCCGTAACATCTTCGTTTGAAACCAAAGGTAGAAACGTTGTATCGGGTTCATCTCAATTGACATCATCATATGATAGTAGATATGTGATTAGTGGAAGTATTACTCAAACAACTTGGGATAATATTGTAAACAAACCAAATGGTATAGTTTCTCAATCTACGGATTTAAGTTCTTTAAATCAATTTACATCTTCACAATCTACACTAAATACTGCTTTTACAAATGGTATAACGGGTAGATTAACAACATCATCTTTTGATGATTATGTTGCATCGCAATCTACATCATCATTAGTTGATAGATTAAACGTAATTGAAAATGTAAGCGGAAGTTGGATTACTGAAAATGAAACGGCTTCATTTTTAAGAAATTTAAACGGAGCAATCAGTTCATCATCTCAATTAACATCATCATACGATATAAGATATACATTGAGTGGTAGTGTTCAACCATTACCTTCAAATTTATTAAGCTCATCTGCACAAATAACTGCATTTGGATTTATAAGTTCATCTGCATCAACGGATATATCTTCATTAAATTCATTTACCGCATCACAATCTATATTAAACACTGCATTTACAAATGGAATAAATGCAAGATTACAAACATCTTCATTTAATGAATTCTCCACATCAGTAGATAGTAGATTGGATACATTGGAATCATCTATCATAACAGGAAGTGCAAATTATACACAGGTATTAGGAAATAGAAGAACAGGTATCACAACAACCGGTGTATCAATCATAAGTGGAAGTATTACTACAACTGGTAATCCTATCCAAATTATGGTGACAGGAGATGCAAATCCAATAGTAGATGGATGGACTAGATTACAAATTTTTAGAGGTGAAACTGGAATAGGAAATATTATTCAAGTTGAAAATAGTTCAAATCAAAATGTTCCATATTGTTTAAATGTAATAGATACGCCATCAGCAGGAACTTACACATATAGTATGAGAACTGTTAGTGGGCATGCCGGAACTTTTGATTTTGGTGAAACAACGGGTCCTCTTTTAACGGCAGTAGAATTAAACACTAATACAAACTTACCATCTACAAACAATACATTTACCGGAACAAATAGATTTAATGGACAAGTAACATTAGGTGGTGTTGGTGGTGATGAAGGTGGTGAACTACGATTGGTAACGGCACAAACTAATACTACTCTAACTGGAAGCTATGTTACGGCTGACATTTACCAAAACAGATTAAGATTTTATGAAGGTGGTGGTGATTTCAGAGGTGTGTATATTGATTTAAGTAAAACCCCAGCCGGAAATGCAGGTGAATTATTATGGAAAACAAGTGGAATGGTAGGGGCAGGAACTTTTGTAACACTTGATAATCTAAAATGTGCAGTTACCACGAGTGATAATAGAGGGTTAAGTATAGGTGCAGTCACAACAACATTTGAAGCAGATGTAAGTGGATACTATACTAGGCCTGGTGCCGTAGGTGGTAGTACGGGAAATAACCAAACATACACAACAACCGCATCTAATTCTTTATTTAATTGGCACTTCCCTACTCATGGTGATATGGTACAAATTAATTTAAGAGATAAAACAAATAATAGATTTTATAGAATTACAATGATGATAGGTGCTAGCTATATCAGTAATTTTATTTCAATCGAAAGATTATTTTAATGATATTTATTGATAATGGCAAATTTAATTAGATTAAAACAAATAGAAAGTGGTTCGTACTTAAATACGGCGGCGACTATTGGGCAAGATTTTTCTCAATCGGTTATCGATATCATAACAACTGAAGTAACCGCTGTTTTACCAGATGGTGTTATATCATCATCTGTTCAAATTGATTTATTACAAACTACAAATTTTGTTGAATTTAGTTCTTCGATTTCGAATTCGTTTGGAGATGTTTATATGGAATTGGCATCCATAACAGGTTCTATTGAAACGGGATTAAGTGCAAGTGTTGCAACTTCGTTCTCACAAAGTAATGCAATCTTTAATCAATTTAGTTCTTCAATTCATAATGAACTAAGCCAAAGCAATACAATATTTACACAATTTAGTTCATCTATCAATAATCAAATTAGTGCAAGTTCGGCAAATACAATCGATATTTCAGCATCGGTAAATAGTAGATTGATTAATTTAGAATCATTCAGTTCCTCATTAGATAATACATACGCTACTGATACGGAAGTTTATGTATCACAATCGAATATTAATATCGATATGGGAGAATGGTAATATATAAAAATAAAATATCTTAAAGTAATTTTGAATTTATTGAATGGTTACATAAAAAATTAATATTTATAAAGGAATTTAAATCAGAAATAACAAAAACCCAATATGGCACAAATCATTAAACACAGACGTGGTAGTCTGGAATCCCTATCGGCTGTAACATCATCATTACAAAAAGGTGAATTAGTAATAGCATCGGGTTCATCCAATCTATCGGTAACAAACGGAGCATCGATTGTATTTGCAGTTCCAGAAAATGGACAAGTACAAGCGGTAAATAGAGTTTTAGTAGGAGATGCTGCACCTAACACATTTGCAGCGGGTACTTACAATGGAATGATGAAAGGTGTACCTTACTACGCAAGTGGTAGTTCTACCTTATATTTATTAGGCGAAGGTGCGAACGAAATACCAAACTTAGTAGGTAACATTCAACCATTTAGTGCATCGGTTGCAACATCGATTAACGCATTATCATCTTCAATTGGAAGTGGTACTATCGGTCAATCGGTAGCGGCATTAAATACATTCAGCGCATCTGCTAATAGTAGATTTACTGAAATCGGTGTAGTTAGTGGAAGTTTAATTGCTTCAGCATCAGCAGCAAAATCTACAAACGATGCACAAGATAGTAGATTAGATAACTTAGAATCTACATCGGCTAGTGTAAATATTTCAGTAGCGGCTTTAAACGCATACACATCATCTAATACATCAACAAACGCATTAAACGCTTTCACAGCATCAGCAAATACTAAATTTACTGAAATTGGAGTTGTTAGTGGTTCATTGATTAGTTCAGCATCAGCAGCAAAATCAACAAATGATACACAAGATGCTAGATTGGATAGTGTTGAAACATTTAGTGGTTCAGTAAAAACACAATTAACACAAATCGGTGTAGTTAGTGGAAGTTTAATTGCTTCAGCATCAGCAGCAAAATCTACAAACGATGCACAAGATGGTAGATTAACTAGCATCGAATCATTTAGTGGTTCTGCTAATTCTAAATTTACTGAAATTGGAGTTGTTAGTGGTTCATTAATTAGTTCAGCATCAAATGCAGCAACTTCAATTGCTAATTTACAAGCAGTTGGATTAACATACGCAACAACTGGTTCAAATATATTTCAAGGTAATCAAGTTATCACCGGTTCAATGTATATCACACAAGATTTGGTGGTATATGGTTCATCATCTTTATTTAATGTAACCGCATCGGCATTAGATATTGGAGAAAACACAATTGTATTAAATACAGCAACACCGGCAGTTAGATTTGGTGGTATTTCGGTAGCAGATAGTGGTAGTAACGAAGGAGCAAGTGGTTCATTATATTGGGATTCATTAAATAACCACTGGTTATACCAACACCCATCAGCAAGTGGTGAAGGATATAATTCAGCAATATTGATATCAGGTCCAAAAAATAGTGGTTCATTAGGAGATGAAGCTACATTGACGCCTGGTAAAATTATGGTTGCAACCGGCGAAGACCATATTGGTGATTCAATCATTACACAAGCAACTGATAATAGTAAAATTTCAGTAGCAGGTGGTATAATCGTAACGGGTTCAGTAAACGCAACTTCATTTGTAGGTTCAATTGCGGCAACAAATGGCGTAGTTAGTGGTTCATCTCAAATTACACTTTCCGATACAACCGGATATGGTGATTTTAGTGGTTCAGTTTCAGCATCGATTGCATCAGTAGTTGCAAATGTAGGAAGTGGTGTTGGAGTTTCGATTTCAAATTTAAATACATTTAGTGGTTCAGCACTTACTAGATTAGGTAATTTAGAAGCAACTGGCTCAGACCACGAAAGTAGAATTAATACAGCAGAAGGCGATATATCTACAATCAATGGTACATTAAGTGATATCGATACTGCACAAAATGCACAAGATGCTAGATTGAGTAGCTTAGAATCATTTAGTGGTTCAATAAAAACTCAAAATACCGCATTAGCAACTGTAACGGGTTCATTAATCTCTTCAGCATCGGCAGCTAAATCAACAAATGATACGCAAGATGGTAGATTGGATAGTATTGAAGCATTTAGTGGTTCAGCAAATTCTAAATTTACTGAAATCGGAGTTGTTAGTGGTTCATTAATCGCATCAGCATCGGCAGCAAAATCAACAAATGATTCGCAAGATGTTTCGATAACAAACTTAAACTCATTCAGTTCTTCAGTATTAACACAATTAACTCAAATTGGAGTTGTTAGTGGTTCATTAATCTCTTCAGCATCAGCAGCAAAATCGACAAACGATACGCAAGATGGTAGATTAGGTGAATTAGAATCTAAATCAGCAAGTGTTGATATTGCAATAGCAGCATTAAACTCTTATACTTCTTCTAATACTTCAACAACCGCATTAAACGCATTTACCGCTTCAGCGGCAACTAAGTTTACTCAAATTGGGGTTGTTAGTGGTTCATTAATCGCTTCGGCATCAAACGCTGAAAGTAGATTAACTACATTAGAAGGTACAGGTGATATACAAGGTTTAGGTACTGGAAATAACGTAACCTTCGCAAAAGTAACAACGACAGGTGATGTAGTAGTAGGTGGTGATTTAGTAGTACAAGGTAACACTGTAACATTAAATACCGCAACATTAGTAGTTGAAGATAAATTAATTACATTAGCAAGTGGTTCAACTTCATCGGCAACCGCAGATGGGGCAGGTATTGAAGTAGCAGGTGCAAATGCAAACTTTGTATATCAACACTCAACAACATCATTTACTTCATCAGTAGCATTAATCGCACCGGCGGTTACCGCTTCCATTAACTTAGGTACATCAGCAGGAAGTTCTAAGAGATTAGCATTTAGAAATACAAATGGTAATTTAGACTTAGTTCCAACAGCAAGTGTAGCAGGTGATTTATTACAATGGGATGGTAACGACTTTGTGATGAGTAATGTGATTGATGGCGGTTCATTCTAAAATATTAACTCCCCCCGTAATTGGGGGGAGATTTTTTAAACTTTTTTAATGAATCAAAAATCACAATAGCAATGGCTCAAAAAATATTACAAAAAAGGTCGATTATAGCAGGAAAAGTTCCTGACACCGGCTCATTGTTAGTTGGTGAATTAGGTATAAACGTTGCCGATGGTAAAGTTTATATACACAAATCAGGTTCAGTACAATCAATAGAAACATTAGTTACTACCAATTCGACCACAACAGGTTCCATCTATCTGACGGGAACAGGTTCGTTTGGAGAAGCAAGTGTTGATTTTGATGCAAATATTGGACAAGATTTATATGTTACACGAGATATCGTTGGTAATGGTGATATAGATATTGCAGGAGCAGTATCCGCATCAGTTGTTTCGGCATCATTATTTATTGGAGATGGTTCCGGAATCACCGGTGTAACCGCTTCAATGAGACCCGATGATTTTGATTTTAATTCAGAACCATTCGCAGGTACAATCGGATATATACAGGGTAGTGGTTCTCTTTACAAAGTAGCAACTACATCTGATGCAGTAGAATTCAGATATAATGATGAAGTTAGAGGTACATTTGATATAACTAACGGATTTAGTGGTTCTCTTTATGGAATCGGCGATGTATTAGCATTTAGTGGTTCGGTGGCAAATAGATTAGCAGCTTTAGAAGCAGGTTCAGATGCCGGAGAATTTTAAATTACAATAATAAAATATTTTTTATA
>Ga0222713_10006288_pt1 | contig 11333 bp, 11 predicted proteins | sample C33_649DmetaG_FD_165061 | JGI IMG/M metagenome (GOLD analysis project Ga0222713, IMG submission 165061) | Estuarine water microbial communities from San Francisco Bay, California, United States - C33_649D | ecosystem: Environmental > Aquatic > Marine > Unclassified | place: USA: California... | reverse complement strand
AGGACCAGGTACCAGGCCGGGGGCAAGGGCAGCGGCACCAGAACCTCGCCCACCCCTTCTGCAATCGCGCTCTGCCCATAGACGAATACGGGGACATCGGCGCCCAGCGGCAAGGCCATTTCCTGCAAACGCTTGCGCGACAGCCCGGTTTGCCAGAGGTGATTCAGCGCCAGCAGCACCGTTGCCGCATCTGAACTGCCCCCACCCAGACCACCACCCAGCGGCAGCCGCTTTTCGACCTGAATGTCCGCGCCCAGGGACGTGCCGGTCGCCACCTGCAGGGCCCGCGCCGCACGCAGCGCCAGGTCATCCTCCTCGGGCACCCCCGGCATAGGCAGCGGCCGCGACAACACGCCGTCGGCACGCACGCGCAACCGGACGGTGTCGCCATGATCGATGAAACGGAACACCGTCTGCAGCAGATGATAGCCGTCGGCGCGCCGGCCGGTGACCCGCAGCATCAGGTTGAGCTTGGCGGGAGCGGGAAATCCGGTCCAGCCGGTCACCGGGCTTCCCCGACGCGCCAGTCATCGATGACGAGGCGGATCTGCCGGCCATCCCGGACCATGTCCAGCCGTCGCGGCCGCTGCATGTCTGCTGCCGCATCCGCGTAAACAAAACGGATCGTCCACCCGTCCTGGCCCAGCGCTGCCAGCCGGCCGTGTGTGTCGCGGCTGACGGTTGCAATGATTCCGTCCGGAGCGACCCTGCCCTGTATCCAGTGCTGCAGGCGGGCCAGCGGCAACGCCCAGCCGAACGCGCTCTCGGTCAGGGCTTCCACGGTCCCGGCACGGTAAACCTGCTGGTCGGCGGCAGTCAGCGTTGCACCGGCGGCATCGGCAGCGATATGCGCCAGCGTCTGGCCGACCGGCGACATCAGCCAGATCTCGTGCTCCCCCGCGTCGTGCCGCCAGCGCAGGTTGGACGAAAATGCGCGGCCGCCGCCGCTGGCCAGCACGCGGCCAAGCATGTCAAACGATGCGGCTGGCGGGGCAACGCCGTCCGGTGCCAACGACGCGCAGCCGGCGCACAGCATCGCCATTGCGATCGCCGCCAGCACACGGACACGGATCATTGCGCCGATTGGAGTATTGCTGGAGCCAGGCGCTTCACGGTGCCTTGCAGCACCTGGTTCTTGGCATGATCGCGCAGCGCCTCGGCCCACAGCTTCCGCGCTTCGTCCTGGCGGCCGAGCACCCACAACACTTCACCGAGGTGGGCGGCGATTTCACCGTCGGGACGCAACTCATAGGCACGCTGCAGATGGCCCAGCGCCTCCTGGTTCTGGCCCAGGCGATACAGCACCCAGCCCAGGCTGTCGAGGATGAAGGGATCTTCCGGTGCCAGCTTGTGCGCGGTTTCAATCAGCGTACGCGCCTCGGGCAGGCGCAGGTTGCGATCTGCCAGTGAATATCCCAGCGCATTGTAGGCATGCGCGTGGGAGGGCCGCATTTCGATGACCCGGCGCAGGTTGGACTCCAGCAGGTCGATGCGGTTGACCTTTTCGGCAGCCATCGCATAGTCATAGAGCAGGTCGGGTGTGTCCGGGTTGCGCGCCACGGCCTGGGCGAGGAATTCAAAGGCTTCCTGGTGGGCGTTTGCTTCGCGCAGCAGATTGGCTTCGGCCAGCGTCAGTTGGGTACGCTGCTGCGCATCGCCGGCGTTGACACCCTGCAGGTACTGGCGCGCCTCGGCCAGTCTGCCCTGTTTGGCCAGTACCCCGGCATACCGCGCCTGCGCCGCGACAAACTGCTCGCCGTGCGTGATGCTCGAATACCAGCGCAGCGCCTCTTCGGGGCGCTGCAATTCCTCGTTGACCTGGCCGAGGTACATCCGCACCGCGTCAGGGTTCTTCGGCTTGATTTCCAGCGCGCGCTTCAACTGCATTTCGGCGGTGGCGTAATCCTTCGCCTGTATCGACAGCGTGGCGACCGCGAGGGCGATCTCAGCATTGTTCGGCGCCTCGCCGAGCAGAATGCCGAACTGTTTGCGTGCTTCCGGATACTGCCGCGCACTCACCAGCAGGCGCGCGTAATTGAGCCTGACGTCCCTGGCCCCGGGATGGGCCTTGAGAAACCCCTCGAGGAAAGAAATCGCCTCGGCATTCGAAGTGCGCTGCAGCGCGCGGGCCTGGAACAGGGCGGCAAGTTCCCAGCCCGGGCGCAACCTCAGGGCCTCGCGCGCCGCCTCCAACGCGGCAGGCTGGTCCTGGGCGTTTGCCGCGGCCTGCGCCACAGCGAGACTGGCTTCGGGCACCTCCGGATGTCGCGCCGCCAGAGTGCGAAACAGGCGCAATATCGCGGGCTTGTCCTGGTGGGTGGCCACCAGCGCCGACAATTGCAGGAAATTCCGGCCGACGTGCTCCGGGTCGCCCTCCAGCCATTTCTCCAGGTGGGGAACCGCATCGTCGAGGCGCGACTGGTTGACCAGCAATGCAATGACTGTCTGCCGTGCGCGGGCGGATTGCGGGTCGGCCTGCAACCACAGCGTCGCCGCCTCCAGCGCCGCCGGCAGAAAACGCGCGTTCCACGCGATCTCCGTGGCACGACGCGCCACCCGCGGATCCTTGGTCTCGCGCGCCACCTCAAGGAATGCAGGTACCGCCACGTGCGGCTGGCCACGCTGGGCGGCAATTTCAGCCAGCGTCAGCTTGAACAGCAGGTCTTCGTTCAGTTCGACGTGCGGCAGCGGCAACACCCGCGGTGACGTCGCCTGGCCGACGACTTTGGGCAGGGGTTTGGGGGCGACGGCGGCGGCCTCGGGTTTGACCGGGGACTGCGCGCAGGCACCCAGTGCGAGGCTGATGCCCAGCGCTGCAATTCGGATGAATTTCATCGGGTGATTGGAATGCGCGTTGCCGCCGCAGGAACCATGCGTTGCAGCACGATGCGCAAACGCCTTCATAATGAGTCACATATTAGGTATATTTGATGTTTACCACAAGACAACTTGCCGCCGGGCAACAGTCTACCCGCCGTTAATGATTCCAGACGACCCTGCATTGACCGTTTGCGCTCGGGGTCTGTCACGCCGGTTCAACAGCCACATTGCCGTCGATGCGCTTGATCTCGACCTCAGGCGCGGCGAAATACTCGGCCTGCTCGGGCCCAACGGCGCCGGAAAAACCACCACCATGCAGATGCTGACCGGCAATATCGCCCCCAGCGCGGGCGAAATCCGCATCTGCTCATTCGACCTGCTGGAAGTCCCGGCCCGCGCCAAGGCCTGCATCGGTTACCTGCCGGAAACCCCGCCACTGTACCGGGAATTGAACGTCGGCGAATACCTGCACCTCGCGGCGCGCCTGCACCGCGTCGCCGGAAACCGCCGCGATGCGGCCGTGGCGCAGGTCATCCGGCGTTGCGGCCTGAAGGAAGTCTCCCGCAAACTGATCGGCTCGCTGTCGAAGGGCTACCAGCAGCGCGTCGGCATCGCCCAGGCCATCGTGCACGAACCCGACATCATCATCCTCGACGAACCGACCGTGGGACTCGATCCCAACCAGATCCTCGAGATCCGCGCGCTGATCCGCGAACTCGGAGAAAAACACAGCGTCATCCTGTCCACGCACATACTGCAGGAAGTCGAAGCGGTCTGCGACCGCGTGCAGATCATGCACCACGGCAAAATGGTGTTCAGCGACACGGTGGCCGGCCTGCGCGCAACCCACAACGGCCGCTCCGTCAACATCATCCTGCGCCAGCCGCCGGCGATCGCGGTACTGCGCGACATCGCGGGCATCGAGTCCGTTGACGACGAAGGCGCCGGCCGTTTCCGCATCCGTTTCGCGCCAGGCGCGGATCCGACCGCGACGCTGGTCGGTCGCGCCGGCACCGAAAACTGGGGGTTGCAGCAGCTTGCTCCGGCGCAGACCAGTCTCGAGGAAGTTTTCGTGCAACTGACCAGGGACGAGGTGGCGCAATGATCTTCACCATCGCCGGCAAGGAGCTGCGCTCGCTGTTTGCCTCACCCCTGGCATGGCTGGTGCTGACGGTAGTGCAGGTCATTCTCGGTTACGGGTTCCTGAAACGGCTCGATGATTTCCTGCAGATCCAGTCGCAACTCGCGCGGCTGGCCAGTCCGCCGGGAGTGACTGAACTGGTGGCCGCGCCGACCTACGCCACGGCGGCCGCCGTGCTGCTGTTTGCGGTACCTTTGCTCGCCATGCGCATGATCGCCGAGGAACGCCGCAACCAGACCATGACGCTGCTGCTTTCGGCACCGATATCGATGACCGAAATCGTCATCGGCAAATTCGTCGGGCTGACCGCGTTCCTGCTGCTGATAGTGCTGCAGGTTCTGGTCATGCCATTGATGCTGGCGACCAGCACCGTGCTTGATTTCGGTCTGCTGGGCACCCTGACGCTGGCGTTGCTGCTGCTGGCTGCGGGTTTTGCCGCGGTGGGCCTTTATGCCTCCAGCCTCACCACGCAGCCGGTGGCGGCTGCGCTGATCGCCTTCGGACTGCTGCTGGCGATGCTGTTCGCGGGGGAAACCGCCGGCGACACCCTGCGCGCAAGGGGCTGGCCGGTACCCGCCGCACTGGCGCAGGTATTTTCCCCGCTGCGCAATTTTGAACCGCTGGGCAAAGGCATCATCGACAGCTACGCCATCGCCTGTGCGCTGCTGCTGGCGGCGGGATTCCTGGTTCTCACCGTTCGCCGGCTCGACGGCCAGCGGCTGCGCGGATAGCCATGCAAGCCACGCCCCGCATGCGCCGCCAGCTTGCCGCCCAAAGCGGCATGTTCCTGCTGCTGCTCGTGCTGCTGGTGGCCTTGCTCGCCTATCTTGCCCGGGAATACCGCGCCGAGCTCGACGTCACCCGCGGCGCGCGCAACACGCTGTCGTCCGCGACCCTCGGTGCGCTGCGGCAGATGCAGGGACCGGTGACCGTCAGCGCCTACGCGGTGCGCCAGGATGCCAGCGGCAACAATGTGCACAAGGCGATCGAGGAACGGTTGCGTCCCTACCAGCGCACCAAGCCCGACCTGCAACTGCGGCTGATCGATCCGCGGGAACAGCCCAAACTGGCCGCGGAAGCAGGCTTGCGCGCGCCGAACACACTGGTGATCGAATACCAGCGGCGCAGCGAGCAGATTCTGCTGGGTGAATTCAACGAGCAGGCACTGGCCAATGCGCTGGTGCGCCTGATGCGCGGCGCCAACAACCTGGTGCTGTGGCTGGACGGGCACGGTGAACGCCGCCTCGACGGTTCCGCCAACCATGATCTCGGCAGCTTCGGCCAGCGGCTGCGTGAAAAAGGATTCAGCATCAGCGGCATCAACCTCGGCCTCGCCCAGGACGTGCCGGCAAACACCGCGGTGCTGGTGATCACCCATCCCCAGGCCGACCTGCAGCCGGCGGAAACGGAAAAACTGCTGCGCTACCTTGATCGCGGCGGGAACCTGCTGTGGATGATCGACACCGAACCGTTGCGCGGACTGCAGCCGCTGGCCGAAAAACTCGGCCTGGTGCTGACCCCGGGAACCGTAGTCGACCCGGCGCTGGCCCCGCGCAGCGGTCCGCCGGTGTTCGCGGTCGCCGCCAACTATGCACGCCATGCCGTGGTAGGCACCCTGCAGTACAACACCCTGTTCCCCCACGCCCGCCAGATCGGCGCCGACGACAGCGCGGGATGGCGGATAACGCCGCTGATCGACGTCGCCCCCCGCGGCTGGGTCGAAGTCGGCAAGCTCGGCGCCAAGCCGGTGTTCGACAAATCCCGCGATTTTCCGGGGCCTGTCAATGTCGCCAGCGCATTCGAACGCACCGTCGGCGACCGCGAACAGCGGGTCATCGTCGTCGGCACCGGTCATTTCCTGTCGAACAGTTTTATCGGCAACGGCGGCAACCTGGTGCTGGGCACCGGCATGCTCAACTGGCTGGCCGGAGAAGATGCCCTGGTCGCCATCGATCCGCGGCCGGCACCGGACACCCAGATCGATATCGACGGCGTGCGCCTTTACCTGATCGCTTTCGTCATGCTGTTATTGCTGCCGTTCACTTTCGCCGCCACCGGCTTCACCGTCTGGTGGCGTCGGCGCAACGCACGCTGACTGCAGGATCCATGAACCGCGGCTGGCTGGTCAATCTCGGCATGCTCGGCGCAGTCGCGCTGCTGGTGTGGGCGGCGATGCGCACGCCGTCCGGCGACGAAACCGCAAACCCGCCGCTCTCCGCCGTCAAACCCGCGGAAGTCAGGCATGTCGTGCTGTCGCGGCCAGGCCAGCCTGCGCTGGAACTACAGCGGCAGGGCGAGCGCTGGATGATCATCGCGCCGTTGCGCGCGCGTGCCGACGAATTCCAGGTGCAACGCATGCTGACCGTGCTCGAGGCGAAGCCCGCCGCGCGCTTTCCGGCAAACGATCTCGATCGCTTCGACCTGCGGCTGCCCGTGGCGCTGCTGACCATAGATGGTACCGAATATGCGTTCGGCGCCATCAACACGGTCACCCGCGAACAGTACGTGAGGCGCGGCGATACCGTGTACGCCGTGTCCCTGCGCCACGGCGCGGCGCTGCCCGCAAACCCGGTGGCGCTGGTGCGCCGCGTGCTGCTCAACGAGAACGAAATTCCAGCAGCCATCCTGCTGCCGGAATTCAGCGTGCGCCAGTCGGACAAACGCTGGGTGCTTGCGCCGCCTTCCGCGCAAGCCGGTGCCGACGAACTGCAGGCCTTCGTGGATCGCTGGCGCCAGGCCTCCGCCGCACGCGCCGAGCCGCATGACGGCAGGCCTTCGCTCGCCGACGTGCGCATCGAACTGCGTGCGGGTGCGCCGCTGGTCTTCTCGGTAGTGCAGCGCGAACCGAACCTGGTGCTATGGCGCCAGGACAACGACCTGCAGTACACCTTTCTTGCCGGCGCCGCCCAGGCGCTGCTGGCGTATCCGGGATCTACGGCGCCAGCCAATAATATTAAATAAAACAATAACTTATATTATGCCGGAATTGCCGGAAGTCGAAACCACCCGTCGCGGACTGGCGCCGGCGGTGGAACAGCGCCGAATCGTGCGCGCCGTGGTGCGCCATCGCGGCCTGCGCCAGCCGGTACCGCGCGGCCTGGAGCGACGGCTCGCCGGCGCGCGCGTCCGCAGGCTGTCGCGCCGCGGCAAGTACCTGCTGTTCGACTGCGAACAGGCGGACCGCCAGACCGGTACTCTGCTGGTGCACCTCGGCATGTCGGGACGGCTGTGGCTGGTCGATGAGGCTGCGTCACCTGAAAAACACGACCACTTCGACCTGGTCATCGACAACGGGCGCGTGATCCGCCTGCGCGACCCGCGTCGTTTCGGACTTGTGCTGTGGCACCAAGGCGACCCGTTCGCCCATCCGCTGCTCGCCTCGATCGGACCGGAACCGCTGACCCGCAATTTCGACGGGGCCGTGCTTCATCGCGAAATACGGTCACGCAGCGCGGCAATCAAGCTGGTGATCATGGACAGCCATGTCGTCGCCGGTGTCGGCAACATCTACGCCAACGAAGCGCTGTTCCGTGCCGGTATCGATCCGCGGACGCCCGCGAAGCGTATCAGCCGCGCGCGCTGCGACACATTGGCACAGGAAATCAAGATGGTGCTTGGGGAAGCGATCAATGCCGGCGGCAGTTCCCTGCGCGACTATGTCGGCAGCGACGGCCTGGCCGGACATTTTCAGAACCGGTTTTTTGTCTACGGCCGTGCCGGAGAGTCCTGCATGCGCTGCGCCGCCGCCATCAGGGAAATCCGCCAGGGGCAGCGCGCCACCTGCTACTGTCCGGCATGTCAGAAACGCTGACGGGTCAGGCGACTTTTTGCGTGGTCAGCCTGAGGTACTTCTGCTGCAGTTCTTCCCGGGTTTCGCTGTGTTGCGGATCCAGCGGTATGCAGTCGACCGGACAGACCTTCTGGCACTGCGGCTCGTCGAAGTGGCCGATGCATTCCGTGCATTTGCCGGGATCGATGACGTAGATTTCCTCGCCCGCCGAAATTGCATCGTTCGGGCATTCCGGTTCGCAGACGTCGCAGTTGATGCACTCGTCGGTGATCATCAACGCCATGACTGGCCCCGCATCGATTGCGGCAGGATCATTTGCCCCCGAGCTCCTTGATCTTGGATTTCAGGCGCTGCGCGATCGGCTGCGAGACGAATTTCGAAACATCGCCGCCCAGCACTGATATCTCGCGCACCAGCGTCGCCGACAGGAACATATGTTCCTCTCCAGGGGTCATGAACACGGTTTCCACCTCGGGATACATCTTGCGGTTCATGCCGGCAAGCTGGAATTCATAATCGAAATCGGACACCGCACGTACGCCCCGCAGCACCACGCCGGCCTTGTGTTCGCGCACGAAATTCATCAGCAGTCCGGAAAATCCGGTCACCGACACGTTCTTGACGTCGCCCAGCGCGTCGCGCGCCATGTCGATGCGCTCGGCCAGCGTGAACATCGGGTGCTTGGTGCGGCTGTCGGCCACCGCCAGCACGACGTGGTCAAACAGGCGCGCCGCGCGCCGCACCAGATCCTCGTGCCCCAGCGTGATCGGATCAAACGTTCCCGGATACACCGCCTTGTTTTTCATGTTCGGTCCGTTTCAACAGTTGATGGCTGACTTTCCCGGCGCGCCCGCGCTTGACCGTTTCCCAGCCCGCCAGGGCTTCCAGCGGCCGCGCACGTTCACAGTAAACCAGTCCGCCGGCCGTCAGGCAATCCGGCAAAAGCGACAGCAACCGTGCCCAGCAATCATCGGCGAACGGCGGATCAAGGAACACCACGTCAAAGCGAGCGCCTTGATTTTTCAGGAATTCTAACGCATCGGCACGCACCACTTCCACAGCAGCGGCGCCCAGCACGGCTGCATTCTCCTGCAAGGCGCGCGCCGCCAGCGGATCGCGTTCCACCATCACCACGCGGCGCGCACCGCGCGACGCTGCTTCGAAACCGAGTGCGCCGCTGCCGGCATACAGGTCCAGGCAGTCCCTGCCGCCGAGATCCTGTCCCAGCCAGTTGAACAGGGTTTCGCGCACACGATCCGGCGTCGGCCGCAGGCCGGGGCGATCGGGAAAACGGATGCGACGGCTGCGCCAGGCGCCGCCGATGATCCGCACCGCGCCCCCTGTCATGGCTGTGCCGGTTATCGCGCGACCTGCACGGTATCGGTCCGATCCTTGTCCGCGCCGACCACCACGGTGACCAGCCGGTCCGGATCGACGCGCCGGGCAAAGGCGGACCTGATGTCCTCGAGGGTAACCCGCTCGACATTGCCGACAAACTCCTCCAGGTAACTGAGCGGCAGGTTGTAGAACCCGATGAAACCCAAGTACTCGTGGATTTTGCGGTTGCTGTCGATACGCATCGGAAAACCGCCGATGATGTTCTGCTTCGCCGACTGCAGCTCGGCTGCCGTCGGTCCCTTGTCAACAAAGTCACGCAACGTCCTGCGCACCACCTCCAGCGCGGCATCTGCCTGGTCGCGCCGGGTCTGCATGCCGATGATGAAGGGGCCGCGCGCGCGCAACGGCGAGAAATAACTGTACGCCGAGTAGGCAAGGCCGCGTTTCTGCCGCACCTCTTCGTTGATGCGCGACACGAAACCGCCGCCGCCGAGGATGTGGTTGCCGACCAGGATCGCAAAATAGTCGGGATCGTCGCGGCGGATGCCGGGCGCGCCGATCAGGATATGGCTTTGCGTGGCCGGGTGGGCAACCACGCGGGTGATTCCGTCCTGCAGCGGCGGCACCGGCGGCGGCGGCGGAACCTTGCCGTCCGCGCGCGGCAGGCCGCGCGTCAACTGCTCGGCGATGGCTTCGGCCTCGGCCCGCGTCACATCGCCCATGATCGCAACGACGGCCTGGTCAGCCAGGTAATGGCTGCGATAGAAATCCAGCAGGTCGTCCCGCCGCAGCCGGCTGACCGAATCGACTTCGCCGCTCGTCCGCAAGGCATACGGATGGTCGCGATAGACCATCCGGTAGAACATCCTCGAGGCCTGGGTATCCGGTTTCAGGTCACCTTCCTTCAGTACACCGAGCAGCCGCACCTTTTCCCGTTCCAGCACGGCCTCGGGAAACTCCGGTGCGCTCAGGATCCGCGTCATCATGTCCAGCGCCTGCGTGCGGCGCGGCACATCGGAGAGGGTGCGCAGGGAAAATCCCGCGCGATCGGTCTCGAAGCGGCCGCCGAGTGCGGCGCCGACGTCGGCCAGCCGACGTGCGATTTCATCTTCGTCCAGTCCACCGGCACCGAGTCGCAGCAGGCCGTTGGTCATCCCCGCGGTTCCGGAACGCGCCCTGCTGTCGTACACCGAACCGGCGGGGAAATCGACGGAAACGTCCAGTATCGGCAACCCGCGGCTGGCGACGAACAAAACCTTCGCCCCCGAAGAAGTCTGCCAGTGTTCGATCGGCAATATCGCGTGCGCCAGTTGCGCCGCGGCCAGCAGCAGCAAGGCAACGCCGGTCCGCACCATCGGGACATTAACGGCCATGACGGGCTCCCGCGGGCAGCGCAGCACGCACCGGCGCACCGGACAATGGCTGCGGATCAAGATGCGCCACGGTCAGGCTGTCGTCAACCAGATACTTGCGTGCGACTTCGCGCACCTGCTCCGGCGTGACCTGCTGCAGTTTTTCCAGGAACAGATCCAGGTCGCGATGGGAAAACCCGATGACCTCCATCCAGCCGATCTGACGGGCCTGGAAAAACATTGAATCGCGCTGATAAACCTTGGCGGCGACCGCCTGCGCCTTGACACGGTCCAGTTCCTCCGGCGTTACGCCTTCATCGACGATGCGCCGTATTTCCCGGCGCAGCCCGTTTTCCACTTCCTCCGCGGTGCGCCCTGATACCGGCGACCCGCTGAGGTAGAAAAATGCCGGGCCGCGCCCGATGCCGTCGTAACCCGCGCTCGCGGATGTCGCCACCCGGTCCGTTTTCACCAGCGTCCGCGGCAGACGCGCCGCGGCATTTCCGCTCAACACGCTCTCCAGCATGTCGAGCGCATAGGGTTCCCAGTCTGCCGCGGGTTCCGCCAGCCGCGGCACCCGGTACGCCATCAGGACATAGGGCAATTCCGCCGGCGCCTTGACGATCATCCGTTTCATGCCGAGCTGCGGCGGCTCTTCCTGCGGTTTGCGCGGCGGCAGCTGCTTGCGCGGGATGGGACCGAAATGCCGTTGCGCCAACGCAAACACCTCTTCGGGAACCACGTCGCCGACCACCACCAGCGTGGCGTTGTTGGGCGCGTACCATTGTTCGTAGAACCTGCGCGTATCCTCCAGTGTCAGGCTCTCCAGATCGCTCATCCAGCCGATGATCGGGTTGCGGTAGGGATGTGCGGACAGGGCGTTGGCGATCAG
>Ga0222713_10006286_pt1 | contig 11336 bp, 13 predicted proteins | sample C33_649DmetaG_FD_165061 | JGI IMG/M metagenome (GOLD analysis project Ga0222713, IMG submission 165061) | Estuarine water microbial communities from San Francisco Bay, California, United States - C33_649D | ecosystem: Environmental > Aquatic > Marine > Unclassified | place: USA: California... | reverse complement strand
GATTCCGTGATGTATCGGGGAACCGCGCTACTAAGTGAGTTGGCAGTCCGCTCACTGAAAGAGATGTAATTCTTAAATGACAATTTCACTTGATCGCCTTTTGGCTCACATGGCGTGGGCAAACCAAAAGACCATCGAGCACCTTCAGACACTCCCAGAGGAATCGCTCAAGGCATTTGCGACAAATCCTGAATGGTTTGTGGGAGAAATTGCTCATCACATTGTTGATAGCGCCGATCACTATGCATTTCGTATAACTGGCAAGCCTGCACTGACCCAGCCAGGAGATCCTTGTATAGATGATGTAAATGTCATTGCCGATCTGGCAAGACTTAAGGAACAAGCTGCTGAAGTTGATGCAATGCTTTTGGAGTGCGTAAAGCTAGATGATGTGCAGATCGAGTTTGTAAATTACGAGGATAAGTTAGTTAAACGTTGGAGATCAACGATTTTGTCGCAGGCGATTCATCACGCGACAGAACACCGAGCACAGATCGCCTCAGCTTTAGAGGCTAAAGGCTTTGCCCCTGTAAATCTCGATGATTTAGATCTTTGGGAGTTTGAAAAAACAAACGGGTAGTACTGCTTAAATTAAGGTCTTCCACTCTCTTCATCAATCTGAGTTTTCATGTGGTCGGTCAATTTTTCGATGATTCGAACTAGCTCTGCTTGTTCTTTTCTGTTAAGAACGCTAAATAAAGAGGTTAGTTTTGTGGCTGTATCTGGTCGAGCAATCTTCATGAAGCTAATCCCCACTGGCGTTAACTTTACCCAAATGACTCGCTGATCCTTTTTGTCTTTTGAGCGCACAATGTATTTCTTGAGCTCGAGTCCTTTCATTAGACCCGTAATTGCCCTTGGAGTTAGATCAAGCATTTGTGAAATTTGCCCCATGGTGAGTTCGCCATTTTGGGATAGAAGGAACAGCACCATCATTTGTGATGAAGTGATGTTGTGCTCAGTTTCAACCTTTGCGATCATCCATCGTGGGAAAAGATGGCTAATGCGACCAACACTTGCTGCTATGAAAAGTGAGGCTAAAGAAGCTGGAAGTATGCGAATCGATGAAGGCGGCGGCTTTTTAGGAAGGGTTTTAGATTTTTTCTCAGCCTTTTCCATGGAGCAAATATAGCAAATGAGCTTGCATAAATTAGTTACCTAGGTAAATAATACCAACTTCACTTCCAAGGCATCACCCGAGTAGAGATGAAAAGAGTTTCCATGCTAAATATGACTAGAAAAAAGTACGCCGTAGTTTCAACGGCAATAATTGCAGCGGGAGTAATTGCCTTTGCAGGAGTCAATTGGCTGGGCTCTGATGGAACGTCAACCGAGCTTGAGGCGCCGGGGGTAGTGGCAGCTAATTTTCTTGATGGATCACTCACAAAAGCGATCACGACCGAAGAGTGCACCTTGTCGAATGGCGAGAAATCAACCTGTTATCGAATTGAAGTAACTGGCGCTCCAGTAGACACAAAGATCGGGCCTTTTTGTCCTGAGTCGACTTCATCAACCGCTGAGGTAACTGGGATCTGGCTCGATGGCCAAAACATGTATAACGCAGATGGCCAATTCATCATGGATCTATCGACTATTTACAAGGATGTGAAGTGGAAACTCTACGATGACTCAGGCAAGGTAAATGTCACGGATACTAAAGAAGCTTTTCAAGGAGCTGCTCGACCTGATGTCCAAGAGGCATATAAGTATCACTGTGTAGAAGGAACTTGGGAGTGGACTGAAACAACTAAACCAGTTCCAACCTCAATTCTTGTTCCAGTAAAGCCAGTTCTTACTAGTTCTACGACTTCCCCTCGTGGAAACTTGGGAGTTACCATTAATGGTCTAGTTATTTCCGCATCCGCACCTGTTGACGCGATTCTCGGTGCGTACACAATTGCAGCTTTTGATGATTGTGGTGGACACTTCAATCCAACCGCTGGTTATCACCTGCATGCTTACACCGGGTGTGAAGGAGTCGAGTATGAGTCTCATATCGACAACCCTGATGCCGAAACAAAAATTATTGGCTACGCAATGGACGGGGTCGCTGTTTTTGCACCTTTGAGTTCAAAGAGCACTATCAAACTTGATGAATGCAATGGAAGAACTACAGCGAAGGATGGCTACCACTACTACGCCCAATCTGCAGAGAAAAACTTGGTCGTAAAGTGCGTGAAGGGTCTGACAGCTGTAGATCCATTGGCAAGCAATGAAGGACCTGGAGGACAAGGTGCTCCAGCTATCGATACAGCAGCTGCTGCAAAGAAATTGGGAATTACTGAGACCGAATTGAAAGATGCCTTCGGTAACAAGATGCCACCAGATTTTGCAGCTGCCGCTAAGAAGCTAGGAATTACCGAAGTGGAACTTAAGTTAAAACTTGGTGTCAAATGAAGAGAATAACAATATTTGGAGTTACTGCACTTATTGTCATTTCGCTGAATGGGGCTGTTTTTTACGTGGCAAATGCTGCTGGAACATCAACAGCGGTATCTACAACCTCAGTAGTAAAAAAAGCCAAGTGGAATTCCACAGTCAAACTTACATACACGAGTAAAGCAATCATTATGCAGCCAGATGGAATTCCTAACCATCCGCGCGATGCTTACTACGCCGTCCCAAAGTCACAGGATGTAGTTGTTCCGAATGCAACAACGGCTACAGTAGTAAAAGATCCAACTAAGGCGCAGAGCTATAAGTTCACTATTCCAAGTACACCTAAATACTCAAAGACAGTGACTAAAACATCGCTTGGATCCATTGGTGTAATGATTTCTGGAGCCGTCTTGTACAACCCGTTTGAAGGAGATAACAAAACTCCTGCAATGGCCAATAACTTCACCATTACAGATTCAAACGGAATCACAGCATCATTTGTAGATAAGTGCGCTGGGCATCCAATTCCAATGCAAGGTGCTTACCATTATCACGGTCTCTCTAGTTGTGTAACTGCAAAGGTTGATACAACGGGTAAGCCATCACATGTGATTGGCTTCGCTCTTGATGGTTTTCCAATCTATGGTGACCGTGACATTAAGGGTAAGCAATTAACCGCTAAGAATTTGGATCAGTGCAATGGTATTTACAGCGCTACACCCGAGTTTCCGAAGGGGATTTACCACTACGTTCTTTTAGGAACTGCAGATGTTCGATCATCAATTGCTTGCTTCCATGGAGTTGTAGATTCATCGCAAATCCAGGCGATGCCAAATATGGGTGGGGGAATGGGAATGCCTGGAATGCCCGCACCTGATTTAGCAGCTGCTGCGAAGAAGTTGGGAATTACTGAGGATGCGTTGAAGGAGGCATTTGGAATGATCATGCCACCAGATTTTGCAGCTGCCGCTAAGAAGCTAGGAATTACCGAAGCAGTTCTAAAGGAAGCTTTAGGACTACAAGGCTAAAAAGGTTATTGGATGTGGGTTGCCGATCCTCGGTCAACAAAGTCGCCAACCCACAATTCAGTACGCTTCTTTTTATTGTTTTTTCCAGCTTCTATGGATTCGACCATCATTTTTCCGCATGACTTGGCCATTTCATAAGCATCAAAAGTAACTGTAGAAATTGTTGGATGGGTTGACTCGGCTTGGCTTTCAAGCATATTCACACCGATGATCGAAAGATCTTTTGGAATTGACAACCCAAACTCCTTGGCTGAGTTCACAAAGCCAATTGTTGCTGCATCAAGCAATGAAACTATTCCAGTAATAGATCGATACTCTTTTTTGAAGATGGACGCTAATTCTTCACCGCCCGCCTCTGAATTGGGTATATCGATTGCCTTTAGCTTCAATTTTAGTTGAGAAGCTTCTGTCATAAGATGTTGAGGAATTGGGGTATCTGAAACAAGAACACCAATCTGTGTGTGACCAAGCTCCTTCAATTTAGTTAGTGCAATTCTGTCCACATTTTCAAAGTCACGATCGACGTAGTTGTACTTGAATCCAACATCGGTGCGGCCCAGGACAACAAAGGGAACTCTTTCACGGTTGAGAAGATGGACTCGCTGATCATTGTCTTTAACGTTCATCAAAATAACGCCACCTGAGAAGTTGGACTTAATTAAGAGATTCACATCGGCATCATCATCATTGGATACCGGCCAGATGACGCTATGAAAACCAGATTCTCGTACTCCGTCGACGATTCCGTCGACGAGCGCTCCATTGATTCGAGAAGATGGGGTAGTGAATAAGTTAGAGATCATCATGGTGACCATGCGTGGAGCACCACCCGCCAATGCCGCCGCCGCGTAGTTTGATTTATAACCAGCTTGATCTATGGCGGCTTGAACACGTTTCTTAGTCGCCTCGCTGATTGGGCGCTTGCCCGACAACACATAGGAGACGGTGCTTTCGGAGACGCCAGCTAACTTTGCGACATCTGCACGTGTAGGCACAAGCGAACTCCAATCTCTCAAAACGTGGGCCTAAACCCTTGACTCTTACTTTGGCTGTATGTAGATTACATCATTGTCGACGCGCGTCGACGAATTATTGGAACTAAGGGGGATTTATGAAGTTGCATCGTTTGGGAGTGGGTCTCCTGGGTGTTTCTCTAGCATTTTTCGGTTCGATGGCGCCGGCTCAGGCAGCCGGTTCAATCACTGTGTGGGTTAACTCTGGTGAAGAGGCTTCATACAAAGCAGCATCTGCTGCATGGTCAGCAAAGACTGGTGTAACAGTAAACATTGTTGCCAAGTGCGGACTTGGAGATTGTGGATTGAGCAAGCTTGGTCCTGCAGGAGCTGGTCCAGATTTGTTCACAGCAAGCCATGACAATACTGGTTCGCTTGTTAAGTCAGGCGTTGTTACCTCGCTGAGCTCTGTCATTAAGAAGAGCGCTTATCCATCAGCAGTAATTTCTGGCGTGAGTTTCAATTACCAGCAATGGGGAATTCCAATTGCGGTCAGCAATATTGCTCTTGCAACAAACTTGAGTCTTGTTCCAGCTGGAGCACCAAAGACTTGGAAAGATCTTGAGAGCACTGCAACATCTCTTATCTCATCAGGCAAGGCAAATGTTGGAGTAGTAACTCATATTGATGGTTACTTCATGCAGCCTTTCTTTGACTCTCTTGGCGGATATGTCTTCGCAAATAAGAATGGTGTGTACACAAACACTAAGCAGGTTGGAATTTACTCTAAGTCACTTGCAAAGAATGCTTCATTAATGGATACATGGTTAGAGAAGAAAATCTTTGATAAGGCAAATACTTACGATGGTTCAAACTTCACAAATGGAAAAGCTCCTTATGCAGTTGTTGGTCCATGGTCAATTGATGGATTAGATAAGGCTGGCATGAAATACCAGATTTCAAGCATCCCATCCATCAATGGTGGAACAGCTCGTGCATTCAGTGGAGTTACTGCTGTTTATCTCAACCGTTTTGCTAAGAACAAGTTTTTGGCCAAGCAGTATTTGGTTGAGGTAGTTCAAACTGCCGCATTCAGCAAGGCAATCACAGCTGCAAACAACAGCTTCCCAGCTAATGTTGAAGCGGCTTCTAGCATCGATCCAAACAGCGTTGCTGGAAAGTTTGGTGCATATGGTGCTGTTTGTATCCCTATGCCAAATGTTTCTGAGATGAACCAGGTTTGGACTTACTGGAACAACTCATTTGCAGACTGGGCAAGCGGTAAAGCTAAGTTTGGTGCAGCCATGGAATCTGCATCAAAGAACCTGAATAAGGCTCTAGGTAACAGCTAAATCTGCTTGATAAGGGGCCTTGGTGAACGAGGGTTAACCACCAAGGTCCCTTTCAGCATTTATCTGCAAAATCTAAATTTCAGAAGGGGGGATCATGAATATCAAGGCTGCGTCAAGAGGCTCCAAATATGTGATCTCCTATGGAGTTATTTTTCTTTTGCTCCTGATGGGAACTAAATTTTTCCAGGATAAGGCATGGTTCCTTGCCGTATTTTTCTATTTATCTGCAGGGCTAATCTTTTACACGTATTCGATAAGTAAGAACACTCCAGGAAAATATCTTCTTCCCGGAGTTTTGCTTTTAACTCTTTTCCACATTTACCCAGCTTTTTACTCAGGTGCTGTGGCATTTACTAACGACTCCAATGGTCATCAATTATCCAAAGAACAGGCCATAGCCGCGATTGTGCAGGACTCAAAAGTTCCAATCGATTCTCAAGAACCAATTAAGTATCAGGTTCTGCTGGAAAATGATTCAGAAAAGCTCTTTATAATATTTCAATACGATAGCCAGGACTATTGGCTAAGCGATGGGAATTCAGTTAAATCTGTAATGATTGATTCCAAGAATATTTTGATGGATGGAACGATCAAAGAGATTGACGGCTTTGCAGTATTAAACGCGGAGCAAGCACAGGGCCAGGTATCACTTCTTCAAAATTTAGTAATCAATTTGGATTCTGGGCTCTCTTTGCAACCGCAAGACTTAGAAACTTTGGAAGTTTCTCAACCAGCCTTTGTTTACAACAAAACGAAAGATGAGTTAGTGAACACCCTGTCAGGTGAGATTTACACACCTAATGACAATGGCCAGATGGTGAGCAAATCTAATGAAGCTCTGTACCCCGGTTGGAAAGCAAATGTTGGGTGGCGAAACTTTTCTTCAATCATTACCGATAAGGAAATTCGCAGACCATTATTAGCGGTTCTGGTTTGGACCTTCGCCAACGCTTTCTTGCTGGTCTTTTTCAGCTTTTTAATGGGCCTTGTTTTGGCTCTAATTTTCAATTTTCCCGCCCTACGGTCGAAGCGGTTTTATAGAACCATATTTATTATTCCCATGGCCATCCCGAGCGTTTTATCGATACTTGTTTGGTCCGGGCTTTTTACGGCCGAAACTGGGGTCATCGATCGGCTCTTTAATATCTCCACTCCATGGCTAACTCACCCATGGTGGGCACGATTAGCTGTGTTGATTGTGGAGCTTTGGTCAACTTTTCCTTACATGTTCCTCATTACTACTGGAGCGATTCAAGCGATTCCTAGTGAGATTTTAGAGGCTGCAGAAATTGATGGAGCCAGTACATTGAAATCATTCACCCAAATAAAGCTTCCCCTAGTGATCCGAACAGTCGCACCGCTGTTGGTGGCTTCAATTGCGATGGCCCTAAACAATTTTGGCGCAATCTATTTACTAACTGGTGGAGGACCCACATTTTCAAATTCAAATGGTAATGCAGGAGCAACAGACATTTTGATTTCATATACATACAAGCTTGCTTTCAATGCACAAGAGGGAAATAACTACGGCTTAGCTAGTGCTCTTTCCATCTTGAATTTCTTGATGGTCGGCCTTATTTCAATCTACGGATTGAGAAAGATGAAAACAATGGAGGGGATCAATTAAATGAATACCTTTGACTCCATAAAAAATCGTAAGATGCGTTTCTGGCTTAAGAAGGTTTTGTGGCGCCACATTGTTGGAATAATTGTTGCATCTTTTGCCTTGTTTCCATTGGTTTGGATGATTTCAGCTGCTTTTGATGTGACAGGACAAATCAGCACTCAGCAGCTAATACCTGTGCACAAAGGTTTAGACAACTTCCACCAGTTGTTCAGTAACACAGAAAAGCCATTTGTGATTTGGTCGAAAAATTCATTGGTAATTGCTGTATCTGCCGCTGGAATGCAGGTCATTATCGGTGCATTGGCTGCATACTCTCTTAGCCGTCATAGATTTAGAGGCAGGAAATTAACTCTTTCCATGATCCTGATCGTACAAATGTTCCCGCAACTGCTTGCGGCAACCACCCTTTTTCTAATCATAAATACCTTTGGCAAGAGTTTTAGCATCCTTGGTTTAGGACATCAGCTTCCCTTAATTCTCATTTTTGGTGGATCCGCATTGGGAGTAAATACATGGATGCTCAAGAGTTTCTTCGATACTTTGCCAACGGAAATAGATGAAGCTGCAAAAATCGATGGTGCTGGCCATTTTGAGATTTTTAGGAAGATTATTGTGCCGCTAGCGACTCCTATTTTCGTGGTCACATTCCTATTGTCATTTATAGGAATTATTAACGAGTACCTCATTACGTCAGTAATTTTGGGACTTGATGGAAAAAATATGACCATTGCAGTTGGCCTACAACAGTTTATCTATGGTCAATATGGAAAGAACTGGGGACCTTTCACGGCTGGTGCCTTATTGGCAACCATTCCTGTCATGGCCCTCTTTATCTTCTTACAGAAACATCTTGTATCAGGTTTAGTAAGCGGAGCGACGAAGGGTTAATGAAGAAATGATTGATCTTGAGGAGTTCCAAGTACGTGGAGTAAGCGGAAGCGTTAAAAAGGTACGCATCGGCAAACGCACCGTTGACTACTGGGCACCAAAAAATCCGGGTAAACATGTAATTGTTGCTTTTGACGGCCAGAATGTTTTGGATAAAAGAAACATAGGAATAAATCCGCACCAAAGGGCTACCTGGGAGTTGGCGCAATCAGCGGTCAGGATCGCTGAAAAGAACAACATTCTTCCACCTACCGTTATTTGTGTTTATCACACCCCTTACGACGAAGATAATTTAGGCAGACTCAAGGAGTACACACCCAAGAGATTTATGGGACAACGGGATAATTGGATGATCGAAAGTTATGGTCTCTACAATGTTTCTGTCGATAGCTTTTTGGGTGATTTAGATGCGGATCAGTTGATTACCGACATAACTGATTCAATCGTTCCTCAAATTACTTCACGTATTAATCAACTCATTTCGCCCGAAAGTACAGCCATTATCGGAGCGAGCATGGGCGGGCTGGCGGCGATTTATTCAACAATTGAAAGATCTGACTTTTTTCACACCGCTCTGAGTTTTTCTCCTCACTGGGTTATAGGTGGGGATCAATTAGCCTCAAAAATGATGAGTGAATTTCCAGCTCCAGGAAAACATAAGTTGTGGATGAGCCGTGGAACAAAAGGTTTAGATGCTTTATATGAGGGTTCCCAGGATCATGCCGACAGGCTGATCAAATCGCGGGGATACGTTGAGAACAAGAATTTAGTTACACGCGTTTTAAATAAAGGCGCTCATTCAAACGCTACTTGGGCGCACAATGCGCCTGCGGCTTTGGATTTTTGGATGAAGGAAGGAATCTAATGAAAAGAAGAGTCGTATTTGCCGGAGACAGCATTGTGCATGGCGGGCCATGGCAGTACTGGTTGCAGAAGCATTACGTAACAAATTTTGCTTTTCCAGGACACACGACAGAAGACTTAGATGCACTTATTCCTTCGATTGTGGCATCGCAACCAGAAATTCTCATCGTGATGATAGGAACCAATGATTTTGGTAAGCATCGTCTTCCTGAAGAGCAGGTAATCAAAAATATCTTGAATGTTGCGACCAAACTTAAAAGCGCATTACCTAATACTCCGATCATCTGGCATTCTCTTACTCCTCGAAGTGATGAATTTTCCCAAAGTATGCTTGTCGTAAATGCAGCGATTCATCCCGAGATGGAAAAGCTGGAGCTCATATTCCATGACATTTTTCCATTGTTGAAAAATGACAAAGAGGACAAGCTCCAAATTGAGTATTGCGAAGATCCAGATACCTTTGGGCTCCACTTGAACAAATTGGGATATGAAAAATGGTTCGAATCTCTAGGGCCGCTAATTGCTGAGAAATTAGAGTCCTAATTAGAAACTGGTAAGTTTCGCATGTGGAGCGTGCAAAAGAGCTAGCATCAATTAATCGCAAGATCGTGAAGATCGATCAAGCCTTTGCGCCTGCCATTAAAACCCTTGCGCCATGCACATTTGGTTTAGAGAAGCCGACCGTTACTCATTATCAGTCACTCATTAGATCTGTAATTGCTCAGCAAGTAAGCACGGCAGCGGCACGCACAATATCTGGACGCTTACAGGAAAAGTGTGGAGGTTCGATTACCGCGGCCAAGGTTGGTGCACTTTCCTTGAAGGAGCTTCAATCTGTGGGACTTACTGGGGCAAAGGTTCGAACAATTAGCGAGCTCACTGAGGCTTCACTGTCGGGTGAGATTAACTTCCGGAAATTTACTCACATGACAGATGAAGAGATCATCAAAGATTTAGTTCCGCTGTTTGGAATTGGACGTTGGACCGTAGAAATGTTCTTAATCTTCCACTTGGGTCGCCTAGATGTGTGGCCAATTGATGATCTTGCTGTCCGCCGAGGCTGGGACAACCTGCATGGAAATTCAGAGCCCATTAAGCCCAAGGCGCTGCATTTACTAGGAGAGCCATTTACAGGAATGAGAAGTGTTGTTGCTTGGTACTGCTGGAGAGCTTCTTAATTACTGATTAACAATAGCGTCGTGGACATATTGAGCTAGCCCACGCACGCGTCCATCGTAATACTCTTTAAATCGCGGATCTTCGATATACATAACGGCAAGATTCTTTTGCATTTCAACAGAGCAATCGTAAAACCATTTGGTGATTGCATCTCTGTGAGCACGTACAGCTTCCTGAGCCTTAGGGGAGTCGATGGGAAGTGAGTTACCAAATGCGTAAACGAATAACTCTGTAGCTGCTTCTTGATCTACCTTGGCAGCCTCAAAATCATCCTTGGAGTACTTAGATGTCTTTGCCTGAGATTGTCGGTAAGCCTCGGTATCTCCCCAACGCTTACCGACTTCATCCTCGTATGTGTGCATGAAAAAAGTTTAGCGCTGTAGCTGCAAAACTGTTGTAATGACAGCGATGATCAAAATACCAAGTGCAGCACCGAAATCAGCTGGCCCATGCTTCTTGCTTAGATGCGACACGACTGCACCTACAAAGTAAAGAACTAAACATGCAGAGGCGAGCAATCCCAGAGCAGGACTCCAGATTCCAGCAATTACTCCGAGGCCACCTGCGATTTCTAGAAAAGCAAGAGCAGGAACTTGGCTTGGCTTTACCCCCACAGATTCCATGGAAGCCATGACATCTGGAACCTTCTTGAGCTTAGCTATTGCTGATCCGATTGAGGCAAATGCCAATAGGGATCCAAAAATGATTAGTGCGATTTTCATTGAGTTTCTTCTTTCAAGTAGGTGAAGGGCTAGATTAGTTGAAATAAGTAATGATTGCGCCAGCAATCGTTAGATTGATCGCATCATTGGCTGTCTCAATAATCCAAACCTTTAGCGATTCTCCACCGAATACGCGGTGACTTAGAGATGCAAACATTCCGATACCTACGCCAAGTGCAAGGCCAACGAGCGAGCCATCAGTTACTGAAAATTCAGGATTATTTGCTTGTAGCGAGTTAATGACTAAACCTAGTGTCACAGTTTGAATCAGGATGCCAACAATTGTTCCGCCAAAGAGCAGAACTGGCTTGTTTTGCTCACCTGTTAACTGACCTGAAGCATTT
>Ga0222713_10006285_pt1 | contig 11337 bp, 27 predicted proteins | sample C33_649DmetaG_FD_165061 | JGI IMG/M metagenome (GOLD analysis project Ga0222713, IMG submission 165061) | Estuarine water microbial communities from San Francisco Bay, California, United States - C33_649D | ecosystem: Environmental > Aquatic > Marine > Unclassified | place: USA: California... | reverse complement strand
ACATAAAAAATTCTTTTGTTCCTTCTTCTATATCCACAGCACAATTATACAAAATATCAAGAGGTCTTATTTCATGAACCAGAACATTAAAATAACTATTGGGATCTACTAATGTTCCATACCATCCCTTTTTGTAAAGAAAATAGGTATTTGAATCTTTTACAGGATGAAAAGATCCTATATCTATGTATGTATTTGAGGTAAATAGATCTCTTTGCATTAGCCAAGAAAGTCTTTTCATTACCCCATTTAGTATTGCGTCTTCTCCATATGAAGAATATGATTCAAACTTGTCGTATTCCATATACCCCCCATTCATAAGTAAGGCGAGCCTATTGCTAGGCCCGCCCTACCTCAGCCGAGCTATTTACTCAGACTTCTTTTTCTTTGGCTTTGCAGCCTTGAGAGCTTCTTCAACAGCAGATGCTTTTGGCAAACGACCAAATGCTGGATCGTTTGGATTAATTGCACGTGCTGCTACTGGGATGAGTGCACCAACAAGTGCTGCCCATAGATCTTTTGGATCTGTTACTCCAGCGATATATAGAGTTGATGCTGCACCTACTACTGAACGAGCATATGATGCAAGCATTGCTTTGTTTTTCTTACTTAGTTCCATTTTTTCCTCCTAGGATAGAACCCTAATTAGTATAGCATAACCAGCCCATAGACCTATAATTCCCGATACTCCTGCGAATACGGGTGGTGCTGGAACTGGTAATTTGAATGCTGCGAATACTACGCCACATCCAAAACCTGTTAATGTTGATAATAATATTTCTTTCATATTTCCCCCATGATATATTGTTCATAATGTTTCATACAAAAATCAACCATTCTAGTTTCTGTCATCGAAAGTCTTTCACCTTTTTCTTTACATTCTAATATCTCACAAACAGGATATTCATATTCCCATGCCTGGTCTGCAGTTTTTAATTTAAATTTGATCATTCCTAGGGTCCTTTTCTGGATTGTCTAATGGCGTTGGCGCAGTGGCAAGAGCTCCACATGCTATGCACTCAATATCTAAGTGATACATTCCTATTGTATAAGTTTCGGGATCAAATGAAGCAATTACCTTAAACAGAATTTCTCCACAATTTGGACATGTACATGTTGGAATACCTCTAGCGTCTATCATCTATGTCCTCTGGAAGTAATTTTTTTAAATTATCTAATTCTTTAGATATTTTCTTTAAAGCAAAATCGTGTGGTGGAGACATACCCTCTATAACAATTCCATATTTATTATAATGTTCAATCTGTGGCTCTACCTCATCTATAAAATTTTTCAAACTATTTTGTACTTCTTCAATATATCCGAATGCCCAGTCACGTGATTCTGATAAAAATTTTATAAAGCTTTCGTTGTGAGCTTTTTGATTTTCTGCAGGTGCAGATTGTATTTGATTAGACTGATCTACTGTTGCTAAATATAATAACACACTTTCTGCCAAGTGCTGCGTTGTTGTTTTTAATTGTTTAGCAGTATAAATATATGCTACAAAAAATGACAGGCCAAATACGGCCAGCAGGATCAACAGTATATCCATTGGATACCTCTTTTCATATATAAGTATACTACACTAGTCAAAATCTATTCCGTAAAACTCTTTAAAATTGTGTCCACAAAACTTTTCATATTCTTTTAGGGTTCTAGTATTTCCTGCGCCCCAAATACCCTGCTCAATTCCGCATAAAACCCTCATTTGTTTATCTTTGGAGATATTTTCAATATCTATCCAAGACTCCACCCTGAGCCTACTGTCCTTCCATATTTTTTTGTATCCTCCACGACCATAAAAATGATAAACTATTTTTTTGGATGGAGAGTATATGTCCCATCCCCTGGTCCAAGACCTCATTGCAAAACAAACCTCTTCTCCAAAAAAAGATATTTCTGGATCATACGGAACCTCTTTTGTAATGTTTCCAGTAGTAAAAATAAAGCCACCCAAAACAGTACTTGATTCTTCTGGTACACGAAAGTCTTTATCGTCAAAGTTTATTCTTAAAGCAGTCCAGTCTTTTCTTTTATTAAGCCAAGGTTTTTGCTTGGTAGGATATGGAACCCGTTCTGTATCTTTTGTTGGAAAAGATATTGTATTATTTAATTCTACAAAATATGGTGGAGGAAAATAAGATAGTATTACCTTTTTATTATTAGCTATTTTTTGTGCCATTTGTAACTCATTAACACATAATATATCCCAGTCTTGTGCAAATATGGTATGAGAATCTATTTGAAGGTAGTAGTCTTGCCCATTATATAAATCCATAGCTATGCTTCTTGCATACCCCGCACCCCTTGCTTCTTTTGGATGCATGACTTTTAAACTAAGATTAGGAACCCAAGATAAGTCTGGAAGATCTCTTTCGTATTCTTGTATTACTACACCAAAATGTATATTATATATTCCAGATGCACTATCCAAAGCAGACTTTATCGTTCTAGATATCTCTGGATCACGATAACTAGCTATTGATATAAATATGCTCATCTGCCCTCATGCGTTACCCAATAATATTTGCATGTGGAGCAGCATGGTTGATTATATAAACTATGCTTGGCATAGCTAAACTTAGCATAATACATAGGATCTTTATCAAATAAACTTGCTTTGTGTGTAGTTGTTACACGCATAAGCTTGTTTGTATCATTCCAAAATGATGGTGGAGTTTGTCCCCAGTCTTCCCAGCATTGATCTTTAAGTCTATTAAGATTGGCTTCGTTGTTTTCCGTACGAATACCCCGCTCACGAGCTTCACGAATCATAGCCTGTACATACTGCCATAAACCACGCTCATAGCCTTTCCACATAAGTACAGCAGGATGATTACGCCAACCACCAGTAGGAGACTTGCCAGAAAGAACGTTAAGTATTTGATAACACTCAAGTATCTGTTTATTAAGTCGCTTGCTATCAAGCCAACGAGCAGTTGTAACTGGATTTGAAGAAGGTAAAAATGTTTGCATTACTGTAGTGGCTCTCGTGTCACTAGCACGATTGCTCCCTCCATTTCTAAGGCTTTCTTAACAGCAGTGATATATTTCACTGCATCTATTTTTTCGTCATGCCTCAAGGGCAAAAACGACTTCTCATCTAATTTTAGCGTAAGAAAGTGTTCATTGTCAATAATGGAAATATTAAAATTAGGCGGAGCCTGTATGTTATGAAATGCCCTACGCATAGCATCTGTATACATTAATCATCCTTATTCCTGTTTTCTGAATATTTAAATATTTGCTCTAAAGACTTCCATTCAATATCATTTTCTAGCCCAAGAGCAGCTAAAAATATTTGCCAAGTTTCAACAACATAATCTTTTGCAATTGGAGATGCATCAACCAGACTAGCATCAATTAAAAAGGCAAGTGGTAATCCAAGATCATTATATTCAACAAAATCCTGCAATTCTTTATCTTGTCTATAGTTAGACCATAGTTCTGCTAATATTGAACACATAGTTTCAAAACTAGTTAGTCCATCTCTGTCGTCAACACTTTCCATATTTCACCCCATTCTTTTTTACTTTTGTGACTATTAAACTCTTTAGATATTTCGCCTTGCTCTAAATATATACCGCCCCATACGCCCCACTCTTTGCCAGATATACCAACAGCAAAACACTTGTTTGCTACAGGACAAGATTTACATAAAGCATCTACTATAGGTCTAGATTTAATATCATCTTCATATTTATCAAAGAATGTATTAGTATCTATACCAAAGCAGGCAGAAGCATCTTTCCATAGGTGCTGCTGCATATCTAGCCCCTATACTTATTCGGAATATCCCAACCATTTTTATTAACAGGATATATTCTTTGTAGATACCAAAGACCATCTACTCTAACTCCGCTTGGAGAAGTACGACCAGATTCAGATCTTTTACGATCAACTACGTCCCAACCAATCCAAGATAAATTACTATTTTTTGATACAATCTTTTCCATTTTTTCTAAACTTGATATAATCATTTGTTCTCCTAATACCTAAAAATTCCAGTTTCAATTTGTTTTGATTCTGCTACAGATGCCAGCTTAGACACTGGATCTTTGGGTTTGCTTAAAAAAGCAAAATAGTTAATTTGCTCCATATTCTCTACAGCCCATGAAGATGGCACCTTATAGTGTTTGATCTTCATTCCCCTAGCCTTCATCCCTCTTTCAGAAAGATTACAGAATTCGGAAACCATAGAGTTAATCCTGGCTGGTCCAACAGAATAAATATGTATTTCTTTATCCTCAGAAGCCATGCCAGACATTGCAACACCCATAGCACGTAAAAAAACTTGGTAGTCATTAAATTCTTTGCTACCTTGAACGACTATATTCATTGTTGTGACTCCTTTAATTTATCTAAAATAAACATCATCTTATCAATGTCTGCTTTAGACATACTTGATGTATCCACCTGTTTGGCGGTATCGTGTATTACACTTCCGCTATTTGTTTCTGCAACAAAAAATATATTATCCTTAACCCAATATGCTTTATTTTCTATAACCATAATTCTTAGCATATGCTGGTCTATATGTTTTTTTGACTGAGAAAATATTTCTACTTTGTTTTCTGGAGGATTAAAAAATTTAGTTCTATTGTAAATAGCGCTTTGGCTTCCCAATACCATTTTTATCCCCCTTAATCTTATCTTAGCGTTATATCTAATTATAGAGTATGAGAAGTAAAAAGTCAACATGAAAATAATAATATATTGTGCTATTTCATATAACATTTTATCTCCTATCCTTACTATTGTATCAGGATTAGGTTGCTATGTCAATGTATGGTTAGTCTTTAAATACCTGAGAAAAAGAGGTTGACTTGCTATGATCTGCGCCAAAATTAGAAAAGATTTCTTTATTCATTTTCTTTTCACGCTCTACAATTTTGCGAGACCATGAGAATCCTGCATCTCCGCCCCAAGCATCCCACATAATACGACCATTAGATGGATTAGAGGTATTATAAAAATCTTTTCCTTTTTTATCTACTTCATGACGTGAAAAAAATGAATACATGCGTTTTACTGTATCAAGAGACAATCCACGACCAGCAACTATATCTGTTGCTCTTCCCCAACCTACTGGAGTTCCAGCACCTTTTGCCTTGCCCTCTTCTTTCCATCGTAATGCACGACGTGCAGCAGCCTTCATTCCAGATGTTGGAGTGTATGTTTCTGCTTTATGAATATCTGATGGTTGTACTATTTTACTTCTTGTCATTTTTTTTCTCCCCATATTTTCCAAGAACTGCTTTTAGAGTTCCATCTTTACGAAGCCTAACAATCATTCCGTCTTTAATTTGCACGGTATTAAAACCATCATGTCTTTTAAATTTTCCAGATGACATTATCTTGTAAATCCTTTAAAGTCTAAAAGACCGCCACTCCAAATACTTTTTGTGACTTCCTTTTCTGTTTTGTATGATCCACCACGACGTTTGTATTCTTGAACTACCCAAGAATTTGCAACTGCTGATGGATAAACATCAAACTTATCTTTTGCTTCACGAATAATCTGTGCATACAAACGAGCATTTGCTGGTTCACTACCACCACTGCGTGGCTTAATCATATCTTCATAATCTTCTTTATCTGCTTTTTCAACTGGAACACAATTTGGAACCATCTTACCATTTTTTCCTGGCTTCATTCCACGCTGCACATATCCATCCCAGCAAGGAGCTTTCTTTTCTACGTCTCCTCCGCAGCAATCTTTCATTGTTTCATCTTCTCTGCAAACTGGACAGTTTTCACAATTTACATTTAGTTCTTTACAAGTTGGACATCCACAACCTTCATATTCTTTTTTAACATCTTCTTTATCTTCTTCGTCTTCATGCATAGACTTGTCCATTCCAACATTAGATTCAAGAGATGGCATCGCCATTACTTCTGATGCTTTGTGTCCAACAAAATATTCTGTTTCTTCTAAACCGCCCTCTTCCATTTCAAAGAGTTGCATTAATATTGCTGGATCTTCTGAAGATGCAACAAGAGCATACTCTGATCCAGGAAATCCCAACATTCCATCTGTCATTACGTGAACAACACGACCAACATGCATTTCATCTTCATGTCCAGCCATTACCATGTCGCCTTCTTTTACCATGGCTTTTCCTATATTACCTTCTGAACGATTGATAGCATATATTTGTGCAGCAGCTTGTGTACGAGTTTCATGGCACCCCATTACCTCATTTGTACCCTCTTTTAAAGCAGGGTATCCCGAACAACCGTATGAACCTTTAGCACCTACACGATATGGCATATAGCCATTATATCAGAGTTCTCCAAGGCTTAAGATACGCTTGATTTCATCTATTGCCCATCTATCTTCTTTTGATAGCTCTTTCAAATCTTTCTCATTTAATGCCTTGGCAGTCAGGGTAACTATGGGATTTTCTGACATAAGATCCACATTTACAAATCCCTTTTCCCATAATCCCATTATCTCTTTATTGACATGATTTAAATGCTCGTTATATAAATCTGGCATTACCTCTTTTAGTTTGGGGGTAAATTGATATAACATTTCACCAGTATTTATATCTACCCCAGCAAACTGCATAGCTCCAGATAAAACAAGCTTATCTATAATATCTTGTTGTCTATCATCCATTTATAAAGTCCATCAAGCTTTCTCTAGTTTGTGCACCTGTAATTCTATTTTTTTCTATACCGTTTTCAAATAATATAAAAGTTGGAATAGACTGAATCATAAACTTATTTGCTAAACTAGAATTGTCATCAACGTCTATTACTTGGAACATAGCAGTTGTTTGCTCACGGCTGAGATCTTCTACTATTGGCCTTGTTCTCTTGCAGGGCTGACACCAATCTGCAGTAAAATAATATATGGTTTTCATTTTAATTATGACTTCCAACTAATCTATTTTCAATTAGTTTGTCACGCTCATCAACAACTTCAAGCATAAAAGCCATCATTTTTGTATAAGCATCTGGGTTATTCATAATCTTATCATAATGATGACCGCAGAATAATAACTCTCCAGTGGAGCCTTTGATCATTACGTATGCCTGTGCACTACACCTATCGCATCGATCTGTTGCGTTTAGTACATAACCAATTGTATTGGCTTTTTCTGGTTGCTTAATTGGTTCTTTAATTATTGGTCGTGCCATAGTTATATTATACATCTACTTTCTGTTATCAGTTGAATAAAACCCTGAGCCATTAAACACTACTCCTGGAGATGACCATACTCTTTGCATAGAAGAGCCACAACATGTTGGCTCCCTATCTTCTCCAAAACCCCTTTGAAATTCTATAGTTACATTGCAAGCAATGCATTTATATTCGTATGTTGGCATGTATTAATTATATCCTATGCTGTTTTAATTGTCAATCTAGAATAAGTACGAATTCTATGGCAGTTTGCACAAACAACTTCACACTTTTGAATTTCTTTCATAATTGCTTTCCAAGAGAATCCATCATGAATCATTCTTGATACATTGTATTTTTTATCTCTGATATGATCAAAATCCAAAACTATATGATTATTTTCTCCGCAGTCTACACACCCACTCGCTTGCTTTATTTCAGCGAGTCTTTTTTTATACTGCTGTTTAGCTTTGTATGCTAATTCTTTTTCAGTCATAGCACTTTAATTATATCGGAAATTTATTAAGCCCCGCATGGGAATTCAAGCACGAAGGCCGAATATATAGGAAAAGGTAACTACTCCATCCCAAGGCCCATGCGGGAACTTCTATTATACCGCTTTACTTTTTAGCGACTTTAACAGGAATTTCTTTTGGCTTCTTATCCTCTGGGACAATACGTTCAACCTGAATGTTAAGCATACCGTCTTTTAACTCTGCACCAGTTACTTCCATATATTCTCCAAGAGCAAATGTTCTTGTGAATTTACGAGTAGCAATACCCTTATGTAGAACTTCAGAGTTATCCTCATCTGATTCTGTTAAGCTATCACCTTTGATAATCAATGTTGAATTATCAACAGTAACTGATATGTTTTCCTTAGAAAATCCAGCAACAGCCAATGACAAATTAAATGTGTCATCATTAAGTTTTACTAGATCATAAGGTGGATAAGAAACTTGGCGTGAAGCCAATTGTACATTACTTAGACGCTCCATCTCACGATTGAAGCCAATAAAAAAAGGATCCTTGAATAGATCCCATGCAAATGAACTTACCATTTTGTTCTCCTTTTCAGCGAGTTCGTTTATGTACCCCCTTTTGGCAGGTACACATATATTATACCAGAGCCCCCCGTCAGGATTGAACTGACGACCTTCCGCTTACAAGGCGGATGCTCTACCACTGAGCTAGGGAGGCGTGTCGCTAACGGGATTTGAACCCGTGTTACCGCCGTGAAAGGGCGATGTCCTAGGCCCCTAGACGATAGCGACCAAGCGACCCATATCAGACTTGAACTGACGGCCTCTACCGTGACAGGGTAGCGCTCTAACCAACTGAGCTAATGGGCCATTTGCTGGGGATGCAAGGATCGAACTTGCGACCTAGAAGTTAACAGCTTCCCGCTCTGCCTGCTGAGCTAATCCCCAAATCCATTTAGCCTAAAACATTGACAAATGAATTAGTTGTAACTACTCCATTTGCAGTTTTAGCAATAGATTTAATATAATTATAAGTTGATTGATAATCACCCTTATAATTCTTTGCCCAGAATGCTGAGAACGCTACTGCTGATCCAGATGTTCCAGCAACACGCTTTACTTGTGTATCATACCAAGCAAGGGCATAGAAATCAACAAGATCTCCAGCATTAAAGAATGGAGATACGGAATCATCTTCACCAGTACCGCCAACGGCTACAGCCTGTGGAATACATGCAGGGAATACAATTCTCTTAGAATCTCTATTGTTACCTGATGGGAAAATAGTTGGAACTCCAAGACTAATCAACTTATCAATACTGCTAATTACACCAGCGTGAACTGGTCTAATAGGACAATAGTTTGTTCCAGCATTTAAAGATGCCATGCTTGTAGCAACAGATGCAGATACAGATACAATATTGTACTTTGTCTTATTAGAAATTGTCCATTCTAATGCTTTAGCAATTGCGCCTTCTGTTTTAAATGTACCCGCTCTGCCGTTTTTTTGCAAACCAGCAACACGAATAAAAATAATATTTGCATTAGGATTGATCTTATTTGCAATCAAAGCCATGATGGTTCCGTGCTCAAAGTCTTTGCTTAATGCAACCTTAGATGGAAGAGTTGCTGCACCCTTGCCTTCTTGATAAGTTGTTCCATTAGGACATACAGCAGCAATACTTTCTGTAATGCAAACCTCATGCACTACTTTGTTTTGCAAAGCTGGAATAGATGTATCAATTGCTGTATCAACAATAACAATTGATGGACTTGATGCTTGTGCTTGTACTGGTTGCAATAGTGTAAAACCAAGAACTACTGCAATCCCCACTGCGATTTTTTTCATTGTTCTCCTTATATCATTATTCTAATGACGTGTTGGCATGGGTCGCCTCCTGCTTCCCATTCTTCTAACTCTTCTTCACTCATGTATTGATATCCACCATCATGGGTATTACAAAAAGGTTCTGTTATCCAACCTCTTTCAATACCGCTTGAAAGCCAAATACCAAATTCCTGCTCCTCTGGAGTCAAGTCTTCTTCATGTATGTGATTCATATATTTAGTATATACCTAAATGCTTAGAATGTCAATAGGACCTTTACAAGATGTAGAGTGATTAATGGCAGCTTGAACTGCTGCTGCTGCTCTTTTTCTTGTGTCCTTTGTTTTTTGTGTAGCATAAAGTGAGCCTAACGCAATATCTCCACCAGACCCCATTGTTAAATAATCTTGTTCATATTGTGTTAATGACATATCTCCAGAACTATGCTCGTATATTTTTCCACGAACACAAATTATCATGCCAAAATCGGCGGATGCGGATGTATCAACCCACCATTCTTCATAAAATTTTCTAAGTGATTTAAGAAACCTGCTATACATAAATTTATCAATACTACCACGACCTTCAAATTCTGGCGGTACAAATAAATGTCTTATTCTATCTCCATCCATAGATCCAGCATATCCAAACAGATATCCTTCTTTTTTCCAAATTTTTGGACTTGATCCAACACTAATAGAATTATCATCTGAAATACCACGATCTCCAGCCATCCAGATTTTATTATCTACTGTATCTCTTACAGCAACTATGCAGGTCATTTCTACCCCTAGACTATTGTTATGTTTAGTATATCAGGAAGATTTTAATACGTCAAATAGGCTTTATTTGATATTTTGACCACAGGTTGGGCAGGTCTTTGCCTCAGATACCGCCTCAGATGGGGCAGATTCGGCTTTAGCGGCGCCTTTAAACTTAGGACGACCAAAGCCTACTATGGATACCTGTACACCCTTTTTATTCTTCTTATAGGCACGAAGTTTCTTTACAACTTCCCCACCATTGCGCTGAGATTTTTTTGGATCTCCTGATGTATTTCCTTCAATGCACCATACAGTTCCATCTTCATTATCTTTAATAACAATGCCAACATGAGAAATACGATCTACGCCATCTCCTGGAAAATCAAAATAGGCAATATCTCCTGGCTCTGGATCACAAATCTGTGCGTCATACCAACGACCAGACTTCTTAAATGCTGCCGCTCCACCAGGAGTATAGACGGTATTAGGCACTTTTACTCCTGCTTTATCTGCACACCACATAACGAAACTTCCACACCATGGCTGAAAGTTTGCTTTAGTAAAGGCACCATATTTTGTTTCATTATCTTTTGGTCCTTCAATGTAGCCAATTTCTTCCTTGGCTATTTCAATTAGTTTTGCTGCTGTACCCATTTCTGCCATGATTAATCCTTATCCCAATCTTCATCAATTTCTTGTTCTTCTGGCATTTGTGAATTATCTTTGCCAGCAGGCACTTCTTCTGATACTGTCTCAGTAACTGGCGCTACTTCTTCTTCAATTGCAGCAGAAGCACTGCCCTGATCTGCAAGTGCATCTTTCATTTCTTGTGCACCACTTTTACCAATGAGCAAACCTGCAAGGGTACCAGTAATGAACGTTGCAACAGATCCAAGAACATTAAAGAACATCTTATCATTCTCAGACTGTGCTGTTACTGGTTGTGTTACAAATATAAGGGCATACAAAATACCCAAAGTTGTTGATAGGAGAATAACTCCTAGCATAATTCCTAATGCAAATTTTAATCTTGCATCTAATTCTGCAGATGTATATCTATTTTTACTCATTTGGTAATTCCTCCACTATTGTCTCTTCAGTTGTTGTTCCATTTACAACGTCTTCCCCAA
>Ga0222713_10006283_pt1 | contig 11338 bp, 13 predicted proteins | sample C33_649DmetaG_FD_165061 | JGI IMG/M metagenome (GOLD analysis project Ga0222713, IMG submission 165061) | Estuarine water microbial communities from San Francisco Bay, California, United States - C33_649D | ecosystem: Environmental > Aquatic > Marine > Unclassified | place: USA: California... | reverse complement strand
TTCCATCATCTTTGTCCCCTTCGGATCTATCGTCTCCGTCTCCGAAGATGCTATACTTTTCAAGTATTGACTTCCTACGGCGAAAAAAAAAGCCAGTGCCCCTAATACTATATGTACCGGAAACTGCTTAAACGTTTCGTGTCTATCTGCTACTTTTTCGTTATCGTAAGCCTCTATTGTGTAGTGGTCAAAAACATTCTCTACGGCATTATTACCTATTTTGATACTGTTCTTAACCAAGAAAGAGACCTTACCGAAGTTATGCTTGGTTATGGGTCGATACAATAAAGCAGCTATCTTCTGCAAGTTAACTGTTGGATCTTTAAGGTATTCTTCTAGATCAATATATTCACCTAAAGAAAAATCTGATAGGTTACTGTATCCATATAATTGATCTCCAAATTCTAATACGGCATGAAACTCTCCTTTACGTTCTACTACCTCTCCTACTGCAGTTGATACAGTTGTAAGGCTTTCTAAGTCCCAAGTTCTAACCTCTTTAGAATCTAAACCTGTAACTACAGAAATTATCTTTACGATACGATCTAGTTCACTAAGGCTTTCCAGCTTATTCATTTGCTGGTATTTACCTATTGTTATATATTCGGGTATCTTAACTTCTACTTCTTTCTTCATACTATTAAATATTGATTTATATATCGACGTATACTATGTTATTTGTACGACCAGGTAGGTCTAACTGTTTGAGTACCTACTACTGTTATTGGTTTTCTTTCTAAGAATCTTACTCTACTATAATTAGCTAGTAAAAGTGAATCTACATAATCATCTTTTCCTCCATTAGGGTGACTAAAAGTAAGCTTACCATTTCCGGATAACTTATAAGTATAAGCTCCCATCTCCTGATGTAGTTCTGGACATAAGTCTATAGAAGGTAATTCTATATTTAGACTCTCTACATCTGCTATAAGCTTTCTAACCATCTCTGTCTTATTATCTTGAGTTGTATTCCACTCTTTAAGCTTAGGAAATTTCTTAGATACTAAGTCCCACATTCCTCTACCTATGCCGTTTGTCTCAATATAACCACCCACTACATTGTAGTTAGACAGTATACTTATGAACCTATTTGCAATAGTAGATATGTTTTCTCTGTTAAGAGCTTCAATCCATTTTACCTTACCCATAGTGTCTATGCAAGTAAGTACTGACATATCATCTTGAAGTCCTGTATCTATACCAACAAAGACATCTACCTTTCTGGATAGATCGAATATACCTACAGAGGCTACTCTTTCAATTCCTACAAATACATCAGAAGATGCATCGGTAAATTCAGCTAAATATTCCTGCTTAAATATATCAGGAGGTAAACTAGTTCTAGCTTCCTCTATTAAGTTCCTATTTACGAACGGACATTCTGTTAAAGGTATCTTGAAAGAAATCGTATCTGCCGAACTGTCCTTACCTTTTAAATACCAACTATAAAGATGATTCTTACCTCTTGGTGTAGATACTAGGAGACACTTCTTTCCACTTGGATTGAGTGTAGGTAGTATAGCTGATTGTATAGTATGCTCTTTTATAAAGGCTACTTCGTCCAGTATGAGATAATGGAAACGAAACCCTCGTATAGTGTCAGGATTATCGCTGCTAATAAACTTAAGACTACTGCCGTTACTAAAAGATATGTGAAGATCTTGTCTATTACTCTGTACAATGATATCACGAGCTGCTTCAACAACTTGATCATAAACGTTTTTTGCTTGATTATATATTGGTGAGATCCATCCTCCTTTTTGGTTAGGATTATCTAGTAGCCAGTATAACATCATATTCTCTGCTAGTAGAGTCTTTCCGGATCCACGTGGTGCTACTATAACTCCAAATAAATGGTCTGAAGATATAAAGGAATCAATAATCTCTTTCTGTTTAGGAAAAGGTTTAAATAACTTAATCTCCATCTGAGGTAAAACTAACTTTTATTACTGACTCTGATTTGACTTCTTGTCTCTCTATATCATTGCCTGTATATTTGTAAACCATTTTGATTGCTTCTTTATGATCATTAGGATTATCGGATTCAAGTAATTGTTCGATTCTTTCTGTAGCTGGACCTAATAAAGAGTTTAGTTTCTCTTTCCATCCTGTATCGTATTTAGCTTTAGCTGAAGCCCAATAATCACAATACTGCTGTTCGGATCTATCTCCATAATTCTCATGACAGTACTTAACCCATTCCTCTTGTTTTATAGAAGGAGTAGATTCATATCTTAATTTAAAGCATTGAGATACTCTTCTCTCTACTTCTGTCTTTGAATGTCTATCTTTATCGCTCATGTGTATGTTATTATATTATCATTAAATAAATAGCTACCCTTCTTTATTAGTGATCAACACTTTTTCTTTGTTAGGTGTATGCTTTACTCTATAATCTAGATATGGCCATCCTTTTTCATCATACAAATCTACTACACCTTCGTAATTATACTCCCAGTAATTTTCTTCATATATCTTCTTAAAATTAACCTGTTTATTCTCTACTATAACATAATGGTACCTATAAGACATAAAAGGTTTAACTGTCCTACTAGTACTTACACATATTACTCTATACTTATTAGTTATTACGTACCTCTCTGATATTTCTGGTATTAATGTAACCTCCTCTCCCTCTAGTAATGATTTTATGGCTACGATTGGAGACGGTCTGTCAGATGAATTATTAAAAGGTAGATTATTGTATATAAAGTATTCTGCTCGTATGTAGTCGTCTTGTGTATAGTATTCTTTACGCTTATTTTTACGAGTCGGTTGACACCATATCCCGGTCTGATCTTGATAAAGCTTCTTGTGTTTTCTTTTCATAACGATTAAATAAATCAACTACTTTTGTTTTTAATCCTCCTAACTCACAACTACATCCTCTAGTCTGATGTTTTGTAGCTCCTGTAAGTAACCTCTCTGCTTCGTAAAAATTAAATAAGACTTGACCTCTTATTGTTAAATGCATTGTCGGTTTAAATACCTCTTTTAACCACTTATCCTGCTCTGGTGTTAACTCATATACCATGACTCTATTCTATCGATTATGTTGTTTATGATATACGCTGTTAGAGATATAATTACCCCTAAGTATATATCCTGAGTAATTATAGTACCTAGGATTAACCCGAAACATTTAGGACAAGTAAAGATTTTTGTTATCCACCCCACATTTAATTTCTGGAGTATTCGATTCTTTATTCTTTGTATAGGTTCATACCAGCTAGTAATTAGTACTGCTATTATGGCTAATCCTAGGATTTCTTTAATCATTAATTATCTCTTTTAGATAGTCTTCTATAATCTTATGTATACGCGTTACCTCTTGTTCCTCTCTTTGTTTCTTCTTCTGATTAATATAAGATATCACTTGAGGTGATACTAGGTATAATACGGTTATTGAGAGAATAATAATTGTTATTGTTAATGTTAGTATCATAAGTCAAAGCAATGTTTGCATTTATTTCGAATTTGTTTAACGATTCTTTTTATATCTCTGAGTAGATGTCCGTTATGTATATTATACTTTTGATTTATATATGCGTAAGATCTACCCTGAATTATTTTCTCTTCTATTAGCATTTTTTCGTATGGATTTAGCTTAGCTAACTCTTCCTTCATACACCTTATTACCAATTCATACTCCTGTTCGATATCTTCATCTACTTGGTATTTGTAATTATCAAATAACTCTCTAGACTGTATGCTTGGTTTTCTATACTGAGTATAAAATCTACTACCTCCTGAACGTACCTGTACTGAAGCTATGAAGGTAATTAAATTCTCCATTTTATTAGCTTGGTATGTACTCCATTGGTATTCTAATGGTTTTGCTAGCCAGTACTCTAATGCAACTACTAATAAATCATCTGCCCAAAGGTGAGAATTATATCCACAAACTTTTGTCATATTGATTACTAATTGAGGGTATATCTTTGTTAACTCTTTATCTAGTATCTTTTTCTTTTCTTCGTCTGTGTATTCTAATGCCATAGTATATCTTTTCCTCTAAGGTTTTGTTTACCTCCGTAACCTATAGAGTGGTACCACGTTTCTTTCTTTAAAGCTTCTTCTTTACTGTTAAAGTAATCCAGTACAACAAAGTCATCAACAGTACGTCCTAGTGATTTATGATTTGATAATCTATTCTGTAAGTTCTTAGATACTCCTACGTAGTTATGCTGAGGTAATAAATAAACACACCAGACTATTTCCTTCGGTTCTGGTATCTCATATTCCTCATCTGTATCATCTAAGCTATCTTCCCATTCCTGGATACATTGCTTACATCTACCGTTATATCCATCTTCGTACCACTTATTCTCATCAAACTCTTCTATGGATTTTTCTTTGTTACATTTACTACATATTTTCATATTGAAACCTTTTATTTTTAAGTTACGAACTTCAAAGGGAAATTCCAACCTTTTTTATAATTAGTCAGTATATCCGGAAACAAAAAAAGGAACCTTTCGAGCTCCTCTTTCTTAATATTTTATTTTCCGTTATACGTATGCACTATTTCTTAAAGTACCGTCTGCGTTAATTGCGTAGATAAAGTTAGTGTTAGGAACTCCACCCGCACCGTTCTGCCATCTTGTACCACCTGAACAACCTATAAATGTACTATCTGACTGAACTAATATATCGCTAATACCTCTTCTACTTAAAGTAGGAACCGTAACCCCCATTGCTAAAGGCATGTAATAAGTACTATCATATGATCCATCTCCGTCTGTAGTTCTTATAAACCCGTTTTGGTTATAGTTTGTACCAACCCAGTCAGCAAATCTTGGTAATTGTGTAGATGAATAGTTACCATTGAATATATAGTTATCACTGGTACCAGGTAATATTCCTAATTTTCTTGAACCAACACCTACCTCTAAAGTAGGTATTTGAAAACTAGTATCAACTGTACCATCACTATTTAAACGTCCAATATTACATCCTGCTGAAGTAACACCGCTTCTACTTTTTGAAGAAATGCACCTTGTACCAATACTTTACCATTATGCAGTACCATTGGTGAAAATGTTAAGTTAACACTATCACTTCTTACTAATTGATTATGAGTCCAGGCAGTATCTCTAGCTCCTGTAGATAATACAATTTTATATAAGAATCTTATTCCTACTCCATCAATAGTAGTAAATGGACCACCTACGTAAGCTCTATCATTTGCAGAATCAATATCTATAAACCAGGTTTCGCTTACATTTGAAACTGTCTTACTTAGATAGGTATAAGAAGTATCTATTAATTTAGTTGCTAAATTAATTCTAACAAAGTTACCGTAAGTTGCATTACCGTCTACTGTAGTAAAGTTTCCTACGCAATATAGATATCCTCCACTTATTTTCATATCAGAGATAGCACCATTAAAAGTAGGATATCCTGTATCTTCAGTTCCGTTTACATTAAAAGCTCTAAAATAGGTAGATGCTGAAGTACCTACAAATATTTTACCTGTAGTAGGATCTACACAACTTATTCTTGCTGCCGCGGAAGCAAAGTTAGTACCTGTCGTATCTAAAAATTGCTGAGTACCAGCAGTGTCTAATTTTACAACTCTTAAAGCTGCAACTCCTTTATAAGTAGTGAAAGTCCCGGTTATTACTAATCCACCATCATAGGTATTTCTCACTATTGAAGTAGTAGCATTATTAAACCCGATACCAAACGTACCATTCCATGGAGCTAGTGCTCCGGATTCAGCTTCTGCTTGAAAAGCAAATGGTGCAAATATACTCATATATTATGAAAGATTTTTTACTGCTGTTGCTAATAAACTAGTACCGTCAAAAGAAACTAATGTTAAGACGTCTACTGCACCTAATCCTGTAGATGCTACATAATCTGTTCCTCCTGCAAATTTAACTGAAGCTGGAAAACTAATCGTACCAGCTGTTCCACTATTCTGAGTGATTCGTATGTTTATTGTTTGACCTGCATGTATATTAGAAGGATTCAATAATGTATCTACTCCTGATCCTAAAGTCATTGTATAGAAGTTACCTAAGCTACAATCTAAAGATCCTGTATTAGAAGCCGGTGTAATTGTTACAACTGATCCTACTACTTGGTCACTAAAGGTTGTCTTACCGATTACATCTAAAGTAGTTGATACTCTTAGAGATCCTGTTATATAAACAGCGTCGTTAATTTGTAATCCTGCATCATATCCTGCAATCTGTGATTCGAATGCAATTTTATTTCTAGCAGTACCTGAAGTATAAGCTGGTTGGAAATACATAAAGTGGCTATTCTCCGGGAATGAAGATATAGCTAACCAAGGTAAAACACCTGGTGTTACTTGGAAGTTAACCCACTTATTATCATTATAATTATTCTTTTTAGATCCTGAATGGAATCTTAAAGGTGTAGAATAAGTACCAGCAAGGTAATCTCCTTGCATTAAATCTAATCCTTCGTACTCAGTAACGTTCCAGGTTAAGCTACCTGTTACATTAGCACCTGCTTTTAAAGTCTGTCTTTGAGTAAAGATATTTGATTGATCTTTTCTAGCATAGTTTTCTTGACCTGCTACATAAGAAGCTGAAGTAGCTTGATTAGAGAATAAAGAACCGTTTGCTTGGTTTGCAAAAGAAGCAGATGTTGCTGTATCTGCATTACCTGTTAAGCTTCCTATGAAGCCTGTAGAAGCAGTTACTGATCCTGTTACAATTACGTTAGTAGAAAAATCTACTTTTGCTCCTGTATCTGTAATAGAAGAGTCTGTTACGTGATCTTCACCTTGTGATTTTAGTACTTTATTTGTTGTAGGATATAATACGTTATAGATATCTGTAGATCTAGGACCTGATAAGAACCCACCTGCTTTATAAGCACCTTCTGCGGTTGCTTCATATATCCAATGGTTTTCTTGTGAATCCCATATTATGGATCCTGTCTGTAATGAACCAGAATCTACTACTTTTACTCCTCCAAATCTCTCTGTAGGACTATCAGTATTAAGTTGGATAAATGCATCACCTATTTTTTTAATTGAACCAGTTACCTGCTGTAAATAAGCAAATGAACCTGTTCCGTTTACTGTTATATTATTAAAAGTTTGAGTACCTCCAAAGTTATAAGTACCTGTTAAGCTTTGTGCATTTCTCCATACCGTGCCGTCAAACTGAAGTAAATCTCCAGATGCAGAAGGATAAGAAATTAACACGTCATGTAATTCACCTAACTCATATCCGTTATCTACTTTAATGTAGATTGAACCGTTATTAGTATTTTGTCTTAATACTTCACCAAGTCTTACTGTATGGTTAGGAGCTGTTGCTGGAGTATCAACAAATGTACCGCCTGCTCCTAAGTATAAGTTAGTACCTGGAGCAAATGCATTAGTATTAACTCCAATTAGTCTACCTGAAGTCAATACATATCCGAATCCGTTAATTGCTATTTGTTCGTTAGTAAGTCCTATTGTATTAGAAGATAAACGATCAGTAGTAGGTTCTGATAAAGCTATTTCTGGAGTATCTCCAGTAGCACCTGTAACACGGACTACTCTACCTTTTTGTATAATAGCACCGCTAGTATTTCTTACATATAGTAAAATATCTTCAGCGTTTACTGCATTAGTTGCATCGATAGCAACAGAGGCACTAACTGCCGTAGTAGCACTATCTGCTGTAGTAGCATTAGTAGCATAAGAGGCACTAACTGCTGAAGCAGCATTAGTAGCATTAGTAACTGCACCTACAACTCTACTGCCGGATATATTACCAGTAGTAAGGTTGATATCAATATTTGTTTGTACTGCTTTAGCTATCTCTACATAATCATCGTAATGAACTATACCTTGATTATCTGTTGTAAGAACGTAAGAGCCTGTAGTTTGTGTTATCGAACTACTTATAAAATTAATTATGTTTGGATAAAAAGTACCAGAAACGTTTAAATCTCCAATAACTGTTGTATTTGTATCTAGATAAATTGCATTAGAAGCATCAATAGAAACTTGTCCTGCAGGATTATCAATTTTTAAGTAATTAGTATCATCTCCAAAGAAGGCGTAATCACTATTAGTCTTTATGTGTATATCTGCTGGAGCTGTATTGTAGATTTCAAAAGCTCTAGAATCAGTGTAATTAGGTTGTAAAAATAAACTTCCTGTACCCTCTATATTTGTTACTCTTAATTTTTCTTCAACAGTTACATTACCGTCTACATTTACTCTACCACCCCATCCAGGATGTCCAATATTTACATCACCTTCACCACCATCGGCGTTTAGATAAACTGTACCAGCGTTTAATGCTGAAATATATACACTACCGGATTGGTTGTTAGATGAGATAAAGCCACCACTTACAAACGTAAGGTTGCCTTGAATTTCTTGATTACCTATAAATGTATTTGATCCAGTAGTTGCAAAGCCAAGTTCTACTATTTGAGCTGATCCTGATATTAAGGTTGGTTTACCGGTTACATTGTTATAAGCAACAGTTCCTGCTACAGCACCGATTACTCTACTTCCAGATAAATTACCTATTGTAGAGCCAATAACGATCTGAGCTGATCCTGATACTAAAGTTGGCTTTCCTGTTATATTAGTATAAGCTACTGAGTCTGCAATACCTGCCGTATCTGCGTAAGAAGAAGATACTTCTTTAATGATTTCATGAGATGCAGAAACAGCGTAAGCAGCATAAGATGCTGTTACAGCAAAAGTAGCATTTACTGCGTTAGTAGCATTACTAGCAATAACGTTAAGATTAGTAATAACCGATCCTGTACCGTTTGTAAGTACTGATCCGGATATTTGTGCAAGCTTTTGATAGGTATTTTTTACCTGCGTACCTGTAAGATTGAATCCCATAGTATATTATCGTGTTTTATATTCGTTTTGAGGAAATTGAGGATATCTACTATCGTAAGTTTGGATACCTCTTCTTCTTAATTCCTGATAGAATGTTGATCTTGCAAAACCAAATGGATTTCTATATTTTGTATTATAGTCAGGCCATTGATCGTATAATTTATTTGAACCGTTTAATTCAGGGAATAAAGCTTGCTCTTCTATAATATAGTTAGTTAGTCTATCGTTATAGTAGTTCATTTTGTTTTCTACCGATTGTTTCTTTACATTATATAAAGAACGATCAGCAGCAACAGAATTCTCACCACCATTAGGTACTAGTAAACCGTTGTTTCTAGCACGTAAGAAGATAGAGTCTAATGCATAAAAGTATGCTGCATAAAGTAGAAAATCTTGAATATATGCATCTAATATGTACTTATAATCAGAATACTGTCCCTGAGTAATATCTCCTGTGTCTACAAGGTCTAAAATCTTATTATATAACAAAGTACCAATACATTGCTGAAGAGGTATATCTTGTGCTTCTCTAATAGCATTCTTAATGAGCATAGTATCGACATTATTGTCCATATCTGTAAACTCTCTAAGTTTTGCTTCTGATATTAAAAATACGTCTGTCATATTATCCTAAATTTTCTGGTTGTTGTATATTTGCAGTTTCTGCGTCAGTAGTCTCTGCTGAAGTAACTACTTCTTCTTCTTCTGTGCCGTCAGCAAATAGTTTCTTTTGAGTTACACCTAATACTATATCTGGATAGTTTACTTGCATTATCGTTTCAAGACTTCTTAATAGGTCTTGTTGGAAAGGAACAATTACTGTGTTCTGTAATAGTAAATAGGCATCTAGCACTTCCTCTCTACCACCTAATTGACCTTCTGTTTTTATACCTAAGATCATTGGTGAAGTAATACGGTGTGCTGTTAATATTTTTTGTGTTGTCATGTCGTTGACGTTCTCGTAATAAGCGTCAGCTCCATTTTGAGCAATCGGAGTAATTACTGGTGCATTTTCAGGTGCGTCTACATCCATATAGATAAGACTACCGGCATTACTAGATCCTCCGTAGTTACCTTGTAACTGAGCACGTACAGCTTGAATCTGATCTTCTGATCCATTCATAAAAGTTGTAATTGCTAGCGACGGTGCTAAACCGTTCTTAATATTGTTCACATGGAAGTTATCAATCTCTGTATCTAATTCGATTACCTTTAATGCAGCACAATAATCCGGAAGAGGATAGTAATCCTGTCCTGGACGGTAGTTACGCATTACATATATTTGATTAGGTTGATCGTATTTCTTTTCTTCGTTAAATACAGGTAAGTAAGGTATATCCTGTCTTAATCCTGTTGTAACGTATCTACTATTTTTATCCCATTCAGAACTTACAAAGTATCCTGGTACATGACCTCTAAAGTCTTTTACCTCTGCTCTTAAATAAGAGAAGTCAATGTGATATACTTCAGCAATTTTAGTTCTATCGTTAGACCAAATTACTTCGAAAGCAAATGATCCGTATAATTTAAAGTCAAGAGCTAATTTAGCATATAAGTCATTCCACGTTTCTCCGTGTGAATTTGCACGGTCTAGATAAGTCTCTACATTAGCTGTTAAACCTTGACCTACTATACCTTCGGTAATAGCATTTACTGCTGCTGCATGAATACTTGATCTGTTGTAAAGATCGATAAGGTGTTGAGGAAATAAGTTATCGTTTCCAAACTTTATAAATTTCTTCTCTCCTTTAGTTTCTAGAAAATCAAAAGATCTACCCTGTTGAGGTAGTACTGTTTGAAAATTAAACTTTTTAGAATTTTGTGATTCCATATTATTGGTTATATGTTATGTAAGTTCCAGTTTGATTGGTACCAGTATACATAGTAATAGGTACACCATTAACGCCCTGAACCCATGCTCTATCTGTAGAAATTAATCTTTGATCTGATACTACGTTATTTTGCCATTCGCTATCAATGTTTTGCCACTGTGCTTCAATTAGGTTCCATACATTACTTACACTTAATCCTTCGTAAGTATACATCATGTATTGACCTTGAGGGTGAGGTAAGCTTCCTGAAGGAATATTGAAAATAAGTCTAGGGTTAAATTCACTAGGCTGATTAGTAAGAGTAGGAAATATTTCTGTTGTTGAATTATCCAGATCTTGTACTAATAATACTCTGAGCGAACCAGAGGGAGAAATAACGTATATCGGATCGATGTCCGGGTATACTGTATGAGTTCCTACTGGAACATGATTATAGAAATTAACCATATCGTCCTTTATCTTAAATATAAGAAAAAAGGGGCAGGGTTCCTACTAAGATCCCGTACCCCCTTCCTCAAGTTTTATTCTTAACTAGATACTGTGATACCAGACAATGCTGATGATAAGTTTCCGTTAGTTGAAATTTCAGTGAATGGTAATGGCTCTTGACCGTTGAAAGTCAAAGCATATTGGTTAGCGTCCCCAAACGCTGTACCAGTTC
>Ga0222713_10006279_pt1 | contig 11340 bp, 12 predicted proteins | sample C33_649DmetaG_FD_165061 | JGI IMG/M metagenome (GOLD analysis project Ga0222713, IMG submission 165061) | Estuarine water microbial communities from San Francisco Bay, California, United States - C33_649D | ecosystem: Environmental > Aquatic > Marine > Unclassified | place: USA: California... | reverse complement strand
CTATCCAATACTGCTCCCTAATTAACGATTGAACCCTTGATTCACAGGGGTATTCTTCAATAGGGGTCATTATCCAGTTGTCCCATCCTCCATTTGCTCTTATAAATTGGTATTTTTGTGTATTATATTCCTTATTATTAAGGTTATCACACCCATTTTTGTGTTTATATCGGCGTGATGTAAAATCGGTTGTTGAACCTATATAAATCTGTGATATTGTTTCATCTTTACAATATATTTTATAAATGATTGTTTTTGAATAATCTGTTGGTTTTTTCGGCATTTTATTATATGGTATAATATGGTATATAATCTTTAAATCAATTTTTTTTATAATAAAAAATTATGTATGGAATGGTTTTGTGCCGTATTCACTATTTTTGTTCCAGCATAATGCGCAAGTGCTGTTATTGGACTGATGAATGATAATTTTTGTAATCCTTTCATAAAGCGTTGTGTGAATGTTGGTTTTTGTTTGCTGGTGTATCTTTTTATTTTACCTATCATAGACTTGTGTGCGTTTTCGCTAATTAAATCCCCCTTGATAATATGATGTGTAGATTTGTCGGCAATTTGTTTGTATTTTTTGCTTTTTGGGTCTAAATCAATCTTGAATATTGGACTAGTTCCAGCATTAAATGTATGAACTGATTTCACATTATCTAATACATAAGGTTTTTTTATGAGAGTGTTTTGTATTGTAGAACCGCCTAATGAATGCCCTGTTAAATGGATTGGTTCATCACTCTTCTCACGAATGTGTTTTATAACTCTTTCAGTATCTTTTGCTCTAGAACGATGCAGCTGGTCTGCTTTTTGCTTACCTTGTAAGATTTTAAAATCAGCACTCATTTGTGAGATTTTATCGTTTTGTGAATTTAAATCGGTTCCTCTATGTGCTATTACATAATGCTTTTTTGACGCTTGATGAAATGTGTGAATATCTTTGGTTGATAAATCGTTTATTTTTGTGTATCCCAGTTCTTCATATTTTGGTTCTGATGTTGTATATGTTTGATTTGCTAATTCTGCTAAATCTTGAGTAGTAGGGTCTTGACTTTCTATTTCAGGTTGTTCCATCATATATTAATATTATAATATATAATGATATATTTATTTCATCTTTTTTTTTTCATAATATAATCGTTTCTGTTCTTTTATTTTATCTTTATTTTTTTCATAATATAATCGTTTTCGTTCTTTTATTTTATCTTTATTTTTTTCATTATATAATCGCAGTTGTTCTTTTATTTCATCTTTATTTTCTATATAGTAGTCCATATAGTAGTCCGTGTGGTATTCTTTTTTTTGTTCTAATGTTGTAAAGCATTTTCTTGAATTCAAAGTTGCTAGTAACTCCATTCTGATTTCTTCTTCTCGTATTCTTGCTTGTATTTTGGAGCAATCTAATAATTCTTCAACACAAACCATAGTCCAATTGTCCCATCCACCATTCTCACGAATGGTTTGATAAATTTTTGTATTATAAATTTTTCCGTTTTCGTTATTACAATTGGTTTTATGTTGGTATTTTCGGTGCTTTAAACTTTGGGTTGAACCTATATAAAAGTCTGAAATTGTATCATCTAGGCAGTAGATTTTGTATATATAATATGTAGTCATTATATGTTATATATAGTTATATTATGTCTTTAAATGGTTTTATTTTGTTACTTACTGAGACTTTTTGTTACTTATTTTGACAAACTTGCTCCACCATTTACAGCATCAATAGATAAGATTAAATCATAGACAGCAAAGAAGTCACAAGTGTAACCACCAGCAGCTTGAGTATTTGTGATGTTGAGATATGTGTTGGAACTGTTGGTGTCTATACCCCCAACAATAGCACCTGAGCCAGTTGTACTATGTTCTTCAAACACAATACCAAGAGCATAACAACCTGCTAAAGTTGAACTATCTTTTTGTAAATAAGTAGCAGCATTACCAGCAATATCAAAACCAACAGATGAAACGGCATTAAAGCAATTAGCTAATTCTGCTATTGATTCCCCAGCACCTCCATCAACTCTTACAGGAGTTGGGTTGATATTTTTACCATCAATATTAAAAGTATAATCTTTAATGTATGGGTCACATCTGTTACCGACTGAATTTTTTAAAGCAGGAGCAGCAATATCAGCACTTAATCTAAAGCAACCGAACATGGATTTAACAGAACTAAAACGAGCAGGGATTAGAAGGGATTGGACTGAAGAAGCAGCAGTAGAAGTTTGGAAATTAGCAACTGCTTGTCCTGCGACTTTCCATACACCTCCAGCTTCGTCTAAAAGTTGTCTGTAAACAGCATCAGTCATATCCATATATTCTAATTTAAGAGCAATATTTTGTAATCTGTAATTTAAGACAGCAGCACCTACAGCAACAATAGCATCGTCAGTTTTTGCCATACTTAATCTTAATCTCATACCATCAATACAAGGGATAAAATTTTCTTGACCGACACCGAATACTGCAGAATGAAGTGGGATTGAAACTCTTAATTTAGTATTGTAACCAGCAGCACCGAAATCAGCACCTTGTTTGTGATTTGTAGATGAAGCACCATTCATAATGGAACAGAAAGTAGTTTGGCGGTTGGTTGATTGTAAATCGTATATTAAATTAGCATATACATTATAGTTGTTTAGTGTTTCAATAGTTTGGTTTTGAATGGTTGATTCTAATAAATTAATTACAGAAGCAGCATTACCATTTGCTAAAGAAGCGGCAGTAGTAGCACCAGCACCATTAACATCAATATCAAATGTTAAAAATGATGCTTCACCATTTAACATACTTCTTGAACCTGATGGAAGGTCAAAAAAAACATCACCAGTAGATTGAGACGAAGTATAGACTGAAAGATTGGAAGGAGCTACAGAGATTTGTCTGCGTTTGAAGTGAGAGAGACCTTTGTATTGACTTACATCAATTTTGGAGGAGATAGACATACCAAGAGTTTCCATAGTATTATAACATACCATTAGATAAAAATTTCAGAATAAAACATTTATTTAAATTTTTATAATAAATGTTTTAAAAAACGCCTAAACTATTCATTCTATTTCTTCCAATCTTACTGAAAATTCAAAATCGTCTATTGGAAGTAATGATAAAAGAGGAGGTGGCGCCCACCCAGTTGTTTGATTAGTTTGAGGATATAAATAATTGTAACCGAATGCTATTACATTTAATTCTCTGGTTAAATCGTTTATAATGAATTTGGGAGGGTCAAATATTGAATAATTTACAGTCCACACCCCTGATTGTCCTATCCCATCTATATATTGGTAACCCAGTAGAGTGTAATTTTTTAATTCTGTTAAAACTGGGTTGTCTAAAAGACTTACACTTGTGGGGTAATCCCTAAATGCTGGTTGTCCTGTCGTAGAATCTATGTCTATAAATCCTAAATTAGTTGATGGAATACCATTCACTATTACGGCATCTGCCGTGAAACCATCAATTCCACCAGGATACAATCTTGCGGTTCTAACTAATGAATTATATTCTTGCGGACAACTTACATAAGCAGTTGCGAATCCTGGCGGTGATACTCCTGATACAAACACTTGCGATGTTGCTAAAACAGCATCATTTTCATCTAACCAATCAACATAAACTCCGTCAGGTGTTACATTACTACCTAAGCGTAACCATAAATATATTGGCGGGTCCAAATAAGTATCTTCAGGTATACAAGTCCCTAAAAAACCATTTACTGCTAAATATTTGAGTAAAAAACCTGTAGCAGGTTGTCCGTCTATTGCTATGCCTGTTATAGTTGCTAACCATTTATTATTTTTGTTTTTTTTCATTATTGTAGGGTCAAATTTAAATGTGGTTCTATTACTTGAACCTTTAAAGGTTTGGTTGTATGTCTTGTATATAGTTGGTTCCCATCTTAAATCATCTATTAGTTTGTTTTCATTACTCAATTCTTCAATACACATATTAAAACCAATATAAGAAGGTTGATACCAGTAAGGGTAATCATATCCTACTGCTTGAAACCTTACTAACATAGGGTTTTGCGGTAGTTCATCAATCACAATTATAGTAGCGTCATTTCTAGTTAAGAAGGAATTTACATTTGTAAATTTTTTATTTGTTTCTGCTATAAAAAGAGCGTTGGGTGATGGTATGTTTGTAAATGGAATGTTACCTAATGATTCATTAAATCCTATGTTTTCAAAATAACTCTTATTATCTATACCATCAATAGCAAAGCATCTTAAATTTGGATTCCCTGCTCCTGGTCCTTGAGGGTCAAATGTATTGAAAAAATTAAATTTTATACGCCACTTGTTTTTTGGGTGTTGTTTTTTAATCCATTTGGGTATAGTATAATAATGATTTAAAGCAGGGTCTGTAACAGGCAAACTATAATTATATGGAACATACCTGATGTCTTGAAAATACACATTATATATATTTATTAACTGCATTTATATATAATATGAATATAATTTATTCTAAATATTCTTCAAATCTCAATTGTAGGGACATAGATAGTGGTTGAGATATAGTTAATGCTCCTAATGGGTCGTTTGCGTTCCTTAATTGAACTTGAAATGGGGTTTGAGATAAATTATCACAAGTCCAGTATGATGGTGCGTATTGAGTTGCTCCTACTTGTACCGTATCTACATTTAGAAGTCCTAATGTGGTTAGAGTATAAAATTGGGTTAAATCTGTATCTAATTGTAAAGTTGAACCTGCGTCACAAAGTCCTTGAGCGAAAACTATTGTGTTACTGACTACAGAAGTTCCTCTATATACTCCTATTGAAACACAGGTTACTTTCCATTTACTTTCAAATCTTGATTTTATTATATATGGTGCTAATTGAAATGTGAAATTACCTGTAGCATTATTTGTATCTGTTTGAATAAAAGTCTGGTTGTATATGTTAATTACTTTCATTATATATAATATACCTACATATAATAATTTTTGCTCCTAAATTACATAGTTCTAATTCCGCCTCCGTGAATACCCCTCATTAATGGATTTGGTCTAGCTAATGGTTGTGGTTCTACTGGTGGTCTTACTACCATAGATTGTGGGACTTGTTCTTTTTGTTGAAAAGGGTGAGGTGCTGGTGCTGGTTTTGAACCCTTTGCCTTTGGTTTTTCTATTTCTATCTCTTTTGCTAGTTTGGAAGCAACGATTGAACCTGCTTGTATTGCTTTTAGTCCTGCGGTGAGTTCAGGTTGCCCTGTGGCGACCCCTAATGGAACTGCTAAAGTCCCTGCTACATCTCCTTGAATAGCAGCGAATTTACTAATAACTGGTGCTGCTTTTTGTCTTACCCAAGTTACTGCTTTTGGAACAAATTTAACAATCTTTTTGCCGATGGTATTTACTCCTTGTCCTATTTTTTTGCCGATTTTAGCGATTGATTTAAAGATTCCTAAAACCATGTTATAATATATATAAATATATTAATTTGCCTCCTAAAATTAATTACTCCTGCGGATTTGTTGTATTGCCGTTGGTTGTAATGTGTTTATTTCTTTTTTAATATAATCAATACGGAGAGTAATTGCCCAATCAGGGTTGCCGTCTAAAACAAGGGGTTTGTGGTCGTCTGTTAATAACTTTATATGAAGCATTTGGATTGCTTTATCATTTATAATACTATAAAATGGTTGATTGTTAAAGTAATTTAATACTTGATTGGGATTTACGGAGATAGGGATTTTTGAGATTATGTTGTTTGCACCCGTGACATTATCATAATTGCGTGTAGTTAAATTGGCGATTTGAACTAGAACGCTGGTGTTTGTTGCTAAATTAACTATGCTAGGGAATGGTTCAAACTGCTCATAGGGAGATACTCTTATTTTACAACCTAATAATCGTTCGCAAGTTGTTCCTGAATCAATCGTTACAGTATAACCAGGCGGTATGGAATCAATTGCTAATCTGTTTGTATCAGCGTTATATGTAAAATGTAAATGTGGGTTATTTGGTTGTAGTAGATTTAAAGCAACGAGAAGCGTGGTAATATTATAATTACCTGTTGGTATGGTATATGTTATACCACTCATTACAAGAGTATTGTTATTTGAGTTTATCATTTTATAACTAAATGGAAGCACTAGACTTTCAACTCCTATTATCGGCGTGTGTGGGTCGTTTTGCGGTATAATGATTGGTGGTATTGATACGATGATGTCGGTGTTGTATACATTACTATTTTGTGATACTGCCCCTAATGTTGATATAAATAATTTTTGACTAGAATGTTCTATTGTATTCATAATATATAATATGGTTATATATTATTAATTTTATTTTTTTATTGGGCTGCGTTGATTTAAAGTGGGATTAAACATGTCTATTAAATGGTGTTCGTGATGGCGAGCATCTCGTTTTGAACCTTCTAAAGAGCCTAATTCTATGTATTCCCAATTATCATAGCCTCCATTTTTTATTATGGTTTTATATTTGAGTTGATGTTTTTTCAAGCTATTAGGGTTCGTTGTATGATACTTATGTTGATATTTTCTGAATCGCATATCTGAGGTAGAACCGATATAAAAATCTTTTATGTCTCTTGATTTGCAACATAGCATATAAAATATGTATTGGGTCATTTATATAATAGGCACAGAAAATAATTTTGGATAAAATCTATATAAATCTCCCTAAATTCTTCTGAGTCTATATTTTGGGGTTGGCTCAGGTTCAACAGGTTCAAATACTTGTGGTGGTGGTAATTGAACTGGTGGAACATCAGCTTTTTTACTGCTCTTGGTTCGTATAATGATTTGCGGTGTATCATCATCACTTTCATCGTCGTGTTGTATAACGATTGTTTGCTTTTGTGAGCGTTTAGGTGTTGCTTTTGGTTTTTCTAAATCATCTGCCGTGATTGAAGATTTCTTCTTAAGTATCGGTTCTGGTATTGACTTCGGTGTTTTATCCTGTGCTTTTTTTTCTAATGCCTTTCGTTTTCCTTCTGCTAATGCCTCACGAGTTTTGTCGGACATTTTACGCTTTGGTTTTTCAATTGTAGATATTTCAGGTTCGTCTTCCTCAATTAAATTATTCATTTATAACATATATGCAGATAAAAATATCTGTTTTGTTCTTTTTTTGTTTTTCGTTACGAATTTTTGAGTTTGCTAAATAAAGATAATATTTAATCAATAAAGCTTGATTTAAAATAATAAATATTTAATCAATGAAGATTTATTTTTAAGTATAATGTTTCCCCTTTGTTTCCGTGTTTCCGCGTTTCCCCTTTTTTTCAAAGTTTTTCATATATATAGGTTTTTATATATTTTTATAGAAAGTTTGAAAAAAGGGGAAACAGGGGAAACAGGAAACAATTGCGGAAACACTTAAAAGAGAATATCTTGAATTCCCCTGAATTCCCCAATTCCCCAATTCCCCTTTTTTTCAAAGTTTTTCATATATATAGGTTTTTGTATATTTTTATAGAAAGTTTGAAAAAAGGGGAAACAGGGGAATTGGGGAATTAATGGGGAATTGGATAAAAAAAAATAATAATAAATCAAATTTATATATATTATTATTCACATTATTTACATTTCTTCTACTTCTACTGCTTCTACAACTTCTATTTTTTTCAAACCTAAATAGCAACCCTTTTTACCCCTTCCTATTGTTTCATCTTTACTATACGGAATATCCAATCGTTTCATATCTCCATCAAGTGCTTTTCTGTCTTCTTTATTAACTTGCTGACCGAACAAATATGCTATATCCTTCCAATAAACTTTACATTCATAATCCTCCGTAATTTCATATACTTCTAATAATTTATTTTTGAAATAATCATTATCATCACAGACTTCTTTAAATTTATCTTCATTAATTTTTGGAACAACTAAATTATCATAATACTTCAATAATAAATGGAAATATGCGTTTTTAAAATACGGACAAATAAATTGTTTTTCAAAACCATCTACACGCTTATAAATGTGTTTTTCATCACTAAATTCATTATTACCATCATCTTTTAAAAACCTACTATTGTAATGTTGTATCATTCCACGCCTTTTAATACCTTCATCTGTTTTGCCGTGAAAATCATGATTACTACAAGTCATAAGTTTCGCTTGTATTTTTTTAACTTGGTCTGTTCCAAACATCACCTCACAAGATATTTTTTTAGCATCAACAAAGTCTTTTAAAAACTCAATATCTAGTTTTTTTTCAGGTAATTCCTCAACATACGCAAGACGAATAGGGTTATTCAATAATTCGATAATATGTTTGTGGCGTTTTGCATATCCTAATACAAAAGTATCACTAACCAGTTTTTTCGTATATATAGGGAAGCACATATCGTGTATACCCATCTCGGTTGATTTACCATTACTTGCTGAATAACCCACATTCATTTTAAATTTTTGTTTATCAATACAACCACTTAAACAATAAGATAAATAACCAAGTGTAAAATCTCGCTGTGTTTTATCAGGTTGTGTTTTTTCAAAAAACTCCATTACTTTATTTTTAATGTTTTCATCAATATTTTCCACAGGGATATAATCATAATCTAACCATTTTGTAACATAATCAAAATAACAACGCCAACGGAATAATTTATTTTTCATTTCATAAACTCCATTATTAAAATGTATATTATTATGGTCTTGTTCTCCAACATCAAATACAGGTTTATTAAATACAACCGCTAATTTACTTCTAATGAATGTTAATACATTTTTACAAAAATTCACTCGTTTAATACCATTATTTACTTTAATAATTAAATCATCTAATTCTTTTAATTTTTTCATTTCTTCTTTATCATCAATAGCGTCTGCTTTTTGTTGTCCTAAAAATGTAAAACAACATTTGATATAAGATTTCAACCATTCATTAATATTATTTAATAGAATATGTGGTTTGTTTTCATCTTCCATACGCCATTCATTATTGTAATATATATAAATCTTATCCTCATTAGCAACCAAGTTCTTTTTATAGGTTTCATAATAAATGTCAGCAAAATCGCTCTCATTTGCCGATTTAATCATATTATCTAATGTAAGATTATCAAATATCTGTTTATCAACTGATGGAGAATATTTTATTTTAATTTTTAAATATTGTGATTTATTACTCTCCAAAGAATAATAAAATATAGTTCCCATATTAATACCCTTATCAGTATAATTATCCCAATAAGTATCAACATAGGTCTTTATATCCCTACCGCATCGTTTCGCCAATTTAATAGCAATATTTTTATAAGATATATCGTTTGAACTTCTTAACGCCCAAACTATTTTAATCCAATTACTATATTGTCCGCTACATAAATATTTCATATCAATATTATTGGCGTGTTCTAAAATTTCATTATAATCTACTGAATTGTTTTGTTTTCCAATAGGTAATTCTTCATCACTAATAATTCCTTCTGTAATAGTAGTAGGTGATTTTGGAATGTCTAATTTTAATAATATTTTTTGTCCTAATGGTGTATAATTGAACTTTTGTTTTGGTTCTTGGGTAGATAATTCACGGAATAAATCAAATGTTAGTTCGGTTGAACTATTAGTCACACAAAATTCTCCATCAGTATCGTCATACTGAAATATTTTAACGCCTGTTAATTCGTATGCTTCATTCGCAGGTTTTCGTGAACCAATCATTTGATTATTATTTGCTCCTGTTGTTAATCCATTATCAAATATTGCGTCAAGAGAGTTGATTAATGGTAAATCCTGCATCATTTCAATAATATCAGCACTATTAATAATATTTGTGCGTAATTGTTGTTGTATTTTTCTATCCATTTCAATATTAAACAATAAATGTAATCCGTCTTTTGTATAATCTTCTAGTAGATTAACATTTGGTTTTTCCATTATAAAACACTTGAATGTATCATTATTTTCAAATTTAACTAATTTTTTAATTTCATCTGTGTAATTATAAATTAATTTTTCAACCCATTCACGAGTGTGTTGTCTTGTGTCAATATCAGTATTATATCTAAAATCTAAATCAACATATATACCTCCGCTAATTTTCGGTTGTTTTTCAGTAAGATATTCCATTTTATTACCTTTAATGACTTCATTATAATAAATAGTTTGAAACATTAATAAGTCATCGCCTTCAATACAATAACATCCGCCCTTAATTTCTAAATATTTATCACCAATTCTCGTGTGAGTTTGTTGTTGTCCTTTTTGAATGTAGTGTTTTTCTAAGAAAGTACTTAGTTTATTCATTTTATTCATTCTTGTTATATATATACTAAAGATAATTATTTTTTAAATTGTAATTTATTAAAATCAATTTTTTTTTAATTTGCCTAAATATTTGCCTAAATGTTTTTTCATAAAATTAAAATCAATTTTATGAAATCGCTTAAATATTTTCGGTTTTTTTAAGGACTGGTAAAGGTTTATATGTATTTTGTTTAATTATATTTACACATTCATTTGTAATTCCATATTCCTTAATATATTCATTTACGCCATCTTCACCTAATTTTTTTTTATAATAGTTTAATTTTGATTTAATTTTCTGGGTTTCAATATTATCTTTGTAATATTTAGTTGCGATTTTATTTCGTTTTTCTCGCTCCTCCCCACTAATTGTTGATATAAAATTATCGGTAGTTTTCATTTTTATATATATACCTAAAGATTTTATTTTTAAATCAATTTTTATTTTTAAATCAATTTTTTTGCAACATAAAAAATAAATGTTAAATATATAGAGATGTGTTTAAATAGAGAATGCATTTATGTAATTATAGGAGAAGATGAGTACGGCGACAGATGTATAACTCATTATAAATTTAATGAAAAAGAAACAGATTTAGTAATATTATTTAAAGAATATATTGAAAAACAAAAATTTAAAAAAATGGTTAAAAATAAAACACTTAAACGGCGTATTAAACAGCATCAAAATTATCATTACTGTTATTGCTGACAGTAATACTTAATGGTGTTGTAGGTAGATTTGGCGTTTTCACAAACCCATCAAGGTCTATGAGTTGGTCGGTAATATCCTTTTCAACCACTCCGTTCTTTTTTATAAGCTCGATATAACGACTATAACACTCGTTCAAAAAGGTTAATGGGTCAGTTCCTCTTTCACTTGATGTGAGATGGATAGTTTTAAATATATCTACACTAAGGACATAAAACTCTTTGGATAATATAATTGAAGAAGAAGCTTTTTCATTTATACCTAAATACAGTTCAATCGATCCGATAATAGAATTAGTTAAGCCAATTCCACACACTAATGCACTAATCATATTTTGACTAACATTATAAGTTGCTAACCCAACCGAAGCAACGGAACTAATACTATTAAAAA
>Ga0222713_10006278_pt1 | contig 11341 bp, 10 predicted proteins | sample C33_649DmetaG_FD_165061 | JGI IMG/M metagenome (GOLD analysis project Ga0222713, IMG submission 165061) | Estuarine water microbial communities from San Francisco Bay, California, United States - C33_649D | ecosystem: Environmental > Aquatic > Marine > Unclassified | place: USA: California... | reverse complement strand
CGCCAGCAGCGTGATGATGGTGACCAACGGTGCGAGTGCTGCAATGATCGCCAGCACCGACCAACGCGGCTGCCATTCATGCACCAGCAGCACGCTCGCCGCGAGCAGCGCCGGCACCCACAGCGACTCGATATGCAGCGGGTAGCCAACGAAGTCTGTGCCGCCACCATGACGGGCTGAACGCAAGGTGACGTAGGTCAGGGTCAGTCCGATCATTGCCAGCGGTATCCCCCAGAGCATCAGCTGGCCCAGTCCGGCACCGGGTGCTACGGTCAATGCCGCCGCCATCGCGCCGTAAAACGGCGACCACGACGCGCCGACGATGAAGGACTGCGACAGCCCCATCGCCTGCTCCATGGTGAGTTTGGTCCGCGCGCTCAGGCGGTCGGCGAAGATCGCCACCGCTGAAAAGTTGATTACGGCACCGAAGAGATGCACGCCGATCATTGTTTTGGCGAGCGCCTGCGGACCGCGCTGCAGAGGTTCGGCCGCGGTATCGGCACGCACCGCGATCAACTGCAGGAAAGAGACGGCGATCAGCATCCCGGTCAGCGGGATGTTTTGCGTCAGCGCAATGTCGATAAGGCCTGTTTTGCCGACAGCCATGCCCCAGGCAATGCCGCCCATGCCCAGCAGCGCGAGCAGCCAGACCATGATCAGCTGACGGCGCGGCAGATCCGGCATCAGCAGCAGGCAGGCGCCCCAGGCGACGATGCCCGTGATGGCCTTCGGGTAACCGGGGAAGGCGACGGCGGCCACCACCAGCAGCACGACCAGCACAAACAACCAAGCGGCCAGTCCGGCCCGAAAGGAACTGGGGGAACTCAATTAATTAAGGCCACCAATAAAGGCCATGTTCAACCGGAAAAGGAACAAGCAGCGATCGCGCAGTAAGAAGAGATTGGAAAGACGGCGTGCGGCGCAACAACACTATCGCGCCGCACGCAGGTATTACAGCGCGCCCGACAGTCCGCCGTCCACGTTGATGCAGCTGCCCGTTACATAGCTCGCGGCATCGGAGGCGAGGAAGGCGATAACGTTGGCCACCTCTTCCGATTCGCCCATGCGCTTCATCGGCACGGTCTTGCCGGTATCCGCGTAATGCTGTTCGACAGTCTTGTTGTTACGCGCAGCGCCCCGCTCCTGCTGTTTGGACTTGATTTTGCCTACCGCCACCACGTTGACGAGGATGTTGGCGGCAGCAAGCTCCTTGGACAGGCCCTTGGCCAGCGCAAGGCCCGCCGCACGGCTGACCGTGGTCGGGAACATCGCGGCGCCCGGCTGCTTGGCACCCACCATGTTGAGATTGATGATGCGGCCGCCGCCGACCTTCTTCATGTGCGGCACCGCGGCGCGCGTGGTGCGCACCTGCGCCATGACCTTAATTTCCATGTCGAGATTCCAGAAATCGTCATCGACCTTGTCAAAAGCCAGCTGCCCGGAGCCGCCGGCGTTATTGACCACGATGTCGAGACGGCCGAAATGCTTCGCTGCTTCGTCGATGAAACGCTCCATGTCGCCCTCTTTGGATGCATCGGCGACCACACCGAGTACATCGCCGCCCTGCTTCTTCAGCTCATCGACCATGGCGTCGATCAGTTCCTTGCGGCGCGCACAAAACGCGACTTTGGTTCCTTCTGCGACCAGACGCCGTACCGTGGCACCACCGATACCCTCGGTTCCCCCCGTGACTGCAGCCACTTTGCCTTTGAGTCCCAGATCCATGCCTTTTCCTTTATCTCACGATTTGAGAAGCAGCCCCTACCCCTGCCGCAGCGAGGCGTGATTGTGACACAAAGCCTGATACATCTCGTTACAAATGCTCGCGGATTGTTACCGGTGCCGGCACTACAGTGGCCTTGTCAATTCAAACGGCGCCCTCAGGCGCGAAAACGGAGAAGGAGATGACCATGAACAAGACTGCTCTGATCGTTGCGGTAACTGCCACTGTGCTGGCAAGTGGCTGTGCACAAACCGGCGGATACGGACCGCGCTACGCATCAAACGGATATTACGACGGCGGCTATGAGCGCGTCGCCCAGCGCGATACGCAATACGTCTCGGACGGACGCTATGACGACCGCTACGACCCGCGCTATGCCTCGCAGCCCGCGCCCCAGGCCACCGGCAGTGGTGTGCTGCCGCAGATAGCCGGTGCAGTGGCCGGCGGCGTCATCGGCTCGCGATTCGGCAAGGGCAATGGCCGTGTGGCCGCCTCGGCAATCGGTGCCGCCACAGGCGCCTACGCCGCGAAGAAAATCAGTGATCCCTGCTCCGCAGACCTCAACGCCGGCAACCTGATCGGCGGCATTGCGGGCGCATTACTCGGCGCCCAGGTCGGCAAAGGTTCAGGACGCATCGCCGGCGCAGCGGTCGGTGCGGCCACCGGTTCCGTGGTGGGCGGTACGATGTCGGGATCACAAACCAGCGCGAACTGCCGTTGACCGGCCAGCACTGACTCCCTCCGGGCGCGTGACAACGCGCCCTCTCCCCTCCGGGGCACTTCGGTGCCCCGTTTTTTATGTCTTGCGTGCCGCGATAAGCCGCCAGCGATGAATGTCCACCGTCGCCGACTCAGCGACCGCGCAATTGGCGGATTTGCGCCACGGCACTATCGACCTTGAAATCGAGCAACACCTTACCCAGTTCGGCGGTCGCGCCGCGCGGATCGCCATCGACACCGGAACCGGGCTTGCCCGCCGCCATCGCCTGCGGCCGTATCCATTGCCGGTCGCGGTCCAGATACATCAGCTCCGCCGTGTCCTGCAAAGCGGCATGCCGGCCGGGGTCCAGCCCGCGCCGCTTCAGGTAATCCGCCGCCAGATCCGCAGAACGGAAATAGACATCCGGCACATAGAGCACCCGCACGCCATGAGCCCGCGTCTGCGCATCCAGCAAGGCCGCGCGCTGTTTGAGTGCTTCCTGCCCGCCGCCGTGATCGCCCATCAGGACAACCGTGCGGAAACCCGCCGCAACCGCGCTGAGCGCCACCTCACCGGCTACCGCAGCATAGGTCGCATCGCTTACGGACACCGTGCCGGGATAGCGCATGTGATCAGTTTTTTTGACGGCATCACCGGTCGGCGCGAAAGGCAACACCGGATACACCAGGGCATCCCCAAGCGCCTCCGCGACGCGACCGGCAACGTGCCGGGCAATCACGTTGTGCTTGCCCAGTGCCATATGCGGTCCATTCTGTTCGGTACTGCCCGCGTAATAGATCGCCGTGGTGACACCACGCTGCAGCGACTGCCGGACTTCGGTCCAGGTCAGGTCCTCGATGAACACCGAGGCCGCCTGTGCCGCCATGCTCTGCATCATTGCCCAAAGCAGCAGACCGGCAAACCATCGGCTTCGGCCTTTTCGCTCAAAGCATGCAACAAGCGGCGCAACGGTCAGCGCAACACCGCTGATGCGCCCGACACTGGTGACACCCCGCATCCGGGGCCCGGCAGTTTGTCTCGCATGCATGTCTGATTGATCCTCCGGCCCGCGGCCATTGCGGCGCCGCGATTATGCGAGAATCAAGCCTCTGCGGTCTACCGTCATTTTTTAAAGCATTCAACATGATTATCGCCATCCCCGACGACTACCATGGCCTGGTCTCGCAACTGGACTGCCTGAAACTGCTTGCCGGTCACGACGTACGCATCTTCCGCGACGTCGCCCCGACTGAAGCCACCCTGGTGCAAAACCTGCGCGATGCGGACATCATCGTGCCGATCCGCGAGCGCACACGATTCACCCGCCGCATCATCGAACAACTGCCCAAGCTGAAGCTGTTCAGCCAGACCGGACGCAGTTTTCACCACATCGACGTCGACGCCTGCAACGATCTAGGCATCCCGATCACCTCCGGCGGCCACGCGTCGCCGTATACCGTCGCCGAACACACCTGGGCACTGATCATGGCGAGCTGGCGCGATGTCGCGCACGAGCATGATCAGATGCGTGCGGGCACCTGGCGCTCGCGCTTTAATATCGGACTGCACGGCAAGACGCTCGCCATCCTCGGCCTCGGCACCATCGGCAAGCTGGTCGCGCAGACCGGCGCGAGCTTCGGCATGCGGGTGCTGGTATGGGGCCGCGAGGGTTCGCTCGCCGCGGCCAAGGCCGCCGGGTATGACATTGCCGCAAGCCAGGACGACCTCTTCACACAGGCCGACGTGATGGTGGTGATGGCGCGGCTGTCGAAAGACACCCGCGGACTGGTCAAGGCCGCACATCTCGCCAAAATGAAATCGACTGCCTTGCTCGTCAACACCGCGCGCGCTGAACTGATCGAAGCCGGCGCGCTGGTCTCGGCGCTGAAAGCCGGCCGTCCCGGCCGGGCCGCTACCGATGTCTATGAAAACGAACCGGTGCAGCACGGCGAGCATCCGCTGCTGGCACTCGACAACGCACTGTGCAGCAACCACAGCGCCTGGCTGGAGAAAGGCACTTACGAGGCCTACTTCGGCGAAGCGTTTGAAAATGCGGCGGCATTCGCGGCGGGCCAGCCGGTCACGATCAGGAACCAGCCGACCAGGAAAAGCTGATACTCAGCTGACCTGCCAGCGATCGCCGTCGCGGCTCACTCGCCCGAGCTTCTGCAGACGGATCAGCACGGCGTGCAGTGAACGCATCGCAACGTTATGGATGCGCTCCGACACATCGTCATAGGCGGTGCGCACGAGTTCCTCCAGCGTCGCCGGTCCGACCAGCGAGAGTGCGGCAAATATCTTTTCCTCGCGCCGCAGGCGGTGAGCGATCAGCTTCTGCACCTCTGCCTGTGGTGTCTCGATGACATGGCCATGGCCCGGCGCAAAGGCGCCGACGTCGAGCGTGTTCAGGCGTTCCAGCGAATCGAGATAGGCCTGCATGTCGCCATCGGGCGGAGAGATCACCACGGTCGAACCCTGCATCACGTGATCGCCGGTGAACAGCACGCCGCGGCCTTCGAGCAGATAGCAGAGATGATTCGAGGCATGACCCGGTGTATGCACGGCGCGCACGCGGTAGACACCACAGTCGACGACATCGCCATCGCCCAGCGCACGATCCGGCACAAAAGCCTCGTCCTGGCGTCCGTCTGAGGGCACTCTGCCGTAGCCGAGAATTTGCGCGCCGGTAGCGTACTTGATCGCCCGTGCCAGCGGCGAATGGTCGCGGTGGGTATGTGTGCACAAAATCCAGCGCAGCTTTTTTCCGACCACTGCGAGCAGCGCATCCCGGTGCGAATCGATCTCGGGTCCCGGATCGATCAAGATCAGATCGTCATCACCGAGAATGTAGCTGTTGGTGCCGGGACCGGTCATCACGCCGGGATTCGGCGCGGTGATGCGGCGCACGTCGGGTGCAATCTCGACGACCTCTCCGGGCACGATAGGCAGCAGCGACGCCGACATCAGGCTACCCGGCCTTCGGCGGATGCCTCCTCGTAACCGGGTTCTCCCGGCAGGATGCGTGCACCGTCCTTGCCGATCTTCGGCAGCACAGCCCGGATTTCACCTTGCTTCTCCACCAGGCCTGCCCGCAGCGACGCTACGGAATCGAAATCGGCAAATGTCTCCAAGGTGCGCACCGTCGGCGTACGCATCTCGAACTCACCCTTGCAATGCAGCGACAGTGCCTCAGCCGGTTTGATCCAGGTGGCGGCAATCGTTTCGCGTTCGTCCTGCACCGGATGCTGGCCTTCAGGCGCCTCCGCCATGAAGAAGCGCGTGTCGTAGCGTCGCGGCATGCGAACCGGCGTGATCCAGTGCGCAAAGTAGGTCAGCGTATCAGCCGCGGCTTCCAGTCCTTCCTCGCGGAGTATCGATGTGAAACTCGCCTCGCCGGCATTGAGTCGGCGGCGGTGCTCCGCAAAGCGCCGAGACGTCGCGTCGTCGTCAAGACGGATCAATCCGCCCTGCGCATGGCGCGCAAGCAACAAGCCGGATTCCTCGAAAGCCTCGCGGATGGCCGCGATCCAGTAACACAAACCGTCCTGCGCAAGACCCAGCGTGGCACTGGCGACGCCATCGTTGAGACAATTACATAAGCTATTGTTTTTAAACAATAAATCGTCATCATCGAGTCCACCGCCCGGGAAAACGTGCATGCCGGGTACAAAGCCGGACTGGAGGTTGCGCTTCATCATCAGCACTTCGACGCCGGGGCCGGCGTTGCGCACAATGGTCACAGTGGCCGAAGGCATCGGCACTACCACTTTGTCGGTCAGGGGAACCTTTTCAGCACTCAATCGCTTTCCTTCCGTTATTTCAGCAGCAGCTTGATCAGGCTGGAGGTATCCATGCGTCCATCGCCCTCCCGCTGCAATTTCGCATAAAACTGGTCGATGATCGCACTCACCGGCAATTGCGCGCCGTTGGCGCGCGCCTCTTCCATCGCGATGCGCAGATCCTTGCGCATCCAGTCCACCGCAAAACCGAAATCGAACTTGCCGTCGATCATGGTCTTGCCGCGGTTTTCCATTTGCCAGGAGGTTGCCGCGCCTTTCGAGATCACGTCGACCACGCGCTTCGCATCGAGTCCGGCATGCAGAGCAAAAGCCAGCCCCTCGGCCAGGCCCTGCACCACGCCGGCCACGCAAATCTGGTTGACCATCTTGGTCTTCTGTCCGGCGCCGGCCGGCCCCATCAGCGTGACCGCACGCGCAAAATGCGCAATCACCGGCTGCGCCCGCGCGAACGCCGCGTCATCGCCGCCGACCATCACAGTCAGAATGCCCTGCTCCGCACCGGACTGGCCGCCGGAAACCGGCGCATCGAGAAAATGCAAGCCTTTCGCACGAGCGATGGCGTGCAGCTCTACGGCGACCGCTGCCGACGCCGTGGTGTGATCCACAAAGATCGCGTCCTTCTTCATGCTGCTGAAGGCGCCGTTGTCTGTGATGGTGATCTCGCGCAAATCGTTGTCATTGCCGACACAGCTGAACACGATATCGGCATCGCGTGCCGCTTCTGCCGGCGTATCCGCGGCATTGCCGGGATATTGGGCGGTCCAGGCCTGAACCTTTGCGCGCGAGCGGTTGTACACGGTGACTGCGTGGCCTGCCTTGGCCAGATGACCGGCCATGGGCCCGCCCATCACGCCGATACCGATAAATGTTAATTTCATGATCGCAATCCTATTGTCAAAAAAATCAATTCGCCCGCGCGCCCGCCTGCCTCGCAACGCCCGCCCATTTTTTGGACTCGGCGAGGATGAATTTTTCGAAAGCTTCCGGCGAACTCGATACGCCTTCAGCCCCGGAACTGATCAACTGCTTCCGGGTGTCTGCCTGCGACAGCACAGCAACAATCCCGCGGTTCAGCTCGGCAATCAAGGGCGCCGGCGTCCCGCGAGGGGCGAGGATACCGTGCCAGTTATCCGCTTCAAAACCAGGCAGTCCCGCCTCCGATACAGTCGGCACCTCCGGGGCAGAGGGCGAACGGCGCGCCGTTGACACCGCCAGCGCCCGCAGCCGGCCTGCCCGCGCATGCGGCAGAGCCGGCGGCATGCCCGCGAAAAACAACTGGGTTTCGCCTGACAGCACGGCAGCCGTTGCCGGGCCGCCACCTTTGTATGGCACATGCAGGAGGTTGATGCCCGCCGTCGCCTTGAACAACTCGCCCGACAGGTGTTGCGGACTGCCGGCGCCGACGGATGCGTAATTGAGCACACCCGGTTTCGTCTTCGCGTAGCGGATGAACTCCGTAATTGATCGTACCGGTAGCGACGGATGAACGACCACGAGCAGCGGGACCGCTGCGACCCGGGAAACCGGCGCGAAGCTCCGCTCAGGATCGAAGGGCAAGGCGGCGTTGAAATTGGGGGCAATGACCAATGACACGGTTGCCAGAAAAAGTGTGTAGCCGTTGGCAGGCGCCCTGGCCACGATCTCCGCACCGATATTCCCGGTTGCACCGGGCCGGTTATCGACGATGACCGGTTGCCTGATTACCTCACTCAAACGCTGCCCCACCAGCCGGCCAATGATGTCCGGTGCTCCACCCGGCGCAAAGCCGACCACCAGACGTAGCGGTTTGGTGGGGAACCCCGTTCCGCTTTCCGCCGCGAATACAACCGCCGGAATGCTCATGACACCGCATAGCAATGAAATCATCCACTTGCGCTTCATTTTGGCCTCCTCAGGAAACGCGTCCAATCGCACGCAGTATGCGCTCCGGTGTAATCGGGATTTCACTGATCCGCACCTGAAACGGCGTCAGCGCATCATTCACAGCATTCAGAATGGCGGCGGACGCGCCGGCGGTGCCGGCCTCGCCGGCGCCCTTCGCCCCCAATTCCGAGGTCGCGGTCGGCGTGACCACATGGCCTATCGTGATATCCGGCATGCCGGCCGCCATCGGCACCAGGTAATCTGCCAAGCTGCCGTTGATCAACTGTCCGCTGTCGTCGTAGAGCACCTGCTCAAATAACGCAGCGCCGATTCCCTGCACGCAACCGCCACGAATCTGCTCGTCGACCAGCAGCGGATTGATCACCGTGCCACAGTCGTCCACCACCCAGTGTCCGAGCAAACGCACGAAGCCGGTATCGGTGTCCACTTCCAGCCAGGACCCCTGCGCACCATTGGTATAAGCGCCGTTGTAGGTCTTCTGCGCATAACTGCGCGTCACCATCAGTTCAGGCTGGAAATCACGCGGCACCCGGTCGGTGCGGAAATACGCCGTTCGCGCAACGTCTTCCAGCGTCATCACCAGGGCGCCGGAGTCAGCCATCACCACGTTGCCGTTCCGGATGTCGTACAGCGAGGCTTCGGTTTCCTGCAGACGCGCAACAAACGCCAGAATGTTGGCACGCAGCGCCTTTCCCGCCTGCAAGGCCGCTTCGCCGCAAATGCCGGTGCCGCGTGAACCCCAGACACCGCCGCCCACAGGTGTCGTGTCGGTATCGCCAATCACGACTTTGACCCGCTCAACCGGCAAACCGCAAACCGCAGCCGTCACCTGCTGGATCACCGCGTATCCGCCCTGACCGCATTCCGTCATGCTCGACGACGCGACGATGCTCCCCGTGGCGGTCAGCTTGAGCGTACAGGCATCCTGTGAAGCAATGGAAACACCGCCCATGCCATAGGTTGCTGCGGACGGGTTTGAATTCTCGATAAAGCTGGCAATGCCGATGCCGCGGTAGATGCCGCGCCCGCGTCCTTCGCACTGCAATGCGCGCAGCCGCTCGTAGTCCATCAGACGCAGCAGCTCGTCCAGACAGGCATGCTGCGACAACTTTTCCAGCACCGGACCACCGGCCAGTTTCACCGGATAACGGTCAGCAGCCAAAAAGAGCCGGCGACGAAAGGCTGCAGGATCCTCGCTCAGACGCGCAGCGGCGAGATCCATCAAGCCTTCCGTGACCAGACAGGCCACCGGATGACCCACTGCCCGGTATTGACCGTACATGGCCTTGTTCTGAAACACTGCCCGCGTCCGCGCGCGGTAAGTCCCTCTCCGGTAACCCGCGCACACGAGGTTGGAAACCTGCAGGCCTTCATTCGCACTGCCTCGCGGAAATCCGGAATAGGGCCCGATACCGTAGACGTCATCCACGGTCACACCCAGAATCTCGCCTTTCGCGGAAAGTGCCATCCGTGCCTTCACGCTATGACCCCGGCAATGAAAGTCTGCGACAAAGGATTCCAGTCGATCGGCGATGAACTTCACCGGGCGCCCGAGCAAAATCGAGGCAGCCACTGCCGCCATCTCGTCGCCATAGATGTGTATCTTGAGCCCGAAACTGCCACCGACATCCGGCGCAATGACCCGGACCTGCGTTTCGGGAAGACGAAAATGACGCGCGAGTATCCATTGCATCATGTAAGGCACTTGGGTCGACTGCCACACCGTCAACTGGCCATCCGCCGGGTTGTAATCAGCCAGAATGCCGCGGGACTCCAGTGTGGTCGCGGTATGCCGACCGGTGACGAATTCGGCCTCCACCACCTGCGCTGCGCCTGCAAACGCCGCATCCACATCACCATCCTCTACAGTGCGGTCAAAGCAGATATTGCTGGCAAGCCCGGGATGCAAAGGCTCAGCCGCACGCATCGCCGCCTGCTCGTCGACCAGCGCCGGCAACGGCTCCCAGGCCACATCGATCAGCGCAAGCGCGTCTTCCGCCTGTGCACGCGTCTGCGCCACAACCAGTACGACCGGTTCTCCCTGCCAGCAGGCACGCTCGACCGCCAAGGGCAACTGCGGGGCAGACTGCATGCCGGGGACATGCTGCAGAATGCCGGCATAGGGATCACAAATCGCCGCCACATCGCGGCCGGTCAACACGCGAACCACGCCCGGCGCTTCCGCCGCCGCGGCGATATCCAGCCCACCAATGCGGGCATGCGCATGCGGGCTGCGCAATACCGCTGCATGCAGCATCCTCGGCAGCACGATGTCATCAACATACTGCCCGCTTCCCGATAACAGCCGCCGGGCATTGGCACGCGGTATCGGCGCACCGATCGGCGATGCAGAACCGTCTTTTGCTGTTCCGCTCATCGCGGCGCCCCTCCCGGCTCATCCGACCGCGCACACGCCACCGCATCCACGGCATCCACGATGGACTGATAACCCGTGCAGCGACAGTAGTTACCGGACAGATGCTCGCGGATGGCATCGCGCGAAGGGCAGGGCTCCCGCTCCAGCAGATCTGCCGCCGTAAGCAGCATCGCCGGCGTGCAGAAGCCACATTGCAGCGCATTGTGTTCATGGAAAGCCCGTTGCAGATCCGCGCAGCGGCCGGATGCGGATGCCCCCTCAATGGTTTCCACCACGGTCCCGTTCGCCTGAACCGCCAGCATCAGACAGGCACGCACCAGCCGGCCATCCACCAGAACCGTGCAGGCACCGCACACGCCGTGTTCGCAACCCACATGCGTACCGGTCAACTGGAGTTTCTCCCGCAGAAAGTCAACGAGATTCAAACGAACCGGCACCCGGCTGCTCACTGCCTCACCGTTGACCACCAGCCGGATATCCACCTCGCTCACCGGTGTCGCGCTCATGCTTGCGCTCCACAGACCGGCAAAGCCTGCACTGCGCGGCGCAGCAGGACCCCGGCATAGTGAAGTCGCAAGGAAGCACTGCAGTGCGGCGAATCCATCGGTTGGATGACCTCCGGCAACCGGCTGATCACGTGATTCAGCGCCGTTTCATCGATTCGATTTTGACCCGGTTCATCGCTTGCGGAACCACCGGAAGGCAGCAAAGCGCTGAGATCCACCGGGCGATCCGCGACGCCAAACAGAACGGCACGCAAGCTGCCCGCCGTTGCTCTCGCCGCAATGCCCGCCATCGCAAAATCCCCCACCCGCCGGGCGATCTCATCGAAAAAAAACGGCTCCTCTGGCAGCGAT
>Ga0222713_10006277_pt1 | contig 11341 bp, 10 predicted proteins | sample C33_649DmetaG_FD_165061 | JGI IMG/M metagenome (GOLD analysis project Ga0222713, IMG submission 165061) | Estuarine water microbial communities from San Francisco Bay, California, United States - C33_649D | ecosystem: Environmental > Aquatic > Marine > Unclassified | place: USA: California... | reverse complement strand
TGGATGAGTAGATGGTTTCTGGGTCTATGGCAGTGAGCATGTTCACTGTGGCAGAATAACTGGAATTCAATGTGATGGACAAACGTTTTTGTAAACGCATCTTGAACACAGAGCTGATGATGGCATTATTCAAATCCTTCACTCGTTCAGTCAAACGATACAAGAAGAAAGTTTTATCCAATGTACCAAAATCATTTGTGAAGTAGGTTTCAATTTCCGTTTCCACAGCGGCTGCCATTTGTGTGGATGTTGAGCTGGTCAATTTGTTGTTGTAATTCACGATACCTTCAAACCCTAGATACAAGTATTCAGGATCCACGAATTCATGTTGAATGCTCATCACACTCTTGGGACGAATCACAGATTCCAGAAGATATTCCTTGTCTGCGTCTGTGAACACAGCACCTGTGGTGGGATGAACTGAAATGAACACTTTGCCGTATTGTGGTGGGTCATTTTCCTCGCCGCCCCATACAGCCACTTCCCGTGCCTTGGCAAGATTGGCTTTGATGAGTGACCGATAATCTTCTGAGGTGACCGCCCGATTTCTTGTGGCATTGTATTTGGGAGCATTGAAACGAACACTATCAATGGATTCTTTTTCCTGACCGCCGGCGGCAGGAGTCACTGTGGTCACTGTGGCTGTGGTTTCTCCATTCACAGTGCCTGACAAACTGAATGTTTGTGCACCGTTGGCATCCGGACCCTTGGAGGCATAATAAGACACCGTGACGATGTTACCCACAGTCAAGGCTTTTCCAATGATGTCATCACCGAACACAATTTGATATTTGCCATCCAGATTTTCTTCTACCCAGAAAACCTTGCTGGTTCCTGTGATGTCCACGATGGTGGATGTCTTGTTCCATGTAGTAGTTGTGACATCACCCACAGAATTTTGTACCACCACTTCAATGGTGGTGGTGTCCAACGTGTCCACAGGAATCACTAATGGACCTTGTGTCAAGTCTGCTGTGATGGTGAAGGCATTGGATAATCCCACACCTTCAATCAATTCCACATCAGTGAATGAGAATATTCCACTTGACACTGTGGCTGTTTGTTCTTCATTCACATTGAAGGTGTATACTGTGCCATTGATGCTGGCAGTGAATTTCACAGTGGAATCAATGGAAAGTTGTGAGCCCACGGTGTTCACTTTGGGGACATCAATGTTTACATAGGCTTTGGCTGATGTTCTGGAACGTGGTGTGTACCCCAACATCTTGGCTAAAGAAATTACAGATGTTCTCTTGATGGCTGTGTCAATGAACATTTCATTGGCTTGCATGTTGGCTAACACAGCATTGTAGTGTGTGTTGTATGCCAACACATCTAATAGTGTGTTTAATGCAGAGCCCGTGAAATCATAATCAGTGAATTCTGTTTGTGCTGCCAGATATGTTCGTAAACTAGTTTTGATGTCTGCAAAATCCAGTTCGGTGACAATAAGTTCTGCCATTATCGTAATCTCTCTAAGGTGATGGACATAGATGTGGGTTGATTGATTCCAACTACTGAAAAGTATATGGACACTTCATATGAATTTGCATCTTCATCTGGCTCCACAGTAACACTGTCCAATGCAATTCTGGGTTCAAAATTTCCTAAAGTGTATTCAATGGACTTCTGAATGGTTCTGGATGTGATGTAATCAATGGGTTCAAACAACAATGCTCTTAACGAGGACCCTAGGTCTGGATTGAATGGACGTTCACCAAAAGCTGTGTTGATGAGAGCTGTAACGCTTTGCTTGACCGCATTATTATCAATCTTCTTCAGCACATCTCCTGTTTCAGGATGAGCCTCAAAAGAAAAATCCACATCTTTGTAAAGTTTATTGGGAGTAGATAGAATGGGCATTTTTGATAATATTTATATGGGTTATTGGATGAAATTAACTATGATATCCTTACATCTACGTCCATTTGATACTGCATATTCATGATTCCAGAAGGTTCCGAAGGTTTTTCTACATCCCGTAGGATTGAATGACACATGGATCCAGGCAGCCACATAACCTCTACGTTGTTCATATTCCAATAGAAGCTGGTCAAACGTGAGATTATTTTTGATCCAGCTGGCAATGGCAGCGTAATCCTTAGGATTGGTAGAGGTGAACTGTAAATCTGCGGCTTGTCCAACCATGTGCTGAGAATTGGTGGCTCCGCCACGAGGTTTGAAATTTCTAAACCCAGATGAAACAATCATATCTCCATACTTGTCTTTGATGGGGTCCAACACATTTTCTGCCAATGCTTTTAGATTGCATGCAATTTCTTGCTTACTCAACACACGCTTGTCTACCGGACGTCCGAATGCCATGATACCTGTAACTTTACCTGGATGTGCTCGAGCCTTAGATGTCAAGTCCGCCACAGTGAAATGTTTAGATAGTTTATCAGATAATTGATAGTTGGCTTGTTGACCAAACACACCACAGTTGGTGGTGACTTTCACAGGACGCTCAGGCACTTGAGCATCAAATTGTTCAGGAGACACATCAGGTGGGAGAGCGTTGGCTTCTTCTTCAGTGATACGTCCTTCAGCAACCGCCTTGTTAATGGCATCTCGGACTGTTGCGCCATCACCATCATTGTCACTCAATGAGTCAAATTCTGTGGTGAGAGCATCTCTGCGACTCACACCAAAGATGTATGGTAAATTCACTCTGGATATATCAATAGGATCAATGGTTGTTAAAGGAGCAAGAGGTGCACTAATAACAGGTCCTGACGTGATGATGGAAGTGCCAGAGATGTTGGTGAACACATCAGAATGTAAAACCAAATCCAATTTAGAAGCCAGTTTCAATTCCTTACCTGCCTTGAGTTCCAAATCACCATGTGAATGTATTTTCAAGTTGCCATCCACTTCAAAATTGCAATCATTCTTTATGTACACATTACAGGAACCTTCCACGGTGATGTTCGTGGACCCACGAATCAACACGTTGTTGTTTCGTAGAAGTATTTCATAGTTGTCACCCACAACTTTCTGTATCATGGTACCATTATTATCTACATCAACATAGGTACCTGCGGTGTGGTACATGGTGATGCGTTCAGCGTTTGGTGTGTCATCCACCTCAAACACATGACCTGATTCTGATTCATAGACATGGTTGTAAGGATATCTGGCAGCATATGAAGTTTCAGGTTGATTCCAACTTTCACCACCCATGGCCACTTCCACGCCTGACACTAAATCCGCATCTTTCAATTGCACAACAGTATCATCAATGTTTTCATTTCTTGCCAATCTATTGGTGTCAGGCTCATTTTTTTCTAGATAACTAGCCCGAGGATATTCACCATTGGGATCCTTGAATCCGTGTTTCGTGTCTTTTTGAATTTTTTCTTGATATTCTTTTGAAGGAGCTCCACCCAATGTTCCCATGATGATGGGTTCTTGACCTTCAGATCCATCTCGAAAGAATCCTATCACCCAGGTGCCAGGTACTGGTCCTGTGGGAGTGCTACCTACACCTGACATGGCAGCTGATGTGATGGGTTGCATAGGATGGGCCCAAGGCAAATCTTCCACAGGGAGTTCTGTGACTATCGGTGTGTGATACCCTACGATACGAACACGGCAACGTCCCAACATCAATGGGTCATCACGGTCTTCCACCACACCTACCCACCAATAGAATCCATTATCTCCATACACGTTCTGTTGCATTATTCTGGGCTCCCTCTATATGAATCTTTCATGATTTCCAATAGCATAATATGTTGTCCTAAAATAAATTCATGACGAATATGTGTGATGAGATATTTTCCTGATAATAAAGGATCTAAAACACTAGACAAAGTGCTTTTGTCATCTTTAGCTATAGATTTTGGAATTTTGCATTCAATTACTTTACCCACTTCAATGTCTGTTCTTCCATGCACTTCAATAATGTAACGAGAAGATTGAGCTTCATATAACAAACTGTTTCTTAATGGTGCCCATGTTTGATAATGCGGATCAGTGTAATCATTCCATAATTTTGTGTCTAAACTTTTGACTCGGCGATAGGTATTTGGGTTATTTGGTGTTGTATCTCGAAACAACATATTATGTTCTAATAGTGTTTGCCCTTTTCGTGCTGTAGCATAATCAAAAGACCATTCTTGATATTGCTTGGTAACAATATCATGGGTTATCAATTTATTAGAATAGTATCCAAAATCTTGTCCCTTTAGTACGTCAAAAAATCCCATTTTTGCTATATTTTTAATGAAAAAATACTGTTCAATATTAGTGGGACTTAAGGATGTTGCTTCAGGTGTAAGTGTATAAGAACCGTAAATATTATTTTTTTGATTTTTAATCAATGCATCTATACTCATGCAATAGAAATTTTTATTGCTTTCAAAAAACAATGTGTTAGGAACTTCTCGGTAACCGCCATTAGTCAACCAATTGATGGTTTTCAGTGCTGTCCAGTGATTGGGAAGCACTGTGGCTTTGGTGGTGTGTTGTTCTATGTATAAATCTTTTTGAACATTTAAATGTTCATTGTAAATTTTTTCAATTAAATCACTTGTAGATCCAGTTAATCGTGAGGTTAAAAAAGTTGTGGAATCTACAAAGCCTTCTATGGCAATTAAATTGAAAACATAATTCTGTTCTTTATCACCCAATTCACGTTCTGCAATGGATGAAATATAAAAATCTTTTTTAATGGAAGATGTTACTGGCATTGTAGGAGTTCTAAATGCCACTGTGATAAGTTCTGTTCCTATTATAGGTAAACGACTAATTAAGTCAGCAGCATCATTAATCACCATGTGTCCAGTCATGACGTTGCTGAAAATGTCCTCATATATCACAGTTTGCACCACAAAGGCAGAAATGTCTAATTGTTTGCCTTTGGATGTCAGGATGATAGCATCTGTGACGTATTCACCAACTTTATTCAGTATTTCAGCCATTATAAACCCATCAGTCTATTGAATTCTCTTTCCACCGCGGTCACATAGACAGGAGGTAGAACTTTAATGTTTCTCTTGGCATCATTCTGTTCAATTTCATGTTCCAAGTTGGTCACAGAAATGATGTCTGGGTTACCTGCATCATAATCCACAATGTATTCCAAGTCGGTATCATAGTAATGATGCACTCTGTTGGTGGGTAACGTCACAGAGGAAATAACTAACCCTGTGACTTCTGTGGTCAAGTTGTTCATGGTGGCAGATGTGGTCAATGGTTGAAACCCATTTTGTGACCTGATGTAGATGGTGTTGCCACTCTTGGATGAAACCACAAATTTTCCACCTGTGCTGGATTGCAATTCATCATTCACAGTGTAGGCAGCTCCGCTAGGCACAGTGATGACCATGTCATAGTTCATGTACACACGGTCCACCACCTTGTTGTCACGAACAGGCCATTCTTCTCTAGGGTCAATGATGTTGTTCACCATGAGAATCATCCAATGATTGAAAGGTGTTCCATAGAACTTTTCTGACACCAGTTCTGGGGTCTCACCATCTAATACTAGATATTTTTCCAAATACACAGAATTTTCATTGAACTTGTCTGACAAGGTGACACGGCTGAAAATGTCACGCACCAAAAGAAACTTTTGATTCTGTGTTAAAGATAGATATGGAAATTTTTGAAAGTATGACATTAGTAGCCCTGTTCAATACGGTCAGCTGTAAGAATTTCCAATTCAGTGAATGAAAGTTGCAACGTCATTTCAGACGGAGCACCATTAGTTCCTTTAAATGTAGTAAAATCTGAACCACCATACTCCACCTTCAAATCTGTTAGTGCACAGTTGGCAATCTTGAACAGATGATTGTTTTCTTCATTTCTGTAAAAATACTGAATTTCAAATTCAGCAGGATATCCTAAGAACACACCACCTGTGGCTTGATTTCTGGTGGGATGCATATGCTTCTTGAAAGTTTTAATGATGTTTTGCACTTCATTGTATTCAGTTTCATCTTTGGGTAGAAACACATAACTGAATGTGAAGGTACGAAATCCCATGTTTTTAAACAATTGCACAGTGAAGGGATTGATAGCCACGCCCAATGAAGAAGAAGCCAAGGCTTCCACATCACCTAATGCACCCAAAGGACTTTTGTTCGCATTCTTTAGAAAATATCCTGCAGCAGCTGGTCCTGCTCCCAGAATAGCACTCTTGACACTTTGCAACAATTCACTTCCCCCTTTAGCAAAATCAGCTTCAGACATATTAGTCATAGCAGAGCGAAGTCCTCCTGCAGCTTTCAATAATTCATCTGACGCCAAAGAACCTATGTCAGCATCTTTCCAATAGGCTTTGTATGAAGCAGAAGGTTTATCACTCATGTATAATGCCACAACATCCTTTAAATAGACACGTTCACGATTTTCAGTGAGAGTTTCTATGCGGTCATTTTGAGACAACAACGCACCGGCTGTTCCGCCTGTCAGGGTACCAGCTGTAGATACTAAGGACCAGCTGTTCCCCCTAAAGTTCTGGCAACTTTTTTAACTGCAGAAGAAATAGCCTGAGCACCACCTACAACCAATCCGAGTTCCAATGCAATTTTTCCAGCCTGGGTATTTCTATCTGGCCGGTGGTTGTTAGAAACATCCACCTTGAACTCTTTCACTGTGTTTTCTGGACTGACCTCACCTTGTCTTTTTGTAATGAAGAACATGGCGTAATGCGGATAGTCTCTTTGTGGAAAACCAATTTCACTAGGGTAACGCATCACTTTGAATACTGCTTTAGATTGGTCGCGAGCACGCTCGTCAAGGCCTCCCGAGGTTCCTCTCTTACCTTGTGCTAGACGTAAATCTTCAGCGGCTTTTTGATATTTGTTCATACGCGGTGGCATAAATATTCCTTGAAAATTTTACATGATTATTTATATGACTTATGTGAAAGACACCTACAAAGGAAGATTTCTCCCCACGAAACCTCAGAAATACATCGGGGACACCTCCAACATCATCTACAGAAGCAGTTATGAACTGAAATTCATGAAGTGGTGTGACATGAATGGCTCTGTTAGACGTTGGGCCAGTGAGGAAATTGTCATCCCCTATCTCAGTCCTGCCGACGGTGAAATGCACCGATATTTCGTGGACTTTTTCATAGAAGTGGTCACCAAAGATGGTGGCATAAAGAAATATCTGGTGGAGGTGAAACCCTACAGATACACTCAACCACCTCAGGTACCAAAAAGAAAAACCCAACGCTTCATCACGGAAGTGAAGCAATGGGGTGTGAACAATGCCAAGTGGGAGGCTGCAAAACGCTTTGCCAAGCAGAACAACATGGAGTTCATGTTGATTACCGAGAAGGATTTACAAACTTCGTATAAATAGTAGAGATATTTAAATCATTCCGGACATAGTGAATTTATCACCCTGTCAAGTAGTAGTCAAGCCCCTATTTCACCACTTATGCCTGTAAATCCCATCACCACATTACGAGAACGGGAAACTCCCACCAGTTCATTCCGATGGTATCAGGACATGATTCGGAAGCTGGGAGCATCCAACATCACCCCTCAAAAGGTGATGAAAAGTGATATTGGTGAACTGGTGACATCTGTGGTTTCTGGCAACATGTATCTGTTCATGTACGACCCGAAAACAGCAGACAAGTTGCCATTCTACGACACCCTGCCTGTGGTTGTGATGTTCAGAAAAGTACAAGATGGATTCTATGGGTTGAATCTTCATTATCTTCCACCCATGATGAGAATGAGATTGTTGGATAGAATGATGGAAGTGGTGAATGATGAGGCCATGGGAGAGAACACCAAAATGATGGTGACCTGGAAGTTGTTGAGTAACGTCAGTAGATATCCAGGTGCCAACGTGGCAGTGAAACGATATCTGTACAATCAAATCAGTTCCAGAATCATGAGAATCTATCCCAAAGACTGGCGGAAAACCATCATGTTGCCTATTGACAACTTTGAAAAAGCATCACGCAATCAAGTATTCAACGATACAAGGAGTAAAATGTAATGTCAAGTCCAGTCCCTCCAGAAGTTCCTGATGTACCAATGTTACCAGCTGTGAACGTTGCTGAAAAAGCTCAGGTACCTACGCTTAATGACTTTTTAGGTTTTGTTAGATTGAACAATCTAGCTAGACAAGAAAGATTTTTTGCTGCTATCTCACCTCCAGGTACCTTACAAGGAGGCTACTTAAATAGTGATTTACAGGTTTTGAATTTACTATGTGAACAAGCTGCACTACCTGGAAAAAATATTAATGTTCGAACCTTGCGTATAAATGGTATTAATGAATACAGAGCAGGAGCAGCTGATTATGGAGGAGATGGTATCACACTACAGTTTTTAGTGGATGGGGCATATCGTGTTCGTGATATTATGGAAAAATGGATGAGTACCTGTGTGGTAGCGGACGGATATGGTGAAAGAAATGAGGTAGAATTCTATAAAAACTATATAGGTAGTATTACATTACACGCATTGATGCCTGCGGGTATACCAGGAGAAACACTATTCAATTGGAGCCCTACACAAGCTGATATTGGATTGAATTCTGCATTAAACAATCTAAGAAGTAAAAATCGTGCATTAGGAATTCTAGCCACCAAAGCCACACAACTAGGCATGAACAAAGTGAATGAAGCTGTCACCCGTGCTAAAACGGGATTAACCAGAAACATTCCTCCTGAAGCGTTGGAAGCATTTCGTGACACTGAACAAGAAGTTTTTTCCATAACACTTCATGATTGCTGGCCGCGTTCCATGAATATGATGCCAATAGGTTATGATGCAGTAGGTGTATCTAGACTCACTATGACCTTCAGCTACCGTCATTGGACTTCAAAAATGAAAGGTGCCAATACATTTGATGTAACGGCCACTAACGCTTTGAATAAAGGATTATCAAAGTTTATAAACAAAACCATAAAAAGAACACCTAACGAACAAGAGGGATAGATATGATACCACAAGTGAAAGTGCCAACTTTTTCCATTACATTGCCAGTATCCAAAGAAAAAGTTGATTTTAGACCATTTTTAGTTAAAGAAGAAAAAATTCTGTTATTGGTGAAGGATTCCAAGGATCCCAAAGATGTGGCCAGAGCTATAGGTGATGTTGTGTCTAGCTGTACTTTTGACAAAATGAACATCCACAAATATTGTTTGGCTGATGTGCAATATGCCTTCATTCAGATTCGTGGCAAGTCCATCGGTGAGGATTTGGAGTTGAATTTGAAGTGTGGAGAATGTGATGGCGGCAACAGCTTCATTCTGTCCGTGAATGATTTTGATGTGTTGAACAAAGATGTGAACAATGACATCAACATGGGTGACATCACTGTTCGTATGAAATCTCCCACCATTGAGCATTACACCACGTTGCTGTTGAATGATGACATGGAAACTATTTTTTCTGTGATTTGTGGGTGTATTGAGAAAATCTACTCAGGTGAAGAAGTGTTCATCAATGAACCTGGGTTTGAAAACCAAATTCAAGAATTCTTAGACAATCTTCCTTCAGAAGAATTTGATAAAATCAAACAGTATTTTAGCACCATGCCTATGCTACACAAGAAAATAGAATTCACCTGTAAACATTGCAAAACAGGCAATGAATTTTTGATTGACGGGCTATCAAATTTTTTTTAGTAACTCTTTCTCATGATACCATGGAGAATTTCTACAAAGTGAACTTCATTTTGATGCAGAACCATAAATATTCATTAACTGAGTTGGAAAACATGATGCCGTGGGAAAGAGAGATATACATTTCAATGTTGTTGAAGTATTTGGAAAAACAAAATAGCTAACAGGAACTATCATGCCTTCAGGTACCGCCAAATCACGTAAACGTCCCAACGTCAGTGAAGATACTTTGCGAGAAATCAAGCGTCTCCTCACAGGAGATGCAACTGACTCCTTCAAGCCTGCCACATTTGGTGAATCCTTGAAGTATAATTTTCTTGGTGTGACACCCCAAAAGGAAGAAAAGGCTGGGGGATTTGGTAAAGCCTTGATGGCAGAGGCACAGAGTCAGTTTCGTGGATTGTTTGGCATCAAAACCACAAAAAAAGAACGAGAAGAAGAAGCTGCCATGATGGCAGCAGAAGCTGAAAGAAAAGAAGCTGAAGCCAAAAAGAAAGAGGCCCAAGAGGCCAAAGAAAGAAAGATGCGTGAAGATGAGGTGAAAGCTGCTAAAGGTTCAGCAAAAAATATTTTTGTTGTGGCCACCACCTTACGTGCTGTTTTGAGTGAAGTGAACACCATTCGACGTGTGGTGGAAGGCAGCATGAAACGTGAGAAAGGCGGGAGATACCGTGACGCAGATACTGGTCGTTACACCACTGCCACTTCAGGCATAGATGTTCCCACAGCAGCAGAAATAGATTCAGGTGATGAGCTTGTGGCTGCAAAACTGGAAGAATTGTCGGAAAACCAACAGGCAGGGACAGACATTGATGTGAATCTTGGCGGAGGCGGCGGCGGGGGCATTTTTCCTAGACTGTTTCCACAGAAACCTATCACAACTGGACCCACGGTGAAACCCGGGGCAACAACTGCACGTAATGCTGGTGCTAAAATTTTGGGGCGTGAAGTGGCAGAACAAGGCAGCAAAACAGCATTAAAAAGTGTATTGAAGAAAGTACCTGTTGTGGGATTACTGGCAGGAGGTGCCTTTGCAGCCAGCCGCGCCATGCGCGGTGATTTAACTGGAGCTGGTATGGAATTGGCTTCAGGTACTGCCAGCATGATGCCTGGCGCAGGCACAGCCGCTAGTTTAGGAATTGATGCGGCTTTAATGGCTCGGGACATGTCCAGAACAGCAAGTTTGGAATCTGGCAGTCAAGCCGCAACACAACCGGTCACTGTGAACAATGTGGATGCATCTACAAATCCTGTGATTGCACCTCAATCCGGCACACCAGCAGGAACACAGTCCACGATATCTCTCCGTGATACACACGGAAGTCATTTACGATTCCAAGAAAATAGATTAACTCGACCCATGTAAAATAAAAAAGGGGCCTTTTGGGCCCCTTTCCTATTCGATTAATCTTCAGCCAATTTACTGAAGTAACTCAAAGTGTCATCATCATCCTCATCAGGAACAGATGACTTGGGAGCTGCTGGCTTGGCAGCTCGTGGAGCAGGAGCCTCTGCCACAGGCTCAGCTTCCATGCGACTCTCGGAAATCTTGTCGGCTGACACAGAGCTAGGACCACCCTTCAACACCATGTCCAGCTTCCGCTTCAACTCCTCGTAGCTCTTGAAGTTCTTGGCATCTGTGAAGTCAGTCAAAGAATGTTGCTGGTTCCAGATGGCTTCAATGGCGCTATCATCCTCGGCAATGGCTGACACAGGTTCAAACTCTGACTT
>Ga0222713_10006274_pt1 | contig 11344 bp, 10 predicted proteins | sample C33_649DmetaG_FD_165061 | JGI IMG/M metagenome (GOLD analysis project Ga0222713, IMG submission 165061) | Estuarine water microbial communities from San Francisco Bay, California, United States - C33_649D | ecosystem: Environmental > Aquatic > Marine > Unclassified | place: USA: California... | reverse complement strand
GCTGGAACGCTTTGCTCGCACCGGCGAAAACGCCGCAGGACGTGATTGCAAGAATCAACCTGTCGACCCGCAGCGCGCTCGACGTGCCGCGCGTGCAGCAGCTGTTCGACAAATCCGGCGCAGAAGAAGCCGCCGGCACGCCGGAGGAGTTCGGACGCTTTCTCAAGTCCGAGGTGGAGAAATGGGGCAAGGTGGTGCGTGCCGCGGGCATCAAATCGCAATAAGCAATGCGGGATGTTCCAGCATGCGGAGAGACCGCCAAGGCTGACTCACTGCATCACGCGCGGTAAAATAGCAGGCTGATCACTTCAGGTTTCATATCATGGATTTCCGCCTCACCCCCGAGCAGGAACAGTTCCGCGATGCCGTGCGCGGATTCGCCGAACGCCATCTGCGCGACGGCGCACTGAAGCGCGCCCATCAGGAAGAACATCCGTGGGACGTCGCCAAGCTGATGGCCGAGCAGGGCCTGATGGGCATCACGATGAAGGAGGAAGACGGCGGCCAGGGCGGCTCGCTGATGGACGCCATCATCGCCATCGAGACCATCGCCTCGGTCTGCCCGCGCAGCGCCGACGTGATCCAGGCCGGCAATTTCGGTCCGGTGCGCGTGCTCGCCGAATACGGCACGCCGGACCAGAAAAAACGCTACCTCGACAAGATTCTCGCCGGCGAATCGGTGATCACCGTCGGCATGACCGAACCGGAAGCCGGTTCCGCGGTAACCGACCTCAAGACCAGCGCCACCCCCGACGGCGAGGGCTACCGCATCAACGGCGTGAAAGTGTTCCAGACCCACGCTTCATACGCAGAGGTGATGCTGACCTACGTGCGCTTCGGCCCCGGCGTCGGCGGCATCGGCTCGGTGCTGATCCCGCGCGATGCAAAGGGCTTCAAGCAGGGCGCTCCGGCAAAATTCATGAACGGCGAGGACTGGGTGCAGACCTACCTTGACAATGTCTACGTCGGCCCCGAAAACGTCATGCTCAAGGAAGGCGGCTTCAAGAAGCAGATCGCCGGCTTCAACGTCGAGCGCATCGGCAACACCGCGCGTTCGCTGGCATTCGGCCGTTATGCCTACAACGTCGCCCGCGAATGGGCGATGCAGCGCAAGCAGTTCGGGCGCCTGCTCTGCGAATTCCAGGGCATACAGTGGAAATTCGCCGACATGAAAATGAAACTCGAGGCCGGCCAGTGGCTGCTCTACAAGGCCGCGGTCAATGCCGACAACGGCATCCCGTCGGCCGAAGACACCGCGATCGCCAAGGCGTTCTGCAACCAGGCCGGATTCGATGTCTGCAACGAGGCCATGCAGATCATGGGCGGCATGGGCTACACCGACGAATCGCTGGTGGAATACTGCTTCCGCAAATGCCGCGGCTGGATGATCGCCGGCGGCTCGATCGAAATCCTCAAGAACCGCATCGCCGAAGGCATCTTCGAGCGCAGCTTCTCGCAGCGTCCGCCCAAGGCCTGATCGACAACCCCGCCGCACACCGCGCGCGGCGATTCAACCACCATGCCGAACAAACTCTACCAAGCCGTCTTTGACCCCCGTTCCATCGCACTGATCGGCGCATCGGGCGACGAGAAAAAAAACACTTCGCGCCCGCAGCGTTACCTCAAGCGTCACGGCTACACCGGCACGCTGATCCCGGTGAATCCGGGCCGCGACGAAATCTTCGGCGACAAGGCCTACCCCGACGTCACCGCGATCCCGGGCGATGTCGACCATGCCTTCGTCATGGTGCCGGCCAAGGCCGTGCCGGCAGCACTGGAACAGTGCGTTGCGAAAAAAATTCCGGTGGTCACGGTCTACAGCGACGGTTTCGCCGAAACCGGCGCCGAAGGCCGCGCCAAGCAGCTGAAGCTCAACGACATCATCCGCGGCAGCAGCACGCGGCTGGTCGGCCCCAACTGCATCGGCCTGCTCAGCACCCAGACCCACCTCGCACTGTCGGTCAACGCAGTGCTGGAAAAACTCGACATCACCCCCGGCGGACTGGCCATCGTGTCGCAGTCGGGCAGCATGATGGGCGGACTGATGTCGCGCGGTCTGGGCCGCGGCGTCGGCTTCTCCAAACTGATCTCGGTGGGCAACGAGGCCGACCTCGGCGTCGGCGAGCTCGCCGGCCTGCTGGTCGACGACCCCCACACCGACTCCATCCTGCTGTTCATGGAAACCATCCGCGATGCGCCGCATCTGGCGGACGCGGCACGCCGCGCCTATGACGCCGGCAAACCGGTGATCGTCTACAAGCTTGGCCGTTCCGAAGTGGGCCAGGATCTCGCCGCTTCGCACACCGGCGCGATGGCCGGCACCGACGCCGCAGTCGATGCATTTTTCAAGGCCCACGGCATGCTGCGCGTCGACACGCTGGAAGCGCTGTTTGAGCTGCCGGCGCTGGTCAAGGGCCAGAAGCCGCGCAAGCGTCACCGCGTCGCGGCGATGACCACCACCGGCGGCGGCGCCGCCTGCGTGGTCGATCGTATCGGCACCTACGGCGTCGATGTCGTCGGTCCGACCGAGGCGCTGGTCGAAACGCTGGCCCAAAAGAACATCGCCATCAGCAAATCGCGCATCACCGACCTGACGCTGGCCGGTGCGAAAAAGGAAATCTACGGCGGCGTGCTGAATGCGCTGCTCGCCTCCGATCATTGCGACCTGGTGCTGGCCGTGGCCGGCAGCTCCGCGCAGTTCCAGCCGCAGGTCGCGATTGAACCGCTGGTCGAAGCCGACCGCGGCGACAAGGTGCTGGCAGTATTCCTTGCACCGCATGCCGAAGCCTCGCTGAAACTGCTGGCGCAGTCCGGTATTGCCGGTTTCCGCACGCCGGAGTCTTGCGCCGAGTCGATCCGCGCCTGGCGCGACTGGACGCCGCCCGTTGCCGCACCCGCGCCCGACACTAAACACGCCACCGCCGCCGGCAAACTGCTGCAGGCGTCTGCCGGCAAACAACTCAATGAACAACAGGCCTGTGCAGTATTCGGCGCGCTCGGCGTGCCACAGGCGCAGACTGCGGTAATGGCCGATGCCAATGCGAAGATCGATATCGGCTGGCCGGTAGTGGCGAAAATCCTGTCGCCCGATATCGCGCACAAGACCGACGCCGGGGGCGTGGTGCTGAACGTCGGTGAAGCGTCACAATTGAAAAAGGCCGCGGAGGATATTTATTCGCGCGTCAAAGCCAAACATCCCCAGGCGAAACTCAACGGCATCCTGGTGCAGCGCATGGAGCGCGGCCTGGCCGAAGTCATTGTCGGCTACAAGCGTGACCCGCAGGTGGGGCCGCTGGTGGTACTTGGCGTCGGCGGCGTGCTTGCCGAAATCTACAAGGATTTCGCGATGCGCCTGGCCCCGGTCACGGCGGAGACCGCGCTGCAGATGATCGAGGAGGTCAAAGGGCTGGCGGTGATACGGGGCTACCGCGGGATGACCAGAGGTGATTGTGCTGCATTGGCGCAAGCCGTGGCGGCGTTCTCGCAACTGGCGGCATTCGATGATATCGCCGAAGCGGAAATCAATCCGCTGATCGTCAAAAAAGAAGGCGACGGGGTAGTCGCCGTGGACGGGCTGGTAGCACGACGCTAGTTGCGTGTCCGCAAGAACCGGAGGAGGAGCATCTATGGCGCAAAGTCTGGGCGAAAAACTGGATTCCGGGCAACCGTTTCCCGATCTCGAGCTTGATCTGGTCAGCGGGGGATCAAAAACGCTGAGTGCACTGGCGGCCGGTCAGTGGGCAGCCGTGCTGTTCTACCGCGGCGACTGGTGAAGGTACTGCCGTCAGCAGTTGGCTGACTACCAGACCTGGCTCCCTGAGCTCAGGCAACTCGGCGTCGCGGTGATCGCCGCATCGGTCGACACGCTGGAAAATGCACGAAAAACGGTCGACGTTCAGAAACTGGCGTTTCCGGTAGGCTATGGCCTTGATTATCAGGACATCAGCCGCAGGACTGGCGCGTTCATCGAACACGAGCGCAAAATTCTGCATGCCACCGGTTTCCTGCTGAAGCCCGACCTCAAGATCCATGTCGCCGCCTATTCCACCGGACCCATCGGACGCCTCACCCCCAACGACGTCACTGCAGTGGTGCGTTCAGCAACCCAGAAAGAAACGCAAGGAGCCAAACCATGTTGATGCAACAGCTTGCCGATTACGCGATCGCGGAACAGACCTCGAAACTGCCGCCGGAGGTGATCCACCACGCCAAGCGCGCGGTGATCGACTGGTACGCGTCGCTGCTGCCCGGCAGCATCGTCACCCCGGCGACGCTGCTCGAAGAAGCATTTGTCGAAGACCTTGATCGCGGCCGTGCGCGGCTGGCCACCGGACGGCGCGCGACGCTGCGCGCAGCGGCGATGATCAACGGCGCGGCCTCGCACTCGGTGGAATTCGACGACATCTACCGCGACGCCGGTTACCACCCGGGCAGCCCGGTGATTTCGGCTGCACTGGCCGCGGCGCAGGCGAGCGGCGCATCGGGAGAAAAGTTTTTGCGCGGTGTCATCGTCGGCTATGAAATTTCAACGCGCATCGGCACTGCAGTCATGCCCTCGCATTACAAGTTCTGGCATACCACCGGCACCGTCGGCGCTTTCGGTGCTGCCGCTGCTGCAGCCACCGTACTCGGTGCCAACAAGGAACAGTTCATGCACGCGATGGCCACCGTCGGCAGTTTCGCTTCGGGACTGAAACAGGCGTTCCTGTCACAGGCAATGACCAAACCGCTGCACGGCGGACATGCCGCCGATGCCGGCTGCTGGGCGGCAATGGCGGCAATCAAGGGCGTCACCGGTGCACTCGACATCCTCGAGGGCAAGGAAGGCTTCGGCAACGCGATGAGCGTGAATCCGGACTGGGGCAAGGCAACAAAAGGACTCGGCAAGGACTATCACATCAACCACGTCACCTTCAAAAATCACGGCTGTTGCGGCCACACCTTCCCGTCGATCGACGGCGTGCTGCATCTGCAAAAGCAGCACGGCTTCGGCCACAAAGACATCAAGCATGTCCGGCTGGCGACCTACAAGGCCGGCCTCGACATCATCGACAACGCCAACCCCGAGGGCGAGTATCAGGCCAAGTTCAGCATCCAGTACACCGTCGCCCACGCGCTGGTGCATGGCAGCGTGCGCCTGAATGCCTTCCTGCCGGAACGCATGAACGATGCCGACGTGCGCGCCACGATCAAGAAGATCGAACCGGTGGCCGACCCGGAAATTTCGAAGGGTTATCCGGGCAGGCGCGAAGCGCAGGTCGTGATCGAACTCAACGACGGCCGCAAATTCGAGCACTTCCAGCCCTACCGCAAGGGCGACCCCGAGTTGCCGCTGACCGACGAAGAACTCAACGACAAATTCAGCGAACTCGCCGAGCCGGTGATCGGCAAGGCTGCGGCTGCCGCGCTGCTGAAACAGCTGTGGACCACCGAAAAACTGGCCCATGTCGAATACGACACCGGCGCCGGCGCCAAACGCGCCGCAGGCTGATCAAATCACGCAAATCCTGCTGGAGAAAATCATGAACAAAACCCTGATGCTGGCGGCATCCGTGCTGCTGTCGTTGCCGGTCCATGCCGCCGAACAGTTTCCCACCCGCCCGATCCGCTTCATCGTGCCCTATGCGCCCGGCGGCAACGTCGACATTTCTGCGCGCATCATCGCGCCGCCGATGGGCGGCGTCCTCGGCCAGACCGTGGTGGTCGACAACCGTCCCGGCGCCGGCGGCAATCTCGGTGCCTCGATGGTCGCCAAGGCCACCTCTGACGGTTACACGCTGCTGGTCGGTTCCAGCGGCCCGCTGTCGGTAAACCCGGTGATCTTCAAGAGCCTGCCCTACGATTCGCTGAAGGATTTCGCGCCGATCTCCACCGTGCAGGCGGTACCGCTGGTGCTGCTGGCCAGTCCCAGGGCCGGCATCGCCTCTGTGGCGGACTTGATCAAGTCGGCTAAAGCGCGTCCGGGCAAGCTCACCATGGCCTCCGCGGGCGCCGGCACCACCAATCATTTCGCCATCGAGCTGTTCGCGCAGATGGCGGGGGTCAAGGTGCTGCATGTACCGTACAAGGGCAGCGGCCCGGCCTTGTCCGAACTGCTCGGCGGCCAGGTTGAAACCATGATCGACCAGCTTGCGGCGTCGATCGGCTACGTCAAGGACGGCCGGCTGAAAGTGCTGGCGGTCACCACGCCCCAACGCGCCCCTGCGCTGCCCGATGTGCCGACGCTGGACGAGCTCGGGTACAAGGGCTACCAGGCGTCGACGTTGCTCGGGTTGCTGGCACCCGCCGGCACACCGAAGGCGGTGGTCGCCGCGCTCAACAGCGCCGTGCGCAAGACCATGGACCAAGCTGCCGTCGCGGAGCGCTTCCGCGGACTCGGCGCCAACCCCGGCGCCAGTTCGCCGGAGGAATTCAGCAAGCGCATCCGTGATGAACTGGGCCAATGGCGCAAACTGGTCAAACAACTCGATCTGAAATTCGAATAGGCGGAATGCGATGACCATCAAACAGGAACGCGTCACCACCCGCATGCGTGCGCTGCTGGCGCGCCCGGTGTGCACGGTGGCACCCGGCGTTGCTGACGCCTTCGGCGCACGGCTGGTGAAAATGGAAGGCTTCGAGGCGGTGTACATGACCGGCTTCGGCACCAGCCTGACGCGACTGGGCATGCCCGACGTCGGCCTGCTCACTGCCAGCGAAATGATCGACAACGCCAGTCGCATCGCCGATGCTTCCGGCCTGCCGGTGATCGCCGATGCCGACACCGGCTACGGCAATCCGATCAACACCCGGCGCACCATCCGCGATTACGAAAAGGCCGGCGTCGCCGGCGTGCACCTCGAGGACCAGTCTTGGCCCAAGCGTTGCGGTCATCTCGCCGGCAAGCGCGTGATCCCGGTCGATGAAATGGTCGCCAAGATCAAGGCGGCCTGCGATGCGCGGCGCGACGACGATTTCGTCATCATCACCCGCACCGATGCCATCGCCGTTGAAGGCATGGAGGCCGCGCTGGAACGCGGCGAGCGCTACCGCGAAGCCGGCGCTGACGTGCTGTTCATCGAAGCGCCGGTGGGCCGCGAGCAGGTCGAAGTGGTGTCCAAGCGCTTCAAGGGCGTGCCGCTGCTCTACAACATGGCCGCCAGCGGCAAGACGCCGGACCTGCCCGTCGATGAACTCGGCAAACTCGGCTTCCGGCTGGCAATCTATCCGAACTGGATGCTGCTCGCCGCGATCCCGGCGATGCAGAACCTGCTGCGCGAGCTGAAGAAGACCGGATCCATTGCCCACCTGCGCGACAAGGTCGCCAACTTCAAGCAGTTCACCGACATCGCCGGACTGCCGGAAATCCAGGAACTGGAAAACCGCTACGGTTTGCCCGAAGATCAGCGCGCCGCTCTGTAGATACCGTAAATTGTTGTTTAAATTGACTAATTTATGACTGCTCCACGTACGCTGTTCGCCAAGATCTGGGACGCCCACGTCATCATGCAGAAACCTGATGGCGATGCGCTTATCCACATCGACCGCAATTTCGTGCATGAAGGTTCGTTCCATGCGTTTGGCGCGCTGGCCAAGGAAGGCCGCAAGGTACGCAAGCCGCGGCAGAATTTCGCGGTTGCCGATCATTACGTGCCCACCGTCAACCGCGACCAGGGACTCGCCGCCGTCGAAGACGACGATGCGCGCCACATGATCGGCCTGCTCGAGGAAAACTGCCGGACCAACGGCATCGTGCATTACGGCATGGCCGATGCGCGCCAGGGTATCGTCCATGTCATCGGACCCGAGCTTGGCATCACCCAGCCCGGGCTGACCATCACCTGCGGCGATTCGCATACCTCCACCCACGGCGCCCTCGGCGCGTATGCGTTCGGCACCGGCGCATCACAGCTGAAACAGATACTGGCCACGCAATGCCTGTGGCTGAAACGCCCGAAAACCCTGCACGTCACCGTCAGCGGCAAACTGGCGCCCGGCGTCACCGGCAAGGACGTGGTGCTGGCGATCATTGCGAAAATCGGCACCGCCGGCGCGACCGGCCATGTCATCGAATTCGCCGGAGCCGCGATCCGCGGACTCACCATCGAAGGCCGGCTGACGGTGTGCAACATGGCGATCGAGGCCGGCGGCCGCGCCGGCATGATCGCGCCTGACGACAAGGTCTATGAATACCTGCACGGCCGCGAGTTCGCGCCGAAGGGTGTCGACTGGGATGCAGCGCTCAAGCAATGGCGCGCGCTGCCCACCGACGACGGCGCAAGCTTCGACCGCGAAGTCACACTCGACGGCGCCGCGCTGGAACCGATGCTGACCTGGGGCACCAGCCCGGAGGAAGCGCTGCCGGTGACGGGCCGCGTGCCTGATCCGGCAACGCTGGGCGACGCCAACAAGCGCGATCACGCAAAGCTCGCGCTGGCCTACATGGACCTGAAGCCGGGCACGCCGCTCACCGACATCCGCATCGACCGCGCGTTCATCGGCAGCTGCACCAACGGCCGCATCGAGGACCTGCGTGCCGCCGCCGCCGTGCTCAAGGGCCGCAAGGCGGTGATACCGGCGTGGATCTCGCCGGGCTCGACGCCGCTGAAAGCCCAGGCCGAAGCCGAAGGCCTCGACCGCATCTTCATCGAAGCCGGCGTCGAATGGCGCGCCTCGGGTTGCTCCAGCTGCGCGGCAATGAACGGCGACAAAGTGCCTCCGGGCATGCGCAGCGCCTCGACCTCCAACCGCAATTTCGAGGGTCGCCAGGGCAAGGGCGCACGCACTCATTTGATGAGCCCGGCGATGGCCGCTGCAGCCATCGTCACCGGCCGCGTCACCGACGTGCGCACGCTGATGCAGGAGAGATGACATGAAGCCCTTCACCACGCTCACCGCCGTCGCCGCGCCGTTCGAGATGGCCAACGTCGACACCGACCGCATCATCCCCGTGCGCTTCCTGCGCAAGCTGCGCAGCGAAAAAGCCGGATACGACCCCTACCTGTTCCACGACATGCGCTTCGACGGCGCAGGCAGGGAAAACCCGGATTTCGTGCTCAACCAGGCGCCTTACCGCAAGGCCGGCATCCTCGTCGCCGGCGCCAATTTCGGCTGCGGCTCGTCGCGCGAAGGCGCGGTCTACGCCCTGCTCGACTGGGGCATCCGCGCGGTGATCGCACCGTCCTTCGGTGACATCCACTACGCCAACGAACTGCAGAACGGCATGCTGCCGGTGACCCTGCCCGAGGAAATCTGCCGCGGGCTGCGCGACCAGCTGCGCGCCAAACCCGGCGCCACGCTTGCCATCGACCTGCCGGCACAGACGGTCACCGACACCCTCGGCGACTCGCATCCGTTCATGATCGATCCGGTCTACAAGGAACGCCTGCTCAAGGGGCTGGACGACATCGGCCTGGTGCTGGAACAGCTGCCGGCCATCGAGAACTACGAAGACTCGTACCACGCGCAACGACCCTGGCTCGCCTGAACCCGGCCTCTTTTTCTCTCCGGACAGCAGGGCTGCGCTATGATGCGCGCAGAGGATTTGTCCCGACATGCTGGTCAATAGCGTCGCCTACAAGGACGGTCGCAAGATCGCCGAAGTCAGTAATGCAGAAGTCCGCTCCTACCTGGAGCGTGAGGACTGCATCCTGTGGATGGCCGTGCGCGATCCCGACGCCGACGAACTCAGGCAATTGCAGGATGAGTTCGACCTGCATCCGCTGGCCGTGGAAGACGCCCAGCACGGCCACCAGCGGCCGAAATTCGAGGAATACGGCGACTCACTGTTTTTCGTGCTGCACCTGATCGAGCCGGACGGCGACGAGCTGCGGGTGGGTGAAGTCGAGATTTTCGTGACCCGCAAATACGTGCTGTCGGTGCGCAGCCGCAGCGAACGCCGGTTTTCCGAGGTGAGGAACCGCTGCGAGCGCGAGCCCGAGCAGATGAAACACGGCACCGGTTACATCCTCTATGCGCTGATGGACGCCGTGGTCGACCGCTATTTCCCGATTCTGGACAACATCGAAACCCGGCTCGAAAGCATCGAAGACAAGATTTTTGCCGGCACCGAGCCGCGCGCCAACATCGAGGCGCTCTACGACATCAAGCAGGATCTGACCACGCTCAAGCACGCCACGGCCCCATTGCTCGAAGCCGTCAGCAAACTCTACGGCGGACGAGTACCGCAGGTCTGCGTAGGGCTGTCCGACTATTTCCGCGATGTGTATGACCACGTTGCCCGCATCAACCAGAACATCGACGCCGCGCGCGACACGGTCACCACCGCCATCTCCGTCAACCTGTCGCTGATCACGCTACAGGAAAACGAGGTCACCAAGCGCCTTGCCGGTTACGCCGCCCTGGTGGCAGTGCCGACCATGATCGCCGGCATCTACGGCATGAACTTCGAACACATGCCGGGCCTCAAGTCGGCCTGGGGTTATCCGCTGACGCTGATGATCATGATCGTGCTCGACGCCTACCTGTTCTACCGCTTCCGCAAAGCCAAATGGTTGTAAGACGTTTGCAGCACCGACGGGCGAGCGCGTTGGGAACGCAGTGACCAAGCGCACACGCCCCTCTGAAGTTCGCTGAAGCGAACGTCTGCAGAAAGCTTTGGGCAAACACCATCAGCTTGGAAAATAATTCCCAAAATGCGACCGTCATCGGCGGCGGCCCCGCCGGGCTGATGGCCGCTGAAACACTGCTCGCCGGCGGCGCCCGGGTCGACCTCTATGACGCCATGCCCTCGGTCGGGCGCAAGTTCCTGCTCGCCGGCAAGGGCGGACTCAACCTGACCCACGCTGAAAGCGCGGACCGGTTCATTACCCGTTACGGCGCGCGCGCAGCAGAAGTGGCGCCCTGGCTCGCGACTTTCGGCCCGGTGCAGTTGCAGGACTGGGCGCATGGCCTCGGCATCGCCACCTTCACCGGATCCTCGCAGCGGGTGTTCCCGAAAGAGATGAAAGCGGCGCCGTTGCTGCGCGCCTGGCTGCATCGCCTGCGTGCGGCAGGTCTGCGCATCCATGTGCGCCACCGCTGGCTGGGCTGGACGGAAGATGGCGCGCTGGGTTTCGCCACGCCGCAAGGGGAACACACCGCGGCCCCTGATTGCACCGTGCTCGCACTCGGCGGCGGCAGCTGGGCGCGGCTTGGCTCCGACGGCAGGTGGGTTCCGCTGCTGCAAGAGCGAGGCATTGCGATTTCTGCGCTGCGTCCGGCCAACTGCGGATTTGAAAGTAACTGGAGCACCCACTTCCATGAGCGTTACGCGGGCCAGCCGCTGAAAGCCGTCACTGCGTCATTCACCGACGCCGCCGGCAACACCCACCGCCGCAGCGGCGAGTTGATGATCAGCGACTAC
>Ga0222713_10006273_pt1 | contig 11347 bp, 20 predicted proteins | sample C33_649DmetaG_FD_165061 | JGI IMG/M metagenome (GOLD analysis project Ga0222713, IMG submission 165061) | Estuarine water microbial communities from San Francisco Bay, California, United States - C33_649D | ecosystem: Environmental > Aquatic > Marine > Unclassified | place: USA: California... | reverse complement strand
CTTACTTAGAACAATACTTTCAATTTGTAGACAACTCAAAATTATATAAGCCTGAAGAATTGTTAAAGATATTTGAAGAAAGCGAATGTAAAGTAGGATTAATTGATCCGTTCACGGGGTTAGACAGGCAAATGACATACGAAGGCAACTACGAATTTATGAATAAAGCACGGCAAATGGTTAATTTTACGGGAATGACTTTATACATAAACACGCACCCGAATACAGAAAGCGGTAGGGGTGCAAATGTTTATACTGAAGGCGAATGGAAGGGTAATTTAAAAGCGCCTTTGAAGGACCATATTGAAGGCGGTAAAGCATTTAGTAACCGTTGTGATGATTTCTTTGTTATTCATCGCTTAGTAAAAGACCCTAAAATGAAATATAACACTTGGATAAACGTAGAAAAAGTAAAAGATATGGAGACTGGTGGTAAACACACAGGATTGAACGAGCCGATAATATGTAATTTTAATTCGGGGTTAGGCTTTGAGATAGGTGGTGTTGACCCGTTGAAACCGTACAGGCCTAAAACATCAAACAGTTTTCCAGCTGCGAAGCCTGATATTGTAAACGGAAAAGAATTACTTTCGTTTAGCGAACGAATGAAGCAAGGCGCATTTGAAGAATTAAAACCAATTGAAAACAAGAACGGCGAAATGACTATGCCATTTTAAATTAAGAAATATGAAAAAAGAAGGATTAAAATTAACTTATAAATTTGGAGAAATAGAAGGAGTTAGAAATTCAATTAAATATGAAATAGACGATTTAGTTTGGGTTTATAGTATAAGCGAAGATTATCGAAGCATAAATAAAGATGTTGAATATAGTAAACGTTTAGCTAAAATAATTAAAATTTGCCCTTCTTCTGACGGTTTACACTTTGAACAATACGGGGTTGAATATTTAAAAAGTGGTGGTTGTGGTTATTGGTATTACCCTACATTTTTAGAACCTTATAAAAAATAAAATATGTTAGAAATGATAAAACGTAAAGCGGGTTTAAACTTAGTTTACTGGAAAATAAAATATAGTTTAGACAACATCAAAGAAAAACACGGACACCGAAAAGATTTAATAGATTCAATGGAAAAGAGTTTGACCGAAGTAGGGGAAGCGGTGTTATACTTTGAACACGTGGACCAACTGTTAAGAGCAAGTAACTCAAAACAATATCAAATGGAGTTAGAAATAATGCAACTAAAGCAAAAGATTAGACATTTAGAACAAATTAACGTAAACATCGAAATATGAAAACACGAAAATGTAAATACTGCAAGTCCGTCTTTACACCGATTAATAGTTTACAAAAGAACTGTTTTGAGCCTTTGTGTGTATCAGACTGGATAAACGAAGTAAAAGACAAGAACTGGAAACGTAAAAAAGCTAAAATGAAAATGGATTTAATGACAACTCAGGACTACATTAAATTAGCACAGCAAGTATTTAATAAATATATCCGTTTAAGAGATGCTGGAAACGTTTGTATTTCATGCCAAAAGAAACCGTTAAAGGAAAATGCGGGCCACTTTTATAATGCTAACAATCATTGGAGCGTACGATTTGACGAACGAAACGTACACCTTCAATGTGAACACTGTAACACCTATCTTTCAGGTAATTTAATTTACTACCGTGAAAACTTATTGCAGAAAATCGGATTTACCGAATTTGAGAATTTAAGCGCTGAAGCTATGAAAACACGAAAGTTCACAATAGATGAACTAAAAGAAATAATCAGCACCTATAAAAAAAAGATAAAAGAAATAGAATTATATTAAAAAATTATATTACTTTTGACAAACACAAAACAAATAGATATGATCACGAACTTTGAAGAATACACGCACGAACTAAGTGCTGAAGAAATGGAAATTTTGCAGCTGGTGATTCACGGATTTAGGAGTTACAAAAAGACGAATCCGATAAAAGCTGAATTAATAGTAAAAAGAATGAATGTATTTTTAGAAAATAACGGATACAAAATAAGACTAACTCAACCGAGATTACGTAAGTTAGTTAATTATATTCGTTCAAATAGCCTTATTCCTTTAATAGCGACTTCACAAGGATATTTTACTACTGATTGTAAACAAACTATCCAAGAACAAATTAAAAGCCTTCAGGAGCGCGCTAATTCAATTGAACGATGCGCACAAGGTTTAAAGAAATTCCTATAAATATTTTTTTTAATTATTGTTATATTAAAAATTATTATTAAATTTGTAAACACAAAACACAAAACAATATGAAACATTTATTAAAATCGTTGGCAGCGTTCCAACAAGAAGTGAAAGTAATTCACAAGGGTACACAAGGCTACGGATATTCGTACGCTGATTTGCCTAAAATCTTTGAAGAAATTAATCCGTTACTACAAAAACACGGATTAGGATTCACACAACTAATTAACTCACAAGACGGGTTAAACTATTTAAAGACTATTTTATTTCACGTTGAAAGCGGTGAAAGTATTGATTCGGTAACTTTGATTCCTTACGTACAATTAAAAGGAATGAATGACTTTCAATCTTTCGGTTCTGGCGTTACGTATTTTCGTAGATATTGTTTGAGTACTATTTTAGGAATAGTAACCGACAAAGACACGGATGCTTCAGGTGAACAGGAAAAGCCTAAAAAAGAAACATTAGATAATAAAAGATTTATCGAAGCTCTAAAAGCAATTGAACAAGGTAAATTTAGTTCTGCTGATTTGAAGTCTAAATTTGATTTAACAAAAGAACAACTTGCTGCGCTATGAAAATACGATGTTCACAAATAGGCAAAATTATGACAAACCCCCGCACCAAGGGGGAGCGTCTTTCTCAAACTACTAAAACGCATTTACTTGAGTTAGCAGTAGAAGAAAAATACAATATTCACAAAGAGTTTTGGAGTAGATACACCGACAAAGGAAACGAAGTAGAACCCGAAGCAATAAAGCTTGTTAATAATGTTTTAGACGTAGGTTTTATTTATAAGAATGAAGAACGCATAACAAATGAATGGGTAACTGGCAAGCCAGACGTTAACACGGACATTCTAATAGATGTAAAAAGCTCTTGGGATGCTTTTACATTCTTTGAAAAGGTAGTAGAAGACGAAGTAAAAAACAAAGATTACTATTATCAATTACAGGGATATATGTGGCTAACAGGAAAAGACGAAGCGTTATTATGTTACTGTTTAATCGATACACCTTTGCAAATAGTTAGGGATGAAATAAGACGTGAACATTGGCGAAGAAACGAGATTGACGAAAACGATGATATAATAGACTTTGTAGAAGCTAAGCATACTTTCATGCACATACCTAAGGAAAAGCGTGTTAAAACGCACGTAATTAAGCGTGACGAGAAAGTAATAGAAGCTATTAAAACACGAATTGAAGAATGTAGAGAATATTATAACAACTTAATTGAAGTAATATGAATCCTGAAGTAAACCAAGAAATACAAGAATTAAAAAAAGAACTCAAAGAAATAAAGCAATTAATAGAAGCTTTAACTGCGGTAACTGATGAAGGCGGTACGGTAAATGGAGATTCTTTAGTAATTAAAATGTTAAAAGTAAAAATAGAAAATAAAAAGTAAAATGGAAAAGAAAAACTACGGTAGTATATCTACCAACAAATTTAAAAAACAAGATTCACACCCTGATTTCAAAGGTAGTATAACAATCAACGGAATTAAGTACGAATTAGCTGGTTGGAAAAAACAAGGCGACAACGGAGCTTATATAAGTTTAAAGGCGCAACTACCAAGCGATAATCAAAACGCCGTTAAACAGCCTGAAACGCAGCCTAAAAACGATATTTCGGACTTCTTAAATGATTTCTAAATGAAAGCGAGTAAAATAATAGCAAATAGCGACGAGTTAACGCGTAAAATGTTACGGGACTACCTACAAAAACACGGACTATCTTTAAATGCTTTTTGTTTAGATGCTAAATTGCACCAGTCAAATATACACACGTTTTTAAATGGCAAGTCTTTAACAAGTAAAACGATCCAGCGTTTAGCGAAATACCTAAATGAAAAAGGAATGTAACGGTAGGCAGCTTGGCGACAGTAGCCGAAGTGTCGGCTTGCAGCGTGGCGGCTATTGCGCCAAACTGCGGTTATACGCTGCCCTTTTTAAATGATTATTAACAACTTAAAATAAAAACAATGGTAACAGTACATTTTTGCTTCAACAAAGAAAAAGAATTTGAAGAACTGAACTTGGTAGAAATACACGATGGATATTTACTACCGCTTGACAAATGGTCTATTGAAAGACTTGAAGAAGATTTGGCAAACGAAATTGATTATGAAAAGTGTGAGCTTGATAATCATTACAAAGCCAAAATGAAATTGAATTATGAACGTGATGGTGCTGGAGCAATGCAAATATCACATTGGTCTATTGTCGAAATGTTCAATTGCACTCGTGTCGTTTAGGGTTGCGTATAACATAAAGCTAAAAGATGTTTCAATATTTTTTAGCAACTGTTATATTTTTTTCTAAAAGTATTGTTTATTTAAAAAGTTATATTAATTTTGAAGAAATAATTAATTAAACAGCTATGAAAACACGAAACACAACAGTAAAAAACATTGAAGTAAGAAACGGAGTAGGATATTTTGATATTGACTGCGGTAGGTTTGGTCAAATGTGGTTTGAATTTAGACACGACTGGATAATAAAAGAAGGTGAAGTTGATGGTGTAAATGTAAAAATAGGTAAGTACGATTTGTACTCAAATGATGAAGAAAAATTAATTAGCTCAAAACATTTAAACAAGCGAAACACGAAGTTGATTTGTGAATACATTGAAAGCGTGTTATACGATAACCCTTACGATTATGAATATATAGACATACTTGACGATGAAGAAGAAGAAAGATTGTACTGGCAAGAATTAGCAAGAGACGATAATTATTATTTGAATATTTAAAAAAAAGTATAACTTTGTAATGTGAGACACATACTACTTTTTCCACTACTTATAACCCTGTTCATATTGGATAGGGTTTTTTTGGTTATATGTTTTTGGAAAAGCAGTTTTAAATTTGAGCGCTGGGTATATAAAGACGAATTAATATTGGAATCAATACACCGTGTTTTATTAGGCTTATCAACTATTTCTTTAATTTTATTATCTACTTCAATTTGGTGAATGAAATGTTTTTAATAGAACTAAGCAAGCACCACAAAGACTGGATTAGAATAGTTAGCGCCTTAGGAGAGGAATTATACTGCGAGGATATAGTACAAGAAATGTATCTTAAAATGGCAAAGCTGGAAAATATAGAACGGTTTTACATAAACGAAAAACTAAATAAAAACTTTGTTTGGACTGTACTTAGAAACATGACTTGCGATTACCAAAAGAGTAAACAACGATTACTGAAAGTAAATATTACTGAAGCGATGCAAGTAAAAGACGAATACGAACCCGAAGTATTAGAAGCCAAGAAAAGATTTGAAATAAAAATAAACGAAGAGGTTAAAAGCTGGCACTGGTACGATCAACTATTATTTGATCTTTACCGAACTTCGGGAATGAGTACACGACAAATAGAGGGTGTAACGGGAATAAGTTTTAAAAGCGTATGGAAAACAATTAAGACTTGTAAAGAACGATTGAAAGAAAATGTAGGAGAACACTACGAAGATTTAAAGAACCAGGATTACGAATTAATAAAATAAATTATGGCACGAAAAAGACGGACAAAAGCTGAAATATTAGCAGCACAAAGTGAAGGATTAGGAGACACAGTTGAAAAGGTATTAGAAGTTACTGGAGTAGCTAAATTGGCTAAATGGTTACTTGGTGAAGACTGTAAATGTGATGAACGTAAAGCATGGCTTAATAAACAATGGTCGTATAGAAACGTACAATGTTTACAAGAAGACGAATACAATTATTTACAACAATGGTTTAGTGAAACACGTTATTCAATGAAGCCTACCGAACAAAAGGAACTATTAAGAATTTACAATAGGGTATTTAAAGTAAATATGCAACCAACCAGCTGCGGTAGTTGTCTAAGGGATGTAATGAATAAACTTGAAACATTATACAACAGTTATAAAGACGAACAATAAAAACACGAAGTAAAATGGCAAAAGTAGGAAGACCAAGAAACTTAGATAGTCCAGAACAATTATACGAACTATTCATAAGATACAAAGAAGATGTAAAAGCAAACCCAAGAATAAAAAGCGTATTCGGTGGTAAAGAGTTTGAAGAAAGAGCAGAGCCTTTAGAACGTCCTTTAACAATGGAAGGATTTGAGCTATTCTGTTGGGATGAAGTAGGACAAGTTGAACAGTATTTTAAAAATATAGACAAACGCTACGAAGAATTTATACCTATCTGTTCACGTATTAGAAAAGAAATACGTAGAGACCAAATAGAGGGCGGTATGGTAGGACAGTACAACCCAAGCATTACACAACGTCTAAACGGCTTAAAAGAGCAAGTAGAACAAACGAATATTGAACAACCGTTATTCAAATTAGATGCTGACAATAACGAATGAAGATAACATGGCTTTAATGGCACGTTACCAAGATGACTATTTTGATTTGGCTATTGTTGACCCGCCTTATGGGATAAAAGCTGATACAATTCAAAATGATTTAGGTGGTAAAAAAGGTTTTACAAAAAATGCAGGTAAATACAAAAAATATCATTTAACTAATTGGGATAATGAAATACCAACAAAAGATTATTTTAAAGAATTATTTCGTGTTTCTAAAGAACAAATAATTTGGGGTGGTAATTATTTTTTTGATGTTAAATTAAGTGGTGTTATTATTTGGAATAAGTTAGGAAGCGGTAATTTTAAAGATGGTGAAATGGCAAAAACATCATTTAACACTTTTAAAATATTTTCAATGTCAAGAGCCGATGCTTATATAAATAATGGAGATAATAAAATTCATCCAACTCAAAAACCAAAAGAACTTTACAAATGGTTACTTGATAAATATGCAAAGCAAGGAGATAAAATACTTGACACTCATTTAGGCAGTGGCTCAATAGCAATAGCGTGCCATGATTACGGCTTTGATTTGACAGCGTGTGAACTTGACAAAGAGTATTTTGATAAAGCAATGGAGCGAATAAATAACCACACAGCACAAATGAAATTATTTGCATGATAATAACAACAGCAATTCGAAAGATTAACTCTTTAAAAAAACGAATTAAAATAATTCAGGGTGGAACTTCAGCTGGAAAGACATACGGAATATTACCGATACTAATAACAAAGGCTGCTACCTATCCACGAACTGATATAAGCGTAGTAGCTGAAAGTATTCCCCATTTGCGTAGAGGTGCGCTAAAAGACTTTCTAAAGATAATGAAAGAAACGGGGCGCTACTTTGACGAGCGCTTTAATAAGTCTTTACTTAGATACGAATTTGCAAATGGTTCTGTAATAGAATTTTTTAGTGCTGATGACAGTTCTAAATTACGAGGTGCAAGACGTGATGTACTATACATAAACGAATGTAACAACGTAACCTTTGAGTCTTACAACGAACTTGCAATACGTACAAAGAAAGAGGTTTATTTAGACTTCAATCCAGCTAATGAGTTTTGGGTACACAAGGAACTAAAAGACGAACCCGACTCAGACTTTTTAATTTTGACCTACAAAGACAATGAAGCCTTAGACAAATCAATAGTTGACCAAATAGAAAAAAACCGTTTAAAAGCTGAAACAAGCGCATATTGGAGTAACTGGTGGAGAGTTTACGGACTTGGTGAAATAGGAATGCTTGAAGGTGTTATATTTTCTAACTGGAAACAAATCGACACACTACCAAAAGACGCAAAGTTAATAGGAATCGGATTAGACTTTGGATATACAAACGATCCAACTGCAATTATCGAAATATACAATTACAACGGGCAAAGAATATTAAACGAACTGAAGTACCAAACAGGGATGCTTAATTCAGATATTGCAAAGGAGCTACCAAAACACGTACCCGTTTACGCTGATTCTTCAGAGCCTAAAAGCATAGATGAAATAAGACGCTATGGAATAACTATTAAAGGTGTTACAAAGGGCAAGGACTCAATAAACTACGGTATTGATGTAATGCAACGCCAAGAATATTTGGTTACTTCTAACAGTGTTAATTTAATTAAAGAGCTGCGTGCCTACTGTTGGGATACTGATAAGCAAGGAACACGTTTAAACAAGCCTATTGACACTAATAATCACGCTATTGATGCGCTACGATATCACGAAATGGAGACCTTAGGGTTAAATGCTAACTATGGAAAATACCATATTTGGTAAATAAATAACAGTTCGCGCCCGTTCAAGTATGCAGATACTGTAAATAAACTTTGTAAACTACAAAAACACGAAATAAAAGTTAATTAATAAGATGAAAACAGAAATAGTAATACCTACTTCTTTGAGTGAAATTCCTTTGAAGTGCTACCAAGAATTTATGAAGGTAGTGGAAAAATCAAACGATGAGGAATTTATAGGGCAAAAGACCGTTGAAATATTTTGCGGCCTACAAATGAAAGATGTTGTAAGGGTAAAATGGAGCGATATACGAGATTTAACTTTACACTTAAATAAAATATTCAAAGAAAAACCTAAATTTCAGCACACGTTCAAAATTAAAGGTACTGAATTTGGTTTCATTCCTAATTTAGAGGATATGACTTTTGGAGAGTACATTGATTTAGAAACAAACATATCCAGCGTAGATAATTTTCATAAGGCGATGGCTGTAATGTACAGACCGATCACAAAGAAAGTAAAAGACCGCTACGAGATATTTCCGTACACAGGAACGGATGAATTTAGCGAGGTAATGAAGTACGCTTCTTTAGATGTTGTCTTAGGTGCAACGGTTTTTTTTTCGACTTTAGGAAGCGACTTAGTACAACATACGCTTACCTATTTGGAGAAAGAGATGAAGATGAACCCGAAATTAATGACTTTAGCGAAAGAGCGCAATTTAATAAAAGATGGGGCTGGTACAATTCAATCTATGCACTTGCTAAAGGAGACGTTACAAAGTTTGATGATGTTACCAAGCTGGGAGTTAGAAAGTGCCTTACCTATCTCACTTACGAAAGGCAAAAATTAGAAATAGAAGAAAGAGAAATTAAAAGAATAAGAAAACATGGCTAACTATTACACGATATTAGATACACTAAAAACGAACTTGAATAATGACCCGTTTATTAACACGGTAACGCAAGGTGATATATTTGCAGTTGACTTAGCAAAACAAACTATATTTCCTTTGTGCCATATTATAGTAAATAGCGCTACGTTTGAAAGTAACATAATTCGTTTTAACGTAAGTATAATGGCAATGGATATTGTAAACAAATCAAAAGACGAAGATACAGACATATTCAACGGAAACGATAACGAGGTTTATGTACTTAATACAATGATTTCTGTATTGAATAGGTTATACGAAGAATTAAGAAGGGGAGATTTATTTACTGATTCTTTTCAAGTTGACGGTAATCCAGGTTTAGAGCCATTTGCTGAAAGGTTTGAAAACTATTTAGCTGGTTGGACAATGACATTCGATATTTTAGTTCCTAACGATATGACTGTTTGTTAATGAGTGAAAGATTAAAAGCCTTAGAGAAGTTTCGTGATTTGGTAGTAGCTGAAGCAAAAGCCAACTTGAAAAAAATGGGTAAAGATACGAGCGGTAAATTAAGCAGCTCAATCAAAGGCGAAGTTAAACAGATGCCTAATTCAATAGGAGTGTATTTTGAAATGGAAGCCTACGGTAACTTTCAAGACAAAGGGGTTTCAGGCACTCAAAGAAAATACGATACTGAATACTCGTATAAAACTAAAATGCCGCCGCCAAGTGCATTTGATAAATGGATAGTAAAAAAAGGAATAGCACCAAGAAGTGCAAGTGGTAAATTTCAAAGTCGTAAAGGATTACAATTTGCAATCGCTAAAAGTGTTTTTAGAAATGGAATTAAACCAAGTTTGTTTTTTACTAAGCCATTTGAAGCAGCCTACAAAACTTTGCCTGATACGTTAATAGATAAATACGGATTAGATGCCGAACAGTTATTAGACGAAATATTAAGAGAAAATTTAAAGAATAGATAATGAGTATTTTTGCACGTTCACCCTATATAGTAGAAATTTCCGAAACAGGACAAGACGGTTCAAAGGTTGAGCTGTTTATTTGGAACGGTACTGGAGCTGCTCCAGCAAGCCCAACGTACACACTAACGAAATTAATACCAGCGTCAAACAATGTAAAGACCTACTATAATATCAGTCCTTACATTCGTGAGTATTTAAGTTGGAATACAAGGCAAGAAATTTATAATACTTTTCCAGCAAGCAACACAAGCCAATGGTGTAACGTTCAATATAAAAGATACAAATTAGACGGTGGTGTTTACACGCTTTTAAACACTACTACGACATACGCTTACGATGGATTGAGTTGGTACGAAGAGGGTGGTAACTTTGCTCTTGTTTACGACATACTACAAAAAGACGGTACATTTTATTACTACTACGATGGCACTAACCCAAGTACAGATTCAAGCAGAAGGGCTGGTCATATTATGGTACGTACTGGAACAAGCTACAAAGCGAAGTACACTAATTTAGCAACGGCTGCTACATTCACGCAGAACTTAACAAACAATTCTATTTTAGACGTTCCAAGAGTTTACCAAAATTACTATGCTGCTGGAAACAAATTAGAAATAACAGTAAATTTAGCTGGTAACGATGTTACAGTTTGGGAGGGATATTTTAAACCCTTTGAGCTTTGTCGATATACAGCCGTTTTGTGCGACTTTGTAAATCGTTATGGATGTTGGCAGCGTACTTGGTTTTTCGCAGCGTCTAACGATACATTTAGCATTGAAAATACGGAATATAATTTAATGCAGTCAACGATACCTAACTATAACACTTTAGAAGGTCAAAGAAAGGTATTCAATACAAGTGCTAAAAAATCAATCAAAGTAAACACGGACTGGGTAACTGAAGATTACAACGAACTACTAAAGGAATTAATGGTAAGTGAAAAGATACTTATAAATAATTACCCAGCTAAACTTAACACGAAGTCAACGGAGCTATTTAAGAATATAAATCAAAAAATGATAAACTATTCTTTGGAGTTTGATTTTGCTTACAATGCAATTAACAACGTAATATGAGACAGGTACAAGTTTACATTGAAGGTAAAAAGATTGAGCTATTTGAAGATGAACAAATTAATGTTACTTCAAGTGTTCAAAATATTTCCGATATTTCAAAAGTATTTACCGACTTTTCGCAGTCTTTTACGGTACCAGCTTCTA
>Ga0222713_10006270_pt1 | contig 11347 bp, 14 predicted proteins | sample C33_649DmetaG_FD_165061 | JGI IMG/M metagenome (GOLD analysis project Ga0222713, IMG submission 165061) | Estuarine water microbial communities from San Francisco Bay, California, United States - C33_649D | ecosystem: Environmental > Aquatic > Marine > Unclassified | place: USA: California... | reverse complement strand
TCGCTCAACTGCATCGCAAGCCAGGCGTTGAGAGCAATAACCTCAACGCCTAGTTTTTTGAGTAAATCAAAGCAACTAAATTAGTTATTTAGTTGCCCACTACAATTATCGAAGGCGCAGAATTTTCAAAATAACATTTCGTAGAAAACGATAAAGAAAATCAAGTCAAGTTTGCGCACATCATGGTCATTAAGTCGAAGTTACGGGTACCCTTAATCACTGGCCGCCAATCCTCTTCAGGCTCCTGACTTCGACTAACCAATTCGCCCTGAAGCATTTTTTGATCATAAAATTCGCCTGCCAAATTTCTGAAAGTGAGATCGAGACAATCGAATTCCTTGTGCGACTTGTTGGACAGCACCCTATTTAAAGGGAAACTATAGTCCACCATTTCCCAAACGCTGACCCGGTAATTTTGTAACAGCACCGTACCGGGATCATAGTAGAACGTTGCTTTTCCGTTATCTCCATAAAGCACCCAATCCGCACGAACAACTGAAACCAGCCCTATCCAAAATATGATCGCTAAACCTGTTTTTTTCATAATGAATTTACAAATGCGATAAGCGCATCCCTCTCACCCTTCGACATTTCAGCAAACAAATCGCGAGATCCCTTGGCTTCCCCACCGTGCCACAAAATAGCCTCTTGAATATTTCGTGCCCGACCATCATGCAAAAAATTAGTACTGCCATTAACTTGAGCAGACAGGCCAATACCCCAAAGCGGTGGAGTTCGCCAATCGCGTGGGCCCGCTAAAAAATCAGGTCGCCCATCTGCCAAGTCTTCACCCATATCGTGTAGCAACAAGTCGGTGTAAGCGCGAAAAGTCTGGTTCGCAATAAGAGGTAACAGTGGATAGTCCCCTGTTGTTAACTCGGGCCTATGACAACCAGAGCATTTGGCTTGTTCAAACAATCGTTCACCTAAAATCACCTCCTCAACATCCGCGTTGCGAGCAGGAGGCGGCGCTAATGCGGCATGCCAAAAGGTCATCTGATCCAAATTGTAATCCAAGAGCTCAGGCTGGTTTCCAGGCGGCATCGCCCGGCAAATCGTTTGAACTTCTGGACAGTTTTCATCTGGATACAAGGAAGAGTTCACTCCAATATCCCCGAGGAAGGCTGTTGCAATTTGCTGGCGGATCGAGGGCTGATTGGCTTTCCATCCAAACCGGCCAACTACTGTTTTTTTCAGGGTATCGTCATACACGCGGTTGACTCGGCCATTGAGCCCTTGCTTTTTTTGTTCTTTAGCCAAACGAACCAATGTAGCCTCAGGTACGGCCTCTAAAAAACCCATACCAAAAACAGCCTGGGTGTTACGCAATGAGGTCATCACCGTTTCGTCTATTGGGCCAAAATTCGCGTTCTCGATCCGAACAATCGGTTTGCGTAGAGAAACCATCTCGCCGTCAGGTAACTCGACTTGCAAAGCCTCCCAATCGACATAAACCTCCGCTTCAGATGGTTTGAGATTTTCTTTGAGCCCAACGCTTACCGCAAAAACCTGTACCTGATCTCCATAATTGGGATGCGGATTGGGACCACCATTCGGGCCCTCCCCGGGAACAGAGAGGCGAAGTAATTGTTGAAAGATGATGGCGTTTTCAATGGTTATTCCTCGTCCACCATTGACATGGCAACCTGAGCATTTATCTGCAATGAAAGTTGGACCCAAGCCCCAGTGCCCTCCTAGCAGTGGAAAAACCACCCAGGGCACGCCGAACTCTTTTTCTCCCTCTCGAAAAAGCCTAAGTTGGCTGTAACTCAAACCCTCCACGGGCTGAACATACGCGTCTTGAGGAGCAACGGGTTTAGTTTCCGACCGGGTGACTTGGGCCCAAGCATCCGGCAGCGAGGGGATTGCTGAAAACGCTATTAAGACCCCAAACGCCGCAACACCTAGCACCCATCGGTGACAGCACGATAAAAACAACATATTTACTTTCAAAAAAAAACCAACCAAGTCTTAAAAAATCAGACTTGGTTGGGGGGTGTATTAAGAGTGCCTAAAAAACACTTAGCACTTTTGTTCCATAGCGCAGGATTCGTATTTCGGATCTGGCATAACAACACCTTCACAAGCTTCCTTGACATTAACCTTGGCATTACGACAAGCAGTGCCTAACGCCACCATCGAGTCATTCGCGGCATTCTTCTCGTCACAGAAATATTCTTGTTGGCTGCGAGCATCTGCGCAAGTTCCCACGCGAGTCTTTTTATCTTCATCGGCGAGTCCGTGTCCATTGCTCAGAAGCATTCCAAAGAAAGCACAGAACATCCAAAATATTTTTTTCACGGGAGTCCTTTCTTATGTGATGTGAAATTAACAACCCAAGCAGACTGTGCATCTACACAGCCTGCTTGGATCAGTCAACAAACAGGGATTAGCTAGTTACGCTTTCACGTCCCTCTTTGGCAATGTAGCCATAAGCCGCATTGCTTCGGTCACCACCCATGGCTAGATACTCAGCCTTCATTTGGGCGATCTTATCGTGGTCAAATGCCTTGGCATCAGCCGCGATTTTTTGTGCGTCCAAACGATAAAGTTTGGCGGAATTTTCGCCAAATATTTTGTTTTTCACTGAGCCACGACCATCACCGAGCGGGATCTTCCAACCCTGTTGCTTCATCATGTCTTCTGGTATTTCAATACGACGCATAGCCTCGATTTGCCACTGCGGCGAACCATACCAGACCGAGTCAGTACCCCAAACCACACGGTCAGGCCCCATGAGGTTGACCAACTGACCTAAGAAGGCCGCACAGAAGCGTGGGTTTGTGACAGCGGTACTCGCAAACACTGAACCAAGTTCTGCGTACACATTGTTCACACCAAACTTCTCTGGAATACGAGCCAAATCGGTAGACCATTCTATGTAGCCGTTCTTTTCAAACTGGGCCATCTCACGGTCTGGCTTTTCAGCTAACCATGGACGCAGCGCAGAGTGGTAGATGACGAAGTTCATTCCGGGCCAATCTTTGGCGGCCTGACCTAAGTCATTTACAGTGGCACTTTCCCAGGTACCGGCAAACGCCTTTTCGTAATCCAGCGGCATGAGGCCTTTGTGGATACAAATCGTGTTGATGCCAGCCTTAATGGCTTTCTCGTAGAACGGATACATGAGTTTTTCATCGTCAAGACGCCAAGCGTACTTTGAAGGACCGAAGGGATCGCCGATTGTGTAGGACTTCCAAGACACTGGCTTTAACTCCTCAATGGCACGATCAACTTCATCCATCCAATTGGGGTATTTCGGCGTGATGACTGCATGGCCTAACATACGCACACTGCCTGCCATTTTGTTTACTGCTCGACAAGCGTTTTGGATCGCATCATTGGACAAAAGCCACCAGTTCGGATCGTCGAACGGCGCACCAGAGAGCAATGCAATCGTGGTATCACTGTCGAGGAAAATCTCTTTCAGGTAGTTGTCCATTTTATAGCGGGACAAATTGGTTGGAACGCTGTTGATATTAGGGTTAACACCCGCGCCCTCCGCCCATTTAGTTAGACCCAGCAAGCCTTCCTCTTTGAAGTCATCGCGGATAAAGTGAGTTTGGTCATCAAAAATAAATTGCCCTTTGTAAGTGGTGCGGCGATCACCGGCAGCATCTGGATTAAGTTCAGCTGCATTCACATCAAATATTGGGCCGTGTATCTGATTCATTGCCAAAAAGGCAGCTGCCATACCGGAAGCTGATGCCAAAAATTTTCGACGTGACGTGTTGTGAAGCTGGGCTTGTTGGTCGGCGGTTTCCTTGATCAATGCCTCAACTTGCTTTTGCTTAGCCGTTTGCGGTAGCGGATTGTATTCTCCGTTCGAGACAATTTGGGTAGGTACAGGTGAACGAAACGCAGCTTCATCAGCTGGCAAACATTCCGCCATCTCCCGCTCCGTCATCGAAACACCAAAAGGTCTTTGTTTCTCTGTCATGGTATTGCTCCTAAATCTGAAATAATTATTAGAAAGCGTAAGAGTGGTCACGCCTCAGGTTTTGAAAAAATTATTACAATTAGTGCCTACAATGCATTCGAGTGGTTACTCGACTAGTTGAGCAAATCAAAACTCAAGGAAACCAGTTACGAAACTTCCTGATTTAGGCATTTGTGACGCCGGGAATGTTTGCTCGTACACCAAAAAATTAACACACTCAAATTCGCAAAGTAAAGATAAAAATCAAGGTCACACGAGTTCCATGACAGAAAAACTTAAACTTGCAAAGCCTCGCGGCAGCGCGTCAAAAACAGAAATTACCTTCAGACCTGAGAAAACGTTCAAAGAGCCCCCAGCGCTGATCAGAGTCTCTAAACTTATGTCTGAGCGAGGAATGTGCTCAAGGCGTGAGGCGGATGATTACATCGCTAAGGGCTGGGTGATTGTAAACGGAGAAAAAGTACAAGAACTCGGAACCCGAGCGCCGGCAGACTGTAAGATAATTATTGCGCAACGCGGCATCGAAAAAAATAAAGCGACAATTCTTATTAATAAACCGATCGGTTACGTTTCCGGCCAAGCGGAAGAGGGATACAAACCAGCGATTCGCATTGTGCTCCCGGAGAATCAATACGCAGAGGACACCTCAAAAAAAGTCTTTATTCGACAGCATTTAAAGGGTCTGGCTCCTGCTGGTCGTTTGGATATCGACTCCACAGGTCTACTCGTTCTGACCCAGGATGGACGCATAGCCAAGAAACTGATCGGTCAAGACTCTTCAATCGAGAAAGAATATCTCGTGCGAGTAACGGGAAAACTGGATGACAAAGGACTAGCACTTCTAAACCACGGTTTAAGTCTTGATGAAAAACCGCTCAAACCCGCGAAAGTCTCTTGGTTAAATGAAGATCAGCTGCGCTTTGTTCTAAGGGAAGGAAAAAAACGCCAGATTCGTAGGATGTGTGAATTAGTCGGCTTGAAGGTCGTTGGCTTGAAGCGAGTCAGAATTGGTCGTGTGAAGCTTGGAAAATTACCCGTTGGCCAGTGGCGATACCTCGGAGACAAAGAGGAATTCTAGCCGCTCGTGCGAATCGTCCTTGATACAAACATTTGGTTGGATTGGTTCGTCTTCAATGATCCCACGATCAACACCTTAAAAACCTGGAGCACAAAGCCTGAGAATACGATTGTGATCGACGGAGCGTGCAAGCAAGAACTGATATCAGTACTAGCCTACGAAAAGTTTCAACTGAACACATCTCACCAGATAGAAATTGCGAGTAACGTCGATAGGATATGCGAGGCCTATAATAGCGATGGCGCCTCTCTCGAGTTATGGTGTAAAGACCCCGCAGATGAAAAGTTTCTGAGATTAGCAATCAATAGCGAAAGTGATTTTCTATTGACCAAAGACTGGGATCTATTAAAAAGAAAGAATTACTGGATAAAAAACTTTAATCAAAGAAATTTGAAGATCACCACACCACTTAGCTGGAACAAACAGCAATCACAATTTGAACAATAACAGTCATCGCTTATCCAACGCATTCCCTAACAGAGGGTTTCTGTTAGTGCTAAGCGCAAGTCTTATCTTGCTCGTGCTCATGGGCAGCCGACAAGCGCAAGGCCTATTCCTATCCCCTATTAATACTGCAACTCAAATAGGAATCGTACCACTGAGCCTCGCGTTAGCTTTGGGACATTTTTTCTGGGGATTTATCCAGCCTATCGCTGGTTGGATTGCAGATAAATATGGGTCGAGACGCGTACTGGTTGCTGGCATACTCTTATACTCCACGGGTTTAATCCTAACCACCTTTTCCAAGAATGCTCCCGTCCTTATTTTTTCGTTGGGTTTCATATCGGCCATCGGAGCAGGTGCTGCGAGTTTCTCAGTATTAATTGGGTCCGTAAATCAGCATGTCCCAGAGAATAAAAGAGGGCTTGCAGCCGGGATTATTAATGCGGGCAGCTCACTTGGCCAATTCATATTCGCTCCACTAAGTCAGTTCTTTATTACGAGCTATGGTTGGCAAGGGGCAATGCTCATCGTGAGCGCGATCGCGGCGATAACAGCAGTGCTGGTTATTCCTCTGAGCAACAAACAACTAGCCTCAGAGAAAGCGTTAAACATTTCTCAACAAGGGCTTCGTTCCACCATCTTTCCCGCGTTTAGAAACAAGAGTTACATACTTCTACACATGGGATTCTTTACCTGCGGATTCCACATCGCGTTTCTATCCACCCATCTCCCAGGAGAGGTTCAACTTTGCGGACAAAGTGCCACGGTGGCCAGTTGGGCACTTGGAATCATTGGGTTATCCAATGTCGTTGGAAGCTTAACGATCGGCTGGTTAACCCAGTTTTTTAGAAGTAAATTTTTGCTCGCCATCATGTATGGATCTCGAGCCTTGTTGATATTCGTGTACTTACTCGTGCCAAAAACGGAGCTCACGTTTTTCTTGTTCTCGATAGGATTGGGGTTTACTTGGTTGGCTACAGTTCCGCCAACCGCAAACATCGTCGGAAAACTATTTGGAGTTCGTTACCTCTCCACGCTATTTGGCCTAACGCTTGTTACGCATCAAATAGGGGCGTTTCTCGGCGCATACCTCGGTGGGATTGTGATAGAGACTTTCGGGAGCTTTCACGTAATGTGGTACGCAGACGCAGCTCTAGCGATATTCGCCGCACTACTTTGCCTTCCAATTACCGAATCACTACCCAGGTACATCGAGAGAACACCTCGAAATGACTCACACAGATTAAATTCTTAGCGTTTAAAATTCAAAATGAAGTCGAAGGAGTATGTAAACAGGAACGTATAGTTACCAGTTTTAGAGCGCTATTTCGTTACGGCTTTCTCATTTCCGCGCTCGATCATACAAGACGCAAATCGCTCTCGTTGCCAAACGCCGTTCATCGCTCCCGCAATAGCTTCACTGGCTGCTCTTGGATTTCCACCCCACCGCATCGCTGCGCGAGTCGTACACGTCACATCATCTCCACTCTTGGTACATTTTGTGAGGTAATGATCATCTCGGCTAAATCGTTGCAATGGACTTACACCCTCATCTTTGAACGCGATTTTCCTGCAATCAGCCTTATCAGCGCGAACAAGCTTTTGGTCGTACTTCACTCCAGGTCTATTCCAGTTCGTAGATTCACAGCCAGAAATCAATAAAGCCAAAAACAAGCCAAAAAACAGTGCGCGCACTACCTTCTCCTAATTAAACTCAATCCCGAACGGGCGCGTAGTGTAACAAACATTTGACACCTCTGAGGAAACCACGCATTTAAAAGTTCAATTTTGAGTACACTGCTACCAACGCTAAACAGGGTCGATAGTTATGGATGCTTTTACGCCAGCGCTTACTGAGGATCATAAAAAACTTCCGCCGATGGCCTCACGCTTTATCCAAGCGAACTCGATCCCGTGGGAGTCCACACGTTATGAGGGCATACAAACCAAAACCCTGCTCGTAGAACCCTCAAGCGGCTTACTCACTCTTCTCATGAAAATGGAACAAGGTGCAGTACTTCCAGATCATGAACATGTCCAGATCGAGCAAACCTGGATCTTGAACGGGAGTCTCGTTTGCGATGAAGGCAGTTGTCACGCAGGAGAATTCGTCTGGAGACCGGCGGGAAGTCGCCATAAAGCATGGGCGGGACCGGAAGGTGTGACGCTACTTGGAATGTTTTTAATGCCAAACAAATTCTTTGAGGCGAACGGCAGTGAAGTCGACTTTTTAGGAGAAGACTGGAATAAAAAATGGGCTGCCGCAAATGAAAGAAAACTAAACACCCTCTTTGATTAAGCGATGAACCAATCGACGCATCAAGGTCTCCTTGAAGGCCAAACCGCACTAATCACTGGCGCTGGAAACGGCATCGGTGCGGCAATTGCAAAAACGTTCGCTGCCGAAGGAGCAAATTTAATTCTTACCGATATCAACCAGGCGCGATGTGAATCGACCTTAGCGAGCCTTTCGCACAATGAATCTAACTCTCGCTACATCCAAGCGGATCTTAGTAACAAAACTGAACAGCGGCAACTGATCGATTCCATCGAAGACGATCTGATTACCTGTTTTATCCACTGCGCGAGCCCACGACGATTGGAAAAAGACGTAGTGGCTACGGTATCGGAGGAAACCTGGGATGAAATGCTTGCGGTAAATGTGTCTGCCGGTTTTTTGATCGCGAGACATGTTTCTAAAAAACTTATCGAAAAAAATAAACCGGGAAACATTGTTTTCACCACATCGCTTCACGCGGAAACACCGAGAAATCTACCGCACTACAGCGCTTCGAAGGCAGCACAGACCATGGTCGTGAAAGAGCTGGCCAAGTCCCTGGGTCGACATGGAATTCGAGTGAATGCGATTGCACCAGGTGCGATCCCTGGAGGGGGATTTAATGCCGCTGCTTCAGGTATCGAGCGCCTAGAAGCATGCACGAGCTTGGGTCGGCTAGGGACACCAGAGGATGTCGCCAATGTTGCATTAGCGCTCGTTTGCGACAGGTTCTTTGGTTATGTCACGGGAGCCACAATCCCTGTCGATGGCGGACTTGCTCTTCATAATTGGATCGAACCGCCCGCAGTTTAACTTACTGCGTAAGTCGACCACTCTGGTAATCCTGGATCGCCTGGTCGATTTCCTCACGCGTATTCATGACAAAAGGGCCGTACTGAACAACAGGTTCGTTAATCGGATCGGCTGCCAAAAACAAAAATCGTGCGCCACCCTCTCCCGCAGTTAAAAGAATTTCCTCACCATTCGAGAGAATTACGGCGGTGCTTTTATTGATACCGGAACCATCCTCACCCACCGATAAGTTTCCTTCGTATAGGTAGAGAAACGCACCACGATTTACCGCTATCGGTAATTCAAACTTCCCCCCGTCTTCTAACGTCACATCATAAAACACGGGGTTTGTCGGAGAGACCGGCACCGGCCCTGACGTCACCGAGCCTCCAGAACTAAAGCTTCCAGCGATAACCTTAACCTGACCGCCGTACTCTAGATCTACCACCGGAATACTTGCCGCTGGGACATCTTTGTAGGACGGATCCTTCATTTTGTGCGTGGCAGGCAGGTTAATCCAGAGCTGAAACCCTCGCATACGACCCTCTGTTTGCTGGGGAATCTCGGAATGGATAATTCCACGTGCCGCACTCATCCATTGCACATCGCCCGGCCCCAGATCCCCTTTATTGCCAACACTATCCTCGTGACGCATATGACCATCAAGCATGTAAGTCACAGTCTCAAAACCTCGGTGCGGGTGAGACGGGAAACCTGCTATGTAATCATCAGGGTTGTCTGAGAAAAATTCATCGAGCATTAGAAAAGGATCGATGCGTGCAAATTGCGTTGAACCGATGCTTCGTTTGAGCTTTACCCCTGCTCCATCACTGGTCGCCACCCCTTGAATCACACGCTCTATTTTCCGTATCGCCATTTAGTACTTTCTATTGAATAAATTTTACAACCGAAGCAATGGATTCTCGCTCGGTTCGGTAGCCATTGATCGGATGCGTCGTATCTTCAAAACCAAAAGAGATTCCACAAACGAGATGTCGTTCTTTTCCGATATTAAGCGCCTCACGAACAACATCCGGATAACTCGCCAGTGCCGCTTGCGCAATTGTTGCAACCCCTAGCTCGTTAGCAACCAACATAAAAGATGAGACGTAGAGTCCACAATCTACGGCCCCATAAACGCCAAGCTCACTTGGGACCGTTAAAAACATGACATGAGGTGCTGAGAAAAATCGAAAGTTCTCCAAAGCCTGATCACGTGTGCGTTCAGCATCGCCTTTTTCAATACCCACGGATTTATAAAGCTGCAAACCACAAACTTTACGACGATCGCGGTAGTGTCCCTCGTAGCGCTCTGGGAACGAGAAATCGGGATTGGGAGTGGCACCTGCCGAGGCTTCTTTCTCTAATTTCCCTGATAACGTTCGAAGCGCTTCACCCGAGACAATATGCACATCCCACGGCTGCGTGTTACACCACGACGGAGTTTTTTGTGCCGCCGTCAGTATTTTATGTATGAGATCGGTCGGCACCGCATCCGGTTTAAAGCGGCGACAACTATATCGACTACTAAGCGCATCAATGACAGACATTTATCTCACCTTTTTTGCTTTCGCTTTCTTGACTGCGCTCTTCGCGATTTTTTTTGCAGTCTTAGGTTTTTTCCAAGGGCTCGCCTTTTGTTTTGATGCAAAGACTTCATCCACAGGAACCTGGTATCCAATCACGAGTCGATTGCCCGCATTTGCTAGCGCCACGATTTCATTGAGTTCACCTAAGAGCTCATCATCCAACCCTTTCTTGCGCGCGGCAGCCGTGTGCGTATTAATACAGTAAGTGCAGTTATTCGTGATACTGACGGCGAGATAGATCAGCTCCTTGGTTAGCGGATCTAATCTAGAAGGCTTTAACATCACATCCTTCATATTCTCCCAGAAGTGCTTGAGTGCGGGCGGATAGGAAGCGAGCGCTCTCCAGACGTTATTAACGAACTCTGTGTCTCGAGTCTTCATAATGTCGTCGAAGACCTCACGCGCCTCCTTGGTAGCCTCCGAATAATTGACGAGCTTTACAAGTGCATTTCTACCCACGATCCATCCCCCTCTAAATAAACAGTCATTTTCAATTCATACGATAACAAAATTTCATTAAAAACAGTCGGCGATCAACCGAGAGCGTCACTTCGGTTTAAAATACCGAAGAGCTCAGACAAACCTGTCCCGTAATGGAGTCCTCGTGAAATTCTTATTTGAAATTTTCCCAATCATCATTTTCTTTTTCGCTTTTAAGGCCTACGGAATTATGGCTGCCACTGCCGCCGCAATCGTCGCGACACTCCTGCAGGCTGGCTGGTCTTGGCTAAGGCGCGGTCGAATCGAAAAGATGATGATCATTAACCTTGCGGTGATTATCATCCTCGGGGGTGCGACACTGCTACTCAAAGACGAAACTTTTATCAAATGGAAACCCACCGCCTTGTACTGGGCTTTCTCGATAATTTTATTTGTCGCAGATCTCGTGTTTAAGAAAAACCTCATCAAGACCATGATGGGCTCTCAAATGAGCCTGACCGATGGACTCTGGAGACGAGTGAACTTCAGTTGGGTGGCGTTTTTTATCTTTATGGGAATCCTTAATCTTTATTTTGCATTTAATTTTGATACCGATACGTGGGTCAACTTCAAGCTATTCGGGGGTATGGGATTATTAATTCTCTTTGCACTGGGACAGGCCGTCTTGCTCTCGAAACATATTAAGTTGCCCGAGGAAGGAAATAAGTAATGCTGTACGCAATTATCGGCCATGAAGCACCAGATGGCCTTGAGAAAAGAAAAAAAGTAAGAGCAGAACACCTATC
>Ga0222713_10006269_pt1 | contig 11349 bp, 9 predicted proteins | sample C33_649DmetaG_FD_165061 | JGI IMG/M metagenome (GOLD analysis project Ga0222713, IMG submission 165061) | Estuarine water microbial communities from San Francisco Bay, California, United States - C33_649D | ecosystem: Environmental > Aquatic > Marine > Unclassified | place: USA: California... | reverse complement strand
CGGGTCGGCACCATGATCAGGAAAGACCACAATGCCGATCATGGCGTCTACCTCGAAAGTGCGGTCGCCAATCGGGATCGGTGGCTGCAGCGCGCCAAGTATCTTGTTCGCGGCGAGTATCGCGACGCCTTCGCCCGCGATGCGCGGCAAAAGACATGCGAACTGGTCACGGCTTACCCGACCGAGCTGATCCTGCTTGCGCAGGACGCCTTCGCGCATGCGCCGCGTGACGCGCAGCATGAATGCCTCGCCCTTCTGCAGCCCGAGCTGATGATCAATCTGCTCGACTTTGCCGACCTGCAACAGCAGCAGGCCGAGCTGTTTGCCGTCTTTCTTGTGGCTCTCGATTGCGGCGCGGAAAATTTCCATGAAGGCCGAATACTCGGGTGTGGGCAGCGTGCGCACCACGCCGCCCTCCTCCTGGCCGCGGGCAGCCAGCGATGCCAGCAATGCCATCTGCAGAAAATTGAAGCGCTGCAGCGCCAGCAGGCTGTCGGTGCAGCGTTCGGGTTCGCCGGCATAAAGGCGCATTGCGCCTCGCGTCATTGCGCTTTGGAACCGCAGGCAATCGCGCCGCATGCGTTCCAGCGGCTCCCCTTCGGCATCCAGCGCCCACTCGCCGAGCGCCGCGGTAATCTGCGCGGTATCGGCGTCGCCCGAAACGGCGGTGCTGGCGAAAGCAACGTCAAGCGCACCAGCGGCCGGAACAAACAAATCGGGAGCACGTTCACGCACGTCACGAAATACCGCGGCCACGGTAGCCAGCGTATCGGCGCCGGCGCCGAATTCCCCTGCGAGGCCGGCAATCAGAGCGCCCAAGCCGACGCCCTGCTCGGCGACGCCTTCTTCAGAGGAAGAATTCGGAGGGATCGATGGGGACACTGCCCTGCTCCAGGGTGCGTTTGATGCGATAGGGTACTCCAGGGGAGGCTTTCGGATCCTTGGACAGATCGAGGATCAGCTGCGGCTTGAGTAGGTTGCCCTTGGCGTCGAGCACCAGCATCACGCGGGGCAGCAGGCGGCGCACCATGTTCTGGGCAATCACGATGCCCACTTCTCCGGAATTCATCTCCACCAGCGCACCGACCGGGAATATGCCTATGCATTGCACAAACTGCTCGACCAGCGGACCGTCAAACAGCACGTTGCGTGCGTTGTACAGCTGGTTGAGCGCGTTCGAAGGCGAATTGGTCTCGGCATAAGAACGCGCGTGGGTCATCGCATCAAAACAATCGACCAGTCCGGCGATCGAGCCGAACAGTCCGATCTGCTCGGCCTTCAGGCCTTTCGGATAACCGCTGCCGTCGTAACGCTCATGATGCAGGGCAGCGATCGCAGGCAACTCGGGCGGCAGCCCGGGCGTGTCCCTGAGGATGGAAATCGATTGCGCAAGGTGGCTGCGGCATACCATCAGTTCCGCCTTGGAAAGCGGCCCCTGCTTGGTAACCACCTCTTCGGGCACTGCCGTCATACCGACGTCCTGCAGCAAACCGACCATCCCCAGCAAGTCGAGCTGATCGCGCGGCAACTGCAGGAAGCGGCCGAAGGTCAGCATGTATATCGACACGCCGAAGGCGCGGTCAAGCGTATGCCCGCCCTTTTCCTTCAGCTTTGCAAGCAGCATCATCGCGTCGGGAATGCGCACGACGCTGTCGGTCATGTTGGTGACCGCCTCCTGGACCCGTGGTGCATCGAGGGCCTTGCCGGCCTCGACGTTGCTCATGATGTCCTTCAGCACCACCTCGGTCTGGCGCTGGGCAGTGCGCGCAACCGGCAATTCTTCATCGACGGTGGCTTGCTCTCGATAGGTGACCTTGTTCTTGATCGTGGTCAGTACGCTGGGACCCAGCGGCACCGCGGGCCGTTTGACCGACGGCCCACCCACATCACCCGCTTGCAACTGGCTGCGATCGGGCAGATCAGGCCCCTTGTCGAGGTCGATGTAGACTTTCTTGCAGTATTTTTTCAGGGCCTCCAGCTGCTTGTCGTTGCTGAGTACGAAACCCTGGTACATGAACGGGGTTTCCGTCCATGGCCGGTCGAGTTCGGAGATGAACACGCCGAATTCGAGCTGCTCTACAGGTACTTCTTTTTTCATTCTGTTGGAATCAGTCCGCTGCCGCCGGTGTCCCCCTGGCAGCTACTTGGGGATTTTCCGTCCTGCGCGCCATGCGCGCAAGCGGCGCCCGAATCGTGGTCAGAATTCGAATACGTGGTTGTTTTGCAGCAGCCGGGGCGGGATGGGGGTGGCAAGCTCCTCGATTTCCTGCATGGTCAGCTCGATTTCGCTGGGTTTGAGGTGGGTAATGTATACCTCGGCCTCGCGTTCGAGTTTGGCCAGTTCCACGCCCAGCATGGACGGACATAGGTGCAATGCCAGTTCGGCCAGCCTGCGGTCCTTGTCCGAAAACGCCGTCTCGATGATCAGGTATTTCAGGTTGTCCACGGCATTGACGATCTTCCAAAGCGCGTCGTTAGGGCCGGTATCGCCGCTGAATACCAGGCTGCCCTTGCCGCTGTCCAGCCAATAACCCACGGCCGGAACGGTGTGGTTTGCGGGCAAGGCGGTGATTTTTCGCCCGTCAATCGTAATGACGCTGCCCACGCTGATCTCCTGGTAACGCATGAACGGTTCTTCAGGCGTCGGGATCTTGGTGAAGTCCGGCCAGATATCCCAGTTGAACAGATTTTTTTTCAGGATTTCCGTGGTTGGACCGGTTGCGTACACGGTAACCGGTTTGGGACGCAAGGCGCCGACCGAATCCAGGAAAAACGCGATTGAATCCACATGGTCAAGGTGGGAATGGGTGATGAAAATATGGTCAATCAGCGTCAATTCTGCCAGCGACAGCTCGCCGACACCGGTCCCGGCGTCGATCAGGATATCCTGATCGACCAGGAATGAAGTGGTCCGATGCTGCTGGCCACCGATACTGCCCGAACATCCGAGTACGCGCAGACGCATTGCCGCTCCGGGGTCTACAGGGGCGCCGCGGAAAATCCGGGCACGTTGCTGCGCACTGCGATCGGGATTCCGTTCCTGACTCTCATGCGCAACCTTTCGAAAAGGAACCGTGGATTTTACCCCAAAGACCTGCCGGGAATCGTTAGCCGCGCGACCGGCATCGCACACGGCGCAGGGATCAGGGCGCCCCAAGTTCCAGCAAAATGCGGCTGTTCACCGGCCTGCCATCCTTGCTTGCCGGTGCAAAACGTGTCTGCAGCAGATGCTGTCTCGCCGCCGCATCGAACACACCCGGCGGTTCCGCATGCACCACAGCCAGATCAACCACCCGTCCGATGTGGTCAATACGCAGCCACAACCGAACCAGGCCTGTAGTTAGGGCGGATTTCGCGGCGGATAAATCCAGCGGCACCGCCGGCAGCGGATAACGATCGAGCTCATGCGCGTTGTAATAGTGATGCCCCGGCCCCGCACCGGAGTTTTCTGGCGCGACCCGGTCGGAGGTCACGACTGCAATATCGCTGAAGCGCGCTGGAGCGGCAGGAGCAGGCGCCGGAAACGATCCCTGTTCTGCCGTCGGCAGAACCGCGGTGGCAGTCCCGGGCTGGATTACGATACGCGCCTGCAGTTGCGGCGTGACTGTCGCCTGCCAGGATCTGCCAGATCCCGGCCAATCGCCAGCCAGCAGCAAATGCGCGGCCAGCGAAACACCCAGGGCCAGGCCGAAGCGCCGCCGTGATGTCCGGCGCAACGGGGTGCGGTATCCGGCCACGACGGATCATGCCCCGGGCAAATTGCCGCAGCGCCTGCAGATTACTTGATGGTAGCCAGCGCCTGCTCCAGCTTTTCCGCCGGCAGGTAGCCACCGACCTGCTGGCCGTTGCCCAGATAAACGGCCGGCGTGCCGCGCACACCGAAGCGTTGTGCGAGTTCCTGGTTTTCTTCAAGCGGCGTGGCACAGGTTTTCACGGCATTGGCCGGCAGTGACGCCTTGTTCATCAGGTCATCCCAGGCCTTGGCGCGATCCTTGGAGCACCACACGGCCTTCGATTTTTCGACGGAATCCGGCGACAGGATAGGCAGCAGAAAAGTGTAGACCGTGATGTCGGTCATCTTGTTCAGTTCCTTCTGGAACTGCTTGCAGTAGCCGCAATTCGGATCCTCAAAGCTGTAGACAACGCGCTTGCCGTTGCCGCGCACCCGCTTGATCGCGTTGGGCTGGGCTTTAACCAGGGCACCCGATGCAATTTGGTCGCGCCGCTCACGCGTCAGGTTGCGTTCCTGGGAACCACGCAGGTCGAACAGGTTGCCGCTGAGCAGGTAACTGAGTTTCTCGTCGGTATAGACGACCTGTCCGTCGAAAACGACCTCATACAGGCCGGGAAAAGGCATGCGGGTGACGCTTTCGATCGTCATCGCTGGAAATTTGCCCTGGAAAGCCTTGCGCACGGAAGTTTCATCGGCGCGCGCAGCGGCGGCCACCGAGAGCATTGCGCAGGACAGCAGGACAAACCGGAGAGGGGTGGATATAGACATTGTGAATTCCCGGGCAGGCTGCCCATGGTTGATAAATGCGGCCATTAACCGGCCGCGTGGCGGATCAGCAGATTCTTCAACGGCGGAAACCGGTTGACCGCTGCCAGTCCGAAATTGCGTGCACCCGACATCCAGACCGATCTCACGCCGAAAAGTTTCTGCAGGGCATCGGTGCCGAGTTCGATCGATGCGATATCCTCGCGCCGCCCGCGCTCATAGCGGCGCAACAGCGACCAGTCGCCGCAATCCTGCCTCGGAAGTCGACTCGCCAGCACGGCTGCCAGCTTGCGGATATCGCGCATGCCCAGATTAACGCCCTGCCCCGCCAGCGGGTGCACACTGTGCGCGGCGTCTCCCGCCAGCGCGACGCGCGGCGCAATCAGGCGCGCCACCCGCGTCAATTGCAGCGGGAATCCGGCTGCGGGCGAAATGGTCCGCAATGCGCCCAAAACACCCGCGCTGGCTTCCGTCACTTTCCCGGCCAGCATATCCGTGTCCATGGCCAGCAGCGACGCGGCATGCTCAACTGGGGTCGACCACACCATCGATGCGCGGTTGCCGGGCAAGGGCAGCAGGGCCAGCACGCCATCCGGGAGAAACCACTGGAAGGCCGTCCCGTGATGCGGCAGGGCGGTTTCAAAATTGGCGACCACCCCGAGTTGCCGGTAATCGCTGCTCCGTACCGCAATTCCTGCGGCCTGGCGCACCCAGGAATCCCCGCCGTCGGTGCCAACGACCAGTTGCGCATCGAGCGGCGTTCCATCCGCCAGCGTAACACGTGCGTTTTCAGCGCTTACTAACAGCGCGGTCGCCTGCGCCGGGCACAACATGCGCAATCCGTCCATCCCGGACATGGCCTGCTGCATCGCCTGCTGCAATGCACCGCCCTCGACGATGAAAGCCAGCTCGCGCAACCCGGCCTCGTAGGCACTCAGGTCCAGCCGGCCGGTGCCTTCGTCGCCGTGAATGGCCATGGTTTCAACCTGCTGCACGCGCCGCATGTCCAGCCGGGACCATACCCCGAGTTCCCCGAGGAATCCGGCATTGCCGGGACTGATCGCGTAGATCCGGGTATCCCAGTTTTCGGCAGGCCCGGTTGCCGGTCGCGGTTTCTGCGGCTCGACGAGCGCAACATCCAGACCCGCGGACTGCAACGCCAGCGCCATGGCCGAGCCGACGAGCCCGCCGCCGATGATTACCGCGTCATGAGTGCTCAAAATGGGACCGTCATTCAAGCCAAGTTACTGGCGGATTACCTGACATCCTGACCACCAGGAACAAAATTCAGCCATTCCGCCAACTGTATTTCCAGGAAAAAACAAACCTTCTCAAGATGCGACAAAACTGCTTCAACTAATTGATTTTATTTTATAAAATCTGTATTTAGGGCAGGTCTATCAGCTTGACATTCCCACCCCTGCTCATTAGACTGCGCCGCCTTCCTTGGCGAGTTAGCTCAGTGGTTAGAGCAGTGGAATCATAATCCATTGGTCCGGGGTTCAAATCCCTGACTCGCCACCACCCAATTCTGCTGCGCGGCACCCGTATTTACCGGGTGCCGCCTGCCGTGGTATCGTGTGGCCATGCGTAAGTTAATGCTTTTATTGGCTTTTTTGGTTTTCTCCACGCCGGCTTGGGCACAGCGTGCATTGCCTGCGGACGCCAAGCGCGCCCAGACCGGCGCGCAACAGATGCTGCCGCTGGTGCAACTGGACAAGGAAACCCGCCGCCTGGCGCCAGGCGGCGTCATCATTGACGCAAACAACCGCAGCGTGACCCACGGCCAGCTGCCACCCGGCGCTGAGGTGCTGTACCGCCTCGACCGTAACGGCGAAATCCTCCGCATCATCATCCTCACGCCGCAGGAGCAGGCCCGGCTCGACAGCAGCAAGTAATCCGTGGGCAAGGTTTACATCAGAACCTTCGGCTGCCAGATGAACGAGTACGACTCGGACAAGATGGCCGCCGTGCTGCATCAACGCGGCGGCCTGACGCCGACCGACGACCCTGCTGCTGCGGATGTCATCCTGTTCAACACCTGCTCCGTGCGCGAGAAGGCGCAGGAAAAGGTATTCCATGATCTCGGGCGCGTGCGCCATCTGAAACAGGCCAATCCGGACCTGATCATCGGCGTCGGCGGCTGCGTCGCCAGCCAGGAAGGCGCCGCCATTGTCAAACGCGCAGCCTACGTCGACGTGGTATTCGGTCCGCAGACGCTGCACCGCCTGCCCGAACTGATCGCGGCGCGCCGCGCTACCGGCACACCACAGGTCGACATCTCCTTCCCCGAAATCGAGAAGTTCGATCACCTGCCCCCGGCGCGCGTTGAAGGCGTCACCGCGTTCGTATCGATCATGGAAGGCTGCAGCAAGTACTGTTCGTTCTGCGTGGTGCCCTACACCCGCGGCGAGGAAATCTCCCGCCCGCTGGACGACGTGCTGACTGAAGTCGCGGAACTCGCAATGCAGGGCGTCAGGGAAATCACGCTGCTCGGCCAGAACGTCAATGCCTGGCGCGCACCGGCCGGCGCAGAACCCGCCGACTTTGCGCTGCTGCTCGAATATGTCGCCGAAATCCCCGGCATCGAGCGCATCCGCTACACGACCTCCCACCCCAGGGAATTCACTCCACGGCTGATCGAGGCCTACGCACGCATCCCCAAGCTGGTCAGCCACGTGCACCTGCCGGTGCAGTCGGGATCGGATCGGGTGCTGGCGGCGATGAAACGCGGTTATACCGCGCTCGAATACAAATCGATCGTGCGCCAGTTGCGCGCGGCGCGTCCGGACATCTGCATCACTTCCGACTTCATCGTCGGTTTTCCGGGTGAGACCGAAAGCGATTTCGAGGCCACGATGCGGCTCATCGACGAGATCGGCTTCGACGCCAGTTTCAGCTTCGTCTACAGCCGTCGTCCCGGCACGCCCGCCGCCGACCTCGCCGACGACACGCCGCAGGCGGTCAAGCTCGAACGCCTGCAGCGCCTGCAAGCGCGCATTGACGAGCAGGCGCAGCAGATCAGCCGCGGCATGGTCGGCACCCGCCAGCGTGTTCTGGTCGACGGCGCCGCGCGCCGCAACGCAGCCGAACTCGCGGCACGCACCGACAACAACCGCGTGGTGAATTTTGCCGGGTCGCGCGATCTGGTGGGCACCTTCGCCGACCTGGTCATCACCTCAGCACGCGCGCACTCGCTACGCGGCGAACTGCCGGCAAACCAGCCTTGAGGCCCGTCGAACTCTCATTCACGCCGGTCGACAACCATCGCCTGGCCAACCTGTGCGGGGTGCTCGACGAGAACCTGCGCCAGATTGAGACCGCGCTCGATGTCGGCATCTCCCGCCGCGGCGAACATTTTTCGCTGACCGGCTCGCCCGAAAGGGCGCGCATCGCCGCGCAGGTGCTGCGCGAATTCTACGAAAAAGCGGGCAACGCGCTGAGCCTGGAATCGGTGCAACTGGCGCTGATCGAAGCCGGACACCAGGGACCGGCGCATGCCACGATCCCGGCGCCGGCGCTGATCACCCGCAAGCAGGATCTGCACGGCCGCACGCCGCGCCAGAACGAGTACCTGCTGAACATCCAGAAACACGACATCACCTTCAGCATCGGCCCCGCCGGCACCGGCAAGACCTACCTCGCCGTTGCCTGCGCCGTCGATGCGCTCGAACGCGACGCGGTACAGCGCATCATCCTGGTCCGCCCCGCGGTGGAAGCCGGCGAACGCCTGGGTTTCCTGCCCGGGGACATGGCGCAGAAGGTCGACCCCTACCTGCGCCCGCTCTACGACGCTCTCTACGACCTGATGGGTTACGACAAGGTCACCAAGATGTTCGAGCGCCACGCGATCGAAATCGCGCCGCTGGCGTTCATGCGCGGGCGCACGCTGAACCACGCCTTCATCATCCTCGACGAAGCGCAGAACACCACGCGCGAACAGATGAAGATGTTCCTCACCCGCATCGGCTTCGGCAGCAAAGCGGTGATCACCGGCGATGTCACCCAGGTCGACCTGCCCAAAGGCATGGTCAGCGGACTGGTCGAAGCGCAGGCCGTGCTGAAAAAAGTGCGCGGCATTGCCTTTACCCACTTCAACTCCGAAGACGTAGTACGCCATCCGCTGGTACAGCGCATCGTCAATGCCTATGACCGTCACGGCAAACTCAACGACGGTCAGGATGAACCGCGGGGCAGAAAAAAATGACCGCCACCACCCGGCGCACCCGCATGCCGCGGATCACCGTGCAGACAGCCGCAGCCGCGCGCAACATACCCGCAGCCTCGCGTATCCGGCTGTGGGCGCGGGCCGCACTGGCCGCTGACGCAGAGATCACCATCCGCATCGTCGGCCAAGCCGAAGGCCGCAGGCTCAACCGCAGCTACCGGCACAAGGACTACGCCACCAACGTGCTGACCTTCGTGTTCCGTGACTCGCCGCCCTACGCCGGCGACCTGGCGCTGTGCGCGCCGGTGATCACCCGCGAGGCGCGCGCACAGCGCAAAACGGTGGCGGCGCATTACGCACACATGGTGGTGCACGGTGTGCTGCACCTGCAGGGTTACGATCACGAAAACGAAAAAGACGCCGCGATGATGGAACGCCGTGAGCGCGCCCTGCTGGCGCGCTTCGGGTATCCTGACCCTTACCGCACGCTTCCCGCCCGCGGCGCATAACAACCACTCAGCCCATGGACGAACAACAAAAACCCACATTACTCGAACGGCTCTCCACGCTGCTGCTGCGTGAACCCGAAGACCGCGAACAGCTGATCACGCTGCTGCGCTCGGCGCATGACCACAACCTGCTCGACGCCGATGGCCTGGCGATGATCGAAGGCGTGCTGCAGGTTTCCGAAATGCAGGCGCGCGATATCATGGTGCCGCGCGCGCAAATGGACGTCATCGACGTCAACGAACCGCCGGATCGCTTCATCCCGCTGGTCATCGAGACCGCACACTCGCGCTTTCCGGTCATCGGCGAGGGCAAGGACGACGTCATCGGCATCCTGCTCGCCAAGGACCTGTTGCGATATTACGCCGGAGAGGAGGAGTTCAACGTACGCGACATGCTGCGCCCGGCGGTGTTTATCCCGGAATCAAAACCGCTGAACGTGCTGCTCAAGGAATTCCGCAAGAACCGCAACCACATCGCCATCGTCGTCGATGAATACGGCGGCGTGGCCGGCCTGATCACCATTGAGGACGTCCTCGAACAGATCGTCGGCGACATCGAGGACGAATACGATTTCGACGAGGCCGAAGACAACATCGTCCAGGAAAAGCGCGGCATCTGGCGCGTCAAATCGCTGACCGAGATTGCCGATTTCAACGCCGCCTTCGGCACCAACTTCAGCGACGAGGAATTCGACACCATCGGCGGACTGGTGCTGCAGCGTTTCGGCCGCGTGCCCAAACGCGGAGAACAGTTGGTCATCGACACGCTGAACTTCCGCGTGCTGCGCGCCGACAGTCGCCGCGTTTATCTGCTGCAGGTCGCAAAAAAACTGGACAAGCCCCCGGCGTAGATCGCAATTAATTGTTTTTATTGATGTTTTAGGTAGATCTCGACACCTCCCATGCCCGCTCCCGCGTCACGCCGCATCGCCGAGTGGGCCGTCGCCGCGGCGCTGGGTGCTGCCACCGTCCTCGGTTATGCGCCGTTCCAGATCCATGCGCTGCCGCTGCTGAGTTTCGCCGCCCTGTTACTGCTGTGGCGCCGCGCTGCCGATGCGCGCGCGGCGGCGCTGCTCGGTTTCTTTTTCGGGCTTGGCTGGTTCCTCGCCGGCGTCTCGTGGGTGTACATCAGCCTCAACGTATTCGGCGCAATGCCGCAGGCGCTGGCCGCGGCTGTCACGCTGCTGTTCTGTGCCTACCTTGCCCTGCATCCGGCCATCGTCGGTTACCTGAGCCGGCGCTTCGCGATCCCCGATGCGCTGAACTGGATCCTGTTTGTGCCCGCCGCATTCACCCTCGTCGAATGGCTGCGTGGCTGGCTGTTCACCGGCTTTCCGTGGCTGAATCCCGGCTACTCGCAAGTGCCGGAGAGTCCCCTCGCCGGTTTCGCCCCGCTGCTCGGTCTGCACGGCGTAACGCTGCTGCTGCTGGCCAGCGCCGGCGCATTGTCGATGTTGTTCGCAGAAAGACGGAACCTGCGCACGCTGTGGCCGTGGCCGGCAGCGCTGGTCGCGGTGTGGATTGCCGGCGCCGCACTGAAATCCGTCGCCTGGACCGAAGCCACCGGCACGCGCCTGTCGGTGAGCCTGCTCCAGGGCAACATCGCGCAGGACCTGAAGTGGCGCGCAGACCATCTGCGCACGACACTCGCCGACTATGAAGCGCTGGTCAGCGCCAGCGGCAGCCGGCTGGTGATCCTGCCGGAAACCGCGCTGCCGATATTCCTGCGCGACGTGCCGGCCGATTACCTGGAAACGCTGGCCGCGCACATGCGCCGCAATAACGGCGACGTGCTGGTCGGTGTGCCGGAACGCCTGCCAGGCGGGGATTACTACAACAGCGTGATTTCGCTGGGCACCGCCGATCGCCAGACTTACCGCAAAAGCCACCTGGTGCCCTTCGGCGAATTCATCCCGCTGCGTCCGCTGCTCGGCGAGCTGGTATCGATGCTCGCGATTCCGCTGCAGGATTTCGCGCGCGGCACGGCCGACCAGCAACCGCTGCAGGTGGCCGGGGAACGGGTCGCGGTGAACATCTGCTACGAGGATGCCTTCGGCGAGGAAATCATCCGCCAGTTGCCGCAGGCCACGCTGCTGGTCAACGTCAGCAACGTGGCATGGTTCGGCCGCTCGATCGCGCCCCAGCAGCACCTGCAGATCGCGCAAATGCGCGCG
>Ga0222713_10006268_pt1 | contig 11349 bp, 10 predicted proteins | sample C33_649DmetaG_FD_165061 | JGI IMG/M metagenome (GOLD analysis project Ga0222713, IMG submission 165061) | Estuarine water microbial communities from San Francisco Bay, California, United States - C33_649D | ecosystem: Environmental > Aquatic > Marine > Unclassified | place: USA: California... | reverse complement strand
CCGAGCTGCCGTTCCCCGAAGGTCCGCTGGAAGGGCTACGGCACGCAGAAGGTCGAGGAGACCATCGCCCAGCTCTTCCCGCGCGCCCGCGTGGCCCGCATCGACGCCGATACGATGGGCAAGAAGGACCTCTTCCGGAAGGTCCTCTCCGACTTCCGGGCCGGCAAATATGACATGCTCCTCGGCACGCAGATGATCGCCAAGGGGCTCGACTTCCCGCGCGTGACCCTGGTGGGCATCCTGGACGCCGACCTCTCGCTGCAGCTCCCGGATTTCCGCGCCGCCGAGCGCACCTTCCAGCTGCTCACGCAGGTCGCCGGCCGCGCCGGCCGCGGCGACCTCGAAGGCGTCGTCGTCGTGCAGAGCTTCCAGCCGGCTTCGGACCCGATCCAGTTCGCCAAGCGGCTGGACTTCCATGGCTTCGCCGCCGCCGAACTCGAGAAGCGCGCCGAGTTCGGCTACCCGCCGGACCGGCACCTCATCCGCCACGTCTTCCGCGGCCGCAACGCCGAGAAGGTCAACTTCGTCGCCGACGCCTGGGTCAAGGAGCTCGAGCGCCTGCATCCGGGCCTCTGTGAGATCCGCGGCCCGGCCCCGTGCCCCTTCGAGAAGGTCCAGGACCAGCACCGCGTGCACATCTGGTATCTCGTCAGCGGCGTGAAGTCGCTCCTCGCGGCCCTGCTGCCGCTGCGCGCCAAGATCCTCGGGGACGAGGACGTCATCGACGTCATCGACGTCGACGCGCAGGATTGTGCGTGAGGCGAGATGACTGAATCGATGGCAGCATCGATGACAGCGTCGATGGCAGATAAGGCAGGGTGCCTTGAATCCTTAGGCTGGGCGCCGTTGGTTTTGGCTGACGTGTCCGACCTGTGATCGATTCAGTCATCGATCCAGCCATCGACTCAGCCCTCTCTTCTGCGGCGCTTCGCGCCCTCAGAACCACCGCTTCCGCTTCATCCAGAGGATGATGCCGGTCGCGAGGGCGACCATCGAGCCGAGCGCGAGGAAGTAGCCGTATTTCTCGCCCCATTCCGTGTGGATCTCCGGCATGAAGTGGAAGTTCATGCCCCAGAGACCGACCAGGAACGTGAGCGGGATGAAGACCGAGCTCATGACCGTCAGCACGCGGATGATCTCGTTGGTCTTCCGCTCCTGCTGCGTGTGGTGGTATTCCTGCAGGTCCTGGAGGATCATGCGGGCATGCTCGATGCGGTCGGCCGCGCGGATGGCATGGTCGTAAAGGTCCCGGAGGTACATGTCCAAGGACGTCGGCAGGAGGGGGTGCTCGTAGTGCTCAAGCACGCTCACCATGTCCTTGAGCGGCTGGGCGAGGCGGCTGAGCCGCACGACCACGCGCTTGAGGCGGTAGACCTCGTTGAGGTCCCAGTCGTCGGTGCCCTTGAGGATGGAGTCCTCGAGCTCGGTGGTCGCGTCCTCGATCTCGTCGGTCTGGTAGAGGAGCCGGTCGACGAGGGTATCCAGCAGGGAGTAGAGCAGGTAGCCCGCGTGCCACTTGCGGATGTTGCCCTTGTTGTCGGCGATGCGTTTCTCGACGGCCTCGAAGACCTTCTCGTCGTTCTCGTGGAAGGAGATCACCCAGTTCTGCGCGGCGACGATGGAGATCTGCTGGCCGCGCGGGGTGTCTTCCTCGACCCCGATGCGGACGGCGCGGGCGATCGCGAGCAGCTTGTCGCCGTGTTCCTCGAACTTGGGGCGGGAAGTGGCCGTCAGGATGTCTTCCTGGGCCAGCATCGGGACGTCGAAGAAGGCTCCGACGATGTGGACGATCTGGGGGTCGGTGATGCCGAGGACCTGGATCCAGACCATGCCGGGCCGGCCGGCGTAGCGTCCGACGGTGTCCAGGTCGGCGAATTCCTCCACCTTGCAGTTGGATTCGTCGTAGGTGATGACCCGGAACTTCGTGGGGACGGTCGATTCGAAGGGGGAGGCGGCGGGCAGCTGGCCCGGGGCGCGGCCGATCTCGGTGTCTTCGTAGGCCGCTTCGCCCGGCAGGGGGGCGGCGTCCGGCTTCAGGCCGAGGCGGGAGCGCAGGTCGCTCATGCGCCGTTCCAGGAAGGAACGGGCGCGGGCGACCTCCTGTTGGCGCCTTTGCTGATGCCGGCTCATGCCCCCATCATCCGCAGGCCCGGGGCCTTGTCAACGGGTTCGGCAGGGCGGTCCCGGCTCAGGTCTTGCGCTGTCCTTTGGCGTTGCGGCGGCCGTTCTTCCCGATCCCCAGGCCGACCAGCTTGCCTTGGTTCACTTTCTGGAACAGATTGTTCGAATTGGTCACCCCGAGGCAGTAAAGCACGGCCGCGACATCCGCGGCCTTGTCCTTGTGGACGAGGCCGGCGTTGGCCAGCCAGGTGGCGATGGCGTGATGGAAGTTAGGGGGGCAGATGTCCATCTGCTCGCCGCCGTAACGCAGCCAGAGTTCGGCGCGGTCCTTCATGGTGCAGTTACCCCGCTTCTCCTGGCGTTCATGCAGGAAGGCCAGGAGCTCGGGGAGCGGGGCGGGGAGCTTCGACGAAGAGGGCTCGGACATCGGAAAGTGAGGTCAGGATGGGGTGCGGTGATCGCGGCGGAGGAACGTGGCCGGGGTGGCGGAGTTCGTCATCGAAAGGCTATGGATTAATTAGGCGACAGTTCGCTGGGAACACCTAATTACAATCCGACCTGTAATATTATAAAGTAATAGAAGCCGGTCACGGACGCTCGTTACGGAGGACGCGGCGGGAAGCTCCCGGGTGGTGGTCGCGACAGGACTTGAACCTGTGACTTCAGCAATGTGAATGCTGCGCTCTAACCAACTGAGCTACGCGACCGTGACCCGGAAGCGCATCATAACCCTCCGGGGAGGGCATCGGGCAAGCCTGTTTTGCGAGGCGGCCGGCCGGAGGCGGCCGAACGGGGCTGGCGGCTTGTCTTTCCGTGGGTCGGGCTCATCCTGATGAAAGATGGACACCTCCGCACCAGCCGCCGGTCCGCGCGTCGCCGACGAGCGCCTGATCCGCCTGACGGCTCCGGCCGGCGCGAAGGTCCGCGCCTTGGCCGAACGCGAGGCCCAGGGTCGTTTCCTGCGCGTCGCCATCTCCGGCGGCGGCTGCAACGGTCTTTCGTATAAGATGCGTTTCGTGGGCGAGGCCAAGCCGGCCGACATCCTGGTCCGCTCCGAGGGTGTCGAGGTCCTGGTCGATCCCAAGTCGGCCCTCTACCTCCGCGGCACGCAGTTGGACTATTCCGACAAGATGATCGGCGGCGGCTTCAAGTTCTCCAATCCCAACGCCAAGGCCAGCTGCTCCTGCGGGGAGAGTTTCTCGCTTTGACCGTAGGTCAAAGCGAGGGGGCAGGCCTAGCCCCATTGCTTCGAGGTAGGGGCAGCACCGCGTGCTGCCCTAGTTGTCTTGGGTTACCCCAGGTCACGACGCAGTCGTGACCCTACCCCAATACAGTTAAGCCAAACTCTAGGGGGAACCGGAGACCGGATGATTGGCTGGGGCTACTGATTGCCCCAGCAAACTTCCCGGTTTCCGGTCCCCCTTTGATTTCCTGTATTTAATCCGCCGGAATCTCGTCCTTCGCGCCGGCTTCGTAGCGTTCGCACCAGGCTTTGGACCACGAGGCGAAATCGCCCGCGGCGATGTGCGCGTGCGCCTGGGCCATGAGGTCCTGCAGGAAGTGGATGTTGTGCAGGGCGAGGAGCGTGCCGCCGAGCTGTTCGCCGGCGTGATGCAGGTGACGCAGGTAGGCGCGCGAGAAGTGGCGGCAGGTGTAGTTGTCCATGCCTTCGACGAGCGGACGATGGTCCTCCTTGTAGCGGAGGTGCTTCACGCTGATCGGGCCGTCGGGCGTGAACGCGCCGCCGTGGCGGCCGATGCGGGTCGGCATCGTGCAGTCGAACATGTCGGCGCCGAGGGCGACCATGCGGAGCAGCTGGGGCGGGGTACCGACGCCCATGACGTAGCGGGGCTTGTTCTTGGGGAGGAGCGGCGCGACGAGGCCGACCTGGTGCAGCATGTGCTCCTCGGGTTCGCCGACGCTCACGCCGCCGATGGCATGGCCGGGGAAGTCGAGCCCGCCGAGTTCTTCGGCGCAGCGGATGCGGAGGTCGTCGTAGACCGAGCCCTGGTTGATGCAGAACAGGTGACGGCCCGAGGCGAGGAAGCCGCGGTCCTTGGCCAGCTGGAGCATCTCCTTGGCCCAGCGGATCGAGCGGGTCACGGCGACTTCGCATGAGGCGCGGTCGCAAGGGTAGGGCGGGCACTCGTCGAGCACCATGGCGATGTCGGAGCCGAGCGCGTCCTGGATGTCGAAGCAGTCCTTCACGTCGAGGAACAGCTTGTTGCCGTCGAGGTGGGAGCTGAAGTGGATGCCCTCGTCGGTGATCGTGCGGAGCTTCGCGAGCGAGAAGACCTGGAAGCCGCCGCTGTCCGTCAGGATCGGCTTGTCCCAGTGCATGAACTTATGGAGACCGCCGGCGGCGCGGACGATCTCCCGGCCCGGGCGGAGGTTCAGATGGTAGGTGTTGCTGAGCAGGATCTGGGCGCCCGTGTCGGCGACCTGCTGCGGTGAGAGGCCTTTGACCGTGGCCTGGGTGCCCACCGGCATGAAGACCGGCGTGCGGACCTCCCCGTGGGGGGTCTTCAGGACGCCGAGGCGGGCGGCCGTCGTCGTATCGGTCTTCAGGAGGGTGAACACGCCGGACTAATAGGGGGAGGCGGGGAGGGGTGGCAAGGACAGGAGGAGGACAGATGGCTGAGTCGATGGCAGATGACTGCATCGATGACAGAGCCACGCAGGCTTGAAGGGCCGTTTAATCAAGACCGACATGCTCGGCCCCCTCCGCTGTCTTTATCGACTCAGGCCTCTGTCATCTGCCATCGACTCAGTCATCTCCTTTGCCGCTCTTCAGCGACGATTGCCATCAAAACTCAGCCTCATCCCCTTCGGCGCGTCGGGGCGGACCTTGCCGTTTTCGTAGACGCAGACGCCGTTGACGAAGGTGCGTTCGATGCTGCTGCCGAAGGCGTGGCCCTCGAAGGGCGACCAGCCGCACTGATAGAGAAGTCCGGCCTTGGTCACGGGCTGCGGCTTGGCGGGATCCACGACCACGAGGTCGGCCCAGTAGCCTTCGCGGATGAAGCCGCGGTTCTCGACGCCGAAGAGGATCGCCGGGGCGTGGCACGCGCGCTGGACGGCGGTCTCGAGCGAGAACGCGCCCTGGCGGACGAGGTCCATCAGGATGAGCAGCGAATGCTGGATCAGCGGCAGGCCCGACGGAGCCTTGAAGTAGGTCTGCGACTTCTCCTCCCAGGTGTGCGGGGCGTGGTCGGTCGCGATGACGTCGATGACGCCCGAATCCACGGCGGCGCGGACCGCGTCGCGGTCCGCGGCGGTCTTGATGGCGGGGTTGCACTTGATCTGGTGGCCGAGGCGGGCGTAGTCCGCGTCGGAGAACCAGAGGTGGTGCACGCAGGCCTCGGCGGTCAGGCGCTTGCCCTTGAGCGGCGCGGCGCTGAAGAGCGAGAGCTCCTTGGCGGTGGTGATGTGCAGGATGTGCAGGCGCGCGTCATGGCGGCGCGCCAGTTCGGCGGCCATCGAGGAGGAGAGGTAGCAGGCCTCGACGTCGCGCAGGCGCGGGTGCTCGGCCGCGGGGACGTCTTCGCCCCACTTGGCCTTGGCGGCGGCTTCGGCGGCCTTGATGCGCGGGGTGTCCTCGCAGTGCGTCAGGATGATCGTCGGCGAGTGGCGGAAGATGCCTTCGAGGGTGGCCGCCTGGTCGACGAGCATGTCGCCGGTCGAGGAGCCCATGAAGACCTTCACGCCGCAGACGTTCTTCGGGTCGATGCCCTTGACGGCTTCGAGGTTGGTATTGGTGGCTCCGAAGAAGAAGGAGTAGTTGGCGACCGAGGTCGCCGCGCCGATGGCGTATTTCTTTTCGAGTTCCTCGTGCGTGGTGGCCGTCGGGTTGGTGTTCGGCATCTCCATGAACGAGGTCACGCCCCCGGCCACGGCGGCGCGGGCTTCGCTGGCGATGCAGGCCTTGTGGGTCAGCCCGGGTTCACGGAAGTGCACCTGGTCGTCGATGAGGCCGGGCAGCAGCAGCTTATGGCTGAGGTCGTATTCCTGGTCGGCGTGGGTGCCGGCGGGGATGACGCCGATGCGCTCGATGCGACCGGCCCGGATGAGGAGGTCGGCCCGGAAGCGACGGCCCTCGTTGATGATCTCAGCGTTGCGGAGGACGACGGTGCTCATGCGCCCTTAAATCAGACCACCCGCCAGCCGACTGCAAACGGGAAAAAGCCGGAATCAGACCGAGACCTTCACCATGTCCGAAAGGTCGGCTTTCTTGACGCCTTCCGGGTTGATGTTGACCGCCGAGACGCGGAACTGGGACTGCTTGTGCTTGAGCTTCAGGATGAAGTTCGTGACGACTAGCTTCTCCTCGGGGTAGAGTTCGTTCTTACGGGCCACCATGGTGGTGACAAGCTCCTCGACCTGCTCGGCGGTGGCGCCGGGGAGGCCGGCCAGGCGGGTCTTGGCGTCGGCGATCTTGGCTTCGCCTTCGATGGCGGCGTTCCAGATGAGGATGGCCACGTTCATCGCGCCCTTGGCGGCGGTGTGGTTGCCGCCGGCCTGCTGGAGGATGGGTTGGGCGTAGGTGATCAGCTTGTCGGCGAAAGACGGCTCCCGCGGGGTGGTGTCGACCGGGGCCGGTTCGGGACGGGAGAAGTCGCGCTTGATGTCGCGAGGCTTGTTGTTGCCGAAGGCGCCGGTGGTCTGGCGACGGGAATGGGGGGAGGCCATTGGAAAGGGTTGCCGATAAGGGAAACCCGACCGGCTTCCTCGGCAAGCCCTTTCCCCGAGGGGTCTATTGACACCCCGCCTCGGGCACGCCAGCCTGCCTCGTAACGCCCTCTCCCGTGTCCGATTACAGCGACGTCATCCGCGCCCACCGCCGCGACCATCTCGCGAAACCGAACTCCTTGCCCACGGGCGTCCACCGTTACTTCGAGAGCACGTTGCTGCCGCTGCCCATCGAGCGCGTCTTCGACTTCTTCTCCAAGGCCGAGAACCTCCAGGCGATCACGCCTCCGGAACTGAGTTTTCGCATCAAGACCCCGCTCCCGATCGCGATGAAGCAGGGTACGCTGATCGACTACGGTCTTTCCCTTAATGGCGTCCCGTTCGGCTGGCGCACGCGCATCACCCACTGGGATCCGCCTTACGCCTTCGCCGACGAACAGCTGAAGGGTCCGTACGCCGTCTGGTTCCATACGCACACCTTCGCCGATGAAGGCGGCAAGACGCGCATGGACGACGAGGTGCTCTACAAGCTGCCGCTCTGGCCGTTCGGCGAGGTCGCCTATCCGTTCGTGAAGAAGAAGGTCGAAGGTATCTTCCGCTATCGTCGCGCGAAGATCCGCGAGATCCTCGGCTGCTAGGCCGCCTGGAGTTAGCGCTAGAGCTAGGGCTCGTTGAACATAGTTTCGAGCCCACTCACTCTTTCTAGCCCTGTCCCTGGCCCTAGCCCTGGCCCTTCCCGCTCACTTCTTGACCGGTGCGGAAGGCGGGATGCCCGGGAACACGCAGATCTGCATCTTGGCGGCCTGCTCGATGAGTTCGCCCGGCTCCCGGCGTCCGGCCCAGGCGATCCCGCGCAGGAGCAGGAGCTTCACGTCCGGCCGGCTGAAGTTCACGTAGGTGTGTCCGGGGATGAAGACGAAGGCGCGCTGGGCGCCGGCCTTCTCGTAGGTCCAGAGCTGGGTCTGCTCTTCGAAGCCGTCGCCGAGTTTCTTCGGCGTGGGCGCGGTCGCCAGGGGATGCACGTCCGGGCGCATGTCCATGTCGTAGTAGATCTCGTCCTTCATGCCGAAGTCGGCGACTCCCTTCGTGATGGCGTGGGCCTTGTCGACGAACTTGAGCTGCATCGGGCCTTCGCGCCACTTGGTCACCTTCTGGCGCCAGGATCCGCCGACGAGGTCCTTGTAGAAGTCGGCCGAGGCGTTGTTGCCGGCGACGGCGCCGGCGTGGATCACCACGAAACTGCCGCCGCGGGCCGCGAACTTCTCGACGCGCGCGCGTTCGTCGGGCTTGAAGTCGCCGCCGCCCTGGCGGTGGATGACGAGCACGTCGGTACGCGCGAGTTCTTCGTCGGAGGGGAACGTCTGCACGCCTTTCTCGTCGGCGTCGCCGACCGAGGCGATCATGCCGGCTTCCTTGAGGAGGGGCTGCCAGTCGCGCGCGAAGGCGGGATGATCATGGTCGCCCGGACCATGGGTCTTCGGTCCGCAGCGGAGGAAGACGCGGAGCGGGGCAGGGGCGTCGGCCGCGAAGGCCGAGACGAACGCGAGCAAGGGGAGGAGGCAGCGCATGGGGGAAGATTGAGTGCAAAGGTGCAAAAGTGCAAAGGTGCAAAAGTGGGGAAAGGGGTAGGGGTAGGGGTAGGAGAGGCGCAAGCCAAGGGAGACCGGAAACCGGATAGGATGCTGCGGGCATAAAAAAGGACAGCAGTTGATGCTGTCCCTGTCTTGCTGGCCCTGGCCCAGCTCTGTTCCGCTTCGCTTACTTGCAGCAACCCGGCTTGCCGGCGACGAGGTCGGCGGAGCGGGCTAGGATCTCCTTCTTCGTGGCTTCGTCGGTCGCGGAGGCGGCGAGGAGCTCGAGAGCCTTCAGGTTATTGGCTTTCACCATGGCGTGATGGGCGGCGGAGGCGCGACGGCGGGCGAAGAAGAGGGCGGTGAGGAACAACGCGAACTCGGCGGCGAAGATGGCGACGAAACCGACGATGCGTTCGGCGGAGCCGACGTTGCCGGCTGCCGAGTTGCGGATGAACTCCGCACCACCCTTGGCGATGACGATCGCGATCACGACGGCCAGCGCGATGAGCACGCGGCCCATCAGGCGGTTGCACTTGGAGGCGCGGCAGAAGACTTCGGAAGCAGAGGTGGGAGCAGTACAGGCCATGGTGCGAACGACAGTGAGCAGCCCCGCTCGTCTGGCAACCCTGCATTGGGCGTCAAGCCGCCCTTACTTGACCTTATCGGCGTTGCTGTTTGTAGTCCGTCGTGGCTACGAAGCTCCTTCTTCTCGACTGTGATTCGACCCTCTCGTCCATCGAGGGCATCGACGAACTGGGCCGCCTGCGCGGTCCGGAGACCTTCAAGGCCGTCGAGGACATGACCAATGCGGCCATGGACGGCGGTACGCCGATGGAAGCCATCTTCGCCAAGCGTCTCGAGATCATCAAGCCGACCAAGGCCGAGCTCGAGGCGATCGGCGCGAAATACATCGCGACTGTCGAGCCTACCGCCCTGGCGACGCTCCAGAAGCTTCGCGCCGCGGGTTGGAAGATCGCCATCGTCAGCGGCGGCTTCACCCAAGCCATCCTGCCTCTCGCCCAGTTCCTCGGCATCGACCGCGTCGAAGCCGTTATCCTGCGTTTCCACGCCGATGGTTCCTATGCCGGCTTCGACGAGTCCTGCCCGACCTGTCGGTCCAAGGGTAAGAACGTCGTCGCCCGTCGCCTCCGTGCCGAGCATCAGGCCACGCACGTCGTCATGGTCGGCGATGGCGCCAGCGACCTCGAGGTCAAGGGTGACGCCGACAAGGTCGTCGGCTTCGGCCGTTATGCCGTCCGCGCGAAGGTGAAGGCCGGCGCCGACGTGTTCATCACGTCGCTGGACCAGCTGCCTGAAGTCGTCTGAGCTAAAAAGGTAAGGACAGCACCATGTGCTGTTCTTTTTGTATCTGCGTCCGCCGAACGGTGGACGCAGGGTAGGGGCGTGGCTACGCCGCGCCCTCCCTAGGGCAGCACGCGGTGCTGCCCCTACCTCATTACTTCCGGTCCTGTTTCTCCTGTTCGAGCGAAGCCTTGATGGAGTCGTTGAAGGCCTTGGTGCGTTCGGCTTCGGTCAGGGTGGCGGGCATCATTTTCTTCTCCGCATAGGTTCCGCCTTCCCAGCGCAGGTTGCGGATCTTGGGGGCGAACCCGCGCGCCCAGCCCTTCGGCGTGGTCATCTCCGCGGTCTTGAGTTCCGCCGGGATGTTCGGCGTGAAACTGATCTCGGTCAGGGTGCTCCAGTCGGCGAGCTTCGCCTTGGTCGTGCCGATCGCGCGCACTTCGGAAAGGTCGACTTCGATCGTCACCCAGCCGTCCTTCAGCGCGAGCTTCTTGACCACCGCATATTCAGCCCGTGGCCCGGCGACGAAGGCGCCCCAATCGTTGCTGTTGAACCTCACGGCCAGCCAGCTGTCCTCGCGGGCGGCGATCTCGAAGCAAAGCTTGGCACCGGCCGGGCCGCGCCACTTGGGGTCCTTTACCTTGCGGGTGTGGGCGCTCCAGAGCTCGGGATTGTCCGCGTTGATCTGATACCAGTCTCCCCAGGCGGCGCTGTCCGCGCAGATCATCCGCTCAGGACCATCGGTCGTTTGCGCGCCGGCGGCCTTGAGCTGCGACGCCGTCGCCCAGGTCTCACGCGAACTGAAGTAATAGGTGTCCGAATTCGCAAGGCCCGGCGGATTGGCGATCTTACGGTAGGCTTCCGGGGTGGCGTAGACGACGCTCGCATAGGCGAAGAGCGGTTGCGTCGGGTCCATCAGCGGGGCTTCGGCGATCCAGCGTCCGTTTTCTTGGCGGACCTCGGCGCTGCGCCAGTGGCGGGTGGGTTCATGGACGTCCTGGCTGTAGTAGATGCGGACGGTCTGGCAGGGCAAGGCGGGGTCGGGTGTGACGACGACCTTGGGGGTGCGGCCGAGTTCGAGCGCGATCTTAGGCGTTGCCGGGACAAGCCCGGTCTTCCCCTTGAGGTAGGTCTCGAACCACAGGTGCTGCGTCAGGGCGCTGGCGGGGTCGTGCCGATGGTTGAAATGCGGCGACATGCTGAGGCGGAGAAGCGCGTCAGGCACGCCGCGCCAGGTCCAAGCCATGTTGTCCATGTGCGCATGGAAATCATTCGTCGGCGAGAACCAGAGCGTCGGCACGGCCAGCCGGCGGATGTAGGGGTTTTCGGAAATCGTCTCCAGGTCGCGGGGGGAACGCTTCGAGCGCTCGCCGCCGGGCATCTCGTCCAGTGAAGCGGTGAGATCGCCGGAGCCGCCGCAGGACGGCACCGCGGCCTTCACGCGTGCGTCGATACCGGTGAGCTGGGTCGTGAGGCGGCCGCCCATCGAGTGTCCGTAGACGCCCAGGCGGGCCGGATCGACCTCGGGGCGGCTTTGCAGGAAGGTGAGTCCGCGGCGCGCGGCGATCGTGACGAGGAACCAGTTGTCGTTCCGTGGAGAATCCACCGCATCGAGCGTGAAGGCATCGGGCGCCGTGCCGCCGGCGAAGTGGTTGACCTTGTT
>Ga0222713_10006261_pt1 | contig 11360 bp, 8 predicted proteins | sample C33_649DmetaG_FD_165061 | JGI IMG/M metagenome (GOLD analysis project Ga0222713, IMG submission 165061) | Estuarine water microbial communities from San Francisco Bay, California, United States - C33_649D | ecosystem: Environmental > Aquatic > Marine > Unclassified | place: USA: California... | reverse complement strand
TAACCGTAAAAAAGCAATATCCTGCCTTCAAGGCTGGTGATAATGTCACTGTTAACTATAAAATCGTTGAGGGTGGTAAAGAACGTATTCAAAGTTTCCGTGGAGACGTAATCAAGTTACAAGGAACAGGAGCAACTGCTTCATTCACTGTACGTAAGATTTCAGATGGCGTGGGCGTTGAGCGTTTATTCCCAATCCTTTCCCCAAATATCGAATCTATCCAATTAAACAAATCGGGTAAGGTTCGTCGTGCTAAACTATATTACCTACGTGAGCGTAGCGGTAAAAGTGCACGTATTAAAGAAAAACGATTCTAGTAGAACAATACCTTTTTACAAACGGAAGTTAGCACCACTGCTACTTCCGTTTTTTTATGCCTTTTATTTGGGCCTTTACATGCTTTTTCCCCTACCTTTATAATCTTAAATCAAATTATTATGGGCAACTTAGGATTTCAAGAAATATTACTCATTGCAGTAGTTGTACTTGTTTTATTTGGCGGACGAAAAATTCCAGAATTTATGCGTGGTCTTGGTAAAGGTATCCGTGAATTCAACGATGCAAAAAACAACGTGAAAAAAGAATTAGAAGAAGGTATCAAAGAAAAAGATACACAAGCTTAATTTTTACCTCACTTTTTCTGACTAACAAACAAATTTAGCCTTTGTTTCTGTTCACTACAATCAAAGACTATCATAACAATTTACAGAGCGGCCAAACCACAGTTGTGGAGGCCGTTCGTTTTTTTGTGCAATCAACTACAAGCGGCGCCTCTTTAAATGCATGGCTCAATATCTACGAAGACGAAGCATTAGCAGCAGCAAAAAAACTAGACGAACATATTGCATCCGGACAACCATTACTGCCTTTACATGGCGTAATTGTGGGTTTAAAAGATGTGATTGCCTATAAGCATCATCCATTGTCGGGAGCTTCAAAAATCTTAGAAAATTTTCATTCCATTTTTGACGCAACTGTTGTAGAAAAATTACAAGCCGCTGGCGCCATTATTTTAGGTCGTCAAAATTGTGATGAGTTTGCCATGGGCAGTAGCAACGAAAACTCGGCGTATGGTCCCGTAAAAAATGGCATAGATCCACTTCGCGTTCCGGGTGGCTCATCCGGCGGATCGGCAGTTGCTGTTCAAATGAACCACTGCATGGTAAGCCTCGGATCAGATACGGGCGGTTCTGTTAGACAGCCCGCCGACTTTTGCGGTATTGTTGGACTCAAGCCTTCTTATGGCAGAATATCTCGTTATGGACTTATAGCATATGCTTCTTCATTTGATCAAATAGGCATTTTTGCTAAATCGGTAACCGATGCCGCGGCCGTGCTTGAAATTATTGCAGGCCAAGATGCATTTGATAGCACCGTTTCAGAACAACCGGTTCCTGCGTATAGTACGTTGGTAGATGAACAACTTTCAAAAAAGCGTATTGCTTATTTTAAAGAAGCACTCGAACACCCCAGTTTAGATCCTGAAATTAAGTCAGCTATTTATACAACAATTGATCACTTACAACAAGCAGGGTATACGGTAGATGCTGTATCATTTGACATGCTAGATATGGTAGTCCCTACATACTATGTGTTAACCACCGCCGAAGCGTCTAGTAATTTGTCGCGCTATGATGGCGTAAAATTTGGACACCGATCTAACGCTGACAACAAAGATCTTACAGCGCTCTATAAAGATACAAGAAGTGAAGGTTTTGGTAAAGAGGTAAAACGTAGAATTATGCTCGGCACTTTTGTTTTAAGCGCTGGTTATTATGATGCGTATTTTACCAAAGCACAACAAATTAGAAAACTATTGGTGGACGAAGCGGCGCAATTATTTAAAAATTATGATGCTATCATTTCTCCAACAGTACCTAGTCCTGCATTTTTAATTGGCGACAATACTAAAGATTCGGTCACTATGTTTTTAGCAGATATTTATACGGTGTATGCAAATCTTGTGGGTATTCCAGCTATTTCAATGCCCCTGTATCAGCATTCATCGGGGCTTCCTTTTGGACTTCAAATTATGTGTGCACCATTTGAAGAGGTAACGCTATTACAACTTTCAACGGCTATTCAAAAATTACATGAATAAGTTTTTACGTTTATTGTTTTGCGTATTATTAATGCTGGTGCAATATGTTGCATCCGCAAAAACGGCTATATCAGATACCATCATTGACGATAAAAAACCCTTCGCTAATTTATTTTTGTACAATAAAGTAGCATCTAATAAGCCCTATCAATCACAAATCAATCCGCGCGCTATTTCTTTTGTAGAAGAATACATTAGAAAGCAGGGTAAGTCATTAGAGAAAATGAAAGTATGGGGCAAACCCTATTTTGATTTGTATGATCAAATTCTCATCAATTATGGTATCCCAAAAGAAATGAAATACCTCAGCGTCATTGAAAGTCATTTAGGCGCAGGAGGAACATCATGGGCCGGCGCTGTGGGTCCCTGGCAGCTCATGCCAGCCGTTGCCAAAGAATACGGATTGCAAGTAGGTGGTTATTGGGATCAACGCACCGATTATTTTAAAAGCACGCACGTGGCAGCGCGGATCATGAAAAAATTATATACCGAATTTGATGATTGGTTACTTGTTGTAGCCGCTTACAATTGCGGGAATGGTTGTGTACGATCAGCTATTAGAAAAGCAAAAAGTAAAGACTTTTGGCAACTACAATATTTTTTACCTGAAGAAACGCGCAATCATGTTAAGAAATTTATTGCTACTCATTTGATCTTTGAAGGTGCCGGCGGATTTACCACCATGACAGCCGCAGAAGTAGCACAGGCAAAAACGCAAAATAAAAACACGCCGCTTACACTTTCTGCCGCAGAACTTGCAGGGTCAGCACTGATCGAAGTATCTGGGCGGTTCAACTCACTCGTGGTGGCCAATGAATTACAAATTAATATTCAGCAGTTTAATGCATGGAACCCTGGTTTTGATAAAGCCCTAGCAGCGGGTGAAAAATATGCCATGCGCATTTCAAAAGAGAAGGAAGCTATTTTTTTAGCTAAAAAAAATCAATTGCTACTAGCGTCTGTGAGGGCTATTATTGAAGGCGTCAATCAGTAGTGTCGTAAGTAGTGGTTAATACCTTTTTGATAGCCTCAGCTTTGAGTAAACATTCGTCATACTCCTTATCTGGATCCGAATAAATGGTGATACCGCCGCCTACTTGATAGCTCCCCTGTTTGGTATCGCTGTTATAAAAAATACTTCTAATTACGACATTGAAATCAAAATCTCCGGTTGGATTAAAATAGCCAATGGTGCCCGAGTACAAGCCACGTCTGGTAGGCTCTAATGTATCAATTGTTTCCATAACGCTTTTTTTAGGGGCGCCTGTCATACTACCCATTGGAAATGTAGCGTCTAAAATTTCGGAAAATGAAATAGTATCATTGACCTTGCCGGTAATAGTGGAAATCATTTGATGTACCTGCGGGAAACTATAAATGCCAAAAAGTTCTGATACCTGAACCGATCCTTGTACGCAAATTTTACTCAAATCATTACGAACAAGGTCAACCACCATTACATTTTCACTTTTATCTTTACTACTGCTTTGTAATGTCTGTAATTGCAAATGATCAGCTGCGTCATTTTCTAGCCCCCTTTTGATGGTCCCTTTAATGGGTTGTGAAATAAGTTGATTACCTTTTTTTTGTAGGTATCTTTCTGGGCTGGCGCACAAAACATAATCGCTATCATTTTTATAAAAACATGCAAAAGGAGTCGGCGATACAGCCGTTAAATGGGTGTAAACATCTACCGGATGCGCTGGTAAATGTTGCACTTCAAAAGCTTGGCAATAATTGATTTCATAAAAATCGCCACGTCTAATAAGTGCTAATAATTTATGGATCGCTTCTAGATACGCCGATTTGCTAATTAAAGGGGTGATACTGGTTGTTTGCGAGGCTTTTTGATCAGCTAAAACCACGCGCGTGTAACTCTTTATTTGATCAAAGAGTTGTTGCGGATTTTCATGTTCACTTTGGATGGTTACCTTATTGCCAGCAAGTTCTATGATTACCGATGGTGTATACAAATAGCCGAGTGGAAACCCAGTAAGGTTTGCTTTGTTCGTTGATTTTGTAATACTATGGTATTCGTAATTGAAATGTGCAAAAATCCATTCACCGCTATGCGTTTGTATGAATTCGTCAACCGCAGTAGCGTTTACTTTTTCAAGTGCAAGAAAAGAAGATGGGTTAGCTGCTGCTATGCAATCCAGCGAAGCGTAGGGTGATTCATAAGCATGGTTATCTAAAAAAGTGCAAACATCAAATTGGTTTATCCAATCTAAGATTTGCACTTTAAATGATGTGGGATTATCTATTAAAAAAACCTGCTTATTTTTTTTCACGTAGGGTTACAGATGATTAAAAATCATCGTCATCGTCATCAAATCCACTATTCTTATCATCAAACAAATCGAAATCGTTGAAGTCGTCATCTAATTTGAAATCTTCCTCGTCAGAAGCAGTGCCTTTCTTTTTAGGGCCAGCAGGCTTTTTGGTTTTACTTTTTGGTAAATCAAATTCTGCAAAGTCAGGATCCCAGCTTTCGTCTTCTTCACTTGCATTCCAATCATCATTTTCTTCTTCCTCATCAAAATCATCATCGTCGTCATCAACGGACTTTTTTGATGCGGATTTACTACTTGATTTTTTCGGCGTAGACATTTCGTCATCGGTGTCAAAATCATCATCATCTTCTTCTAATTGCTTTTTGCTTTTAGAAGAAGCTTTGGGTGCAACTTTTTTTGTTGCTGTTTTAGGGGCTGAGGACTTTTGATCCTTATCAGATTTCGCTGCCATATTTCTAATAAGATTTACTGCGTAAAATTTCAACGCAAATTCCTTTTAACCAAATAAAATTGCAAAAAAATTTAAAATATTTTTTCTCCTAAATTTTTACTATTTGTTCGCGTCCAGGTCCGTTTGATACATAAGTAACAGGGGCGCCAATATAACTATTGATAAAATCTACGTAAGTATTCATGGTAGCTGGGAGTTCGGAGGCCAATTTTAATTGAGTGGTATCCATGTTCCAACCTTTAAAACTTTGTAAAACAGGGTCAATTTGGATATTTGACATCTGGAAAGGCACTTCTTTTGTAGTAGCACCATCTATCCCGTATGCGGTACATACCTGCAGCTCTTCAAAAGCGTCTAAAACGTCGGCTTTTGTCATAACTACCTGCGTTACACCATTAATCATACAAGCGTATTTTAGGGCTACTAAATCGATCCAGCCGCATCTGCGCGGACGTCCTGTGGTAGCACCAAATTCACTCCCAATTTTTCTAATTTCTTCACCTACGCTGTCGTGTAATTCGGTAGGGAATGGACCGCCACCTACCCTGGTACAATAGGCTTTGGTTACACCAAAAACCTCATTGATTTGTTTCGGAGAAACACCAAGTCCAGTACAAACGCCGGCAGAAATCGTGTTAGAAGAGGTAACAAATGGGAACGTACCAAAATCAATATCCAGCATGCTTCCTTGTGCGCCTTCGGCTAATACTTTTTTACCTGCTTTAATTTGATCATTGATATAATATTCACAGTTGATCACATTGAGTGTTTTTAAAAACTCAAGGGCTTCAAAAAACTCTTCTTCCCACGCCGAAATATCTTCAATGAAATGAAAATTGTCTAATAATTTTTGGTGCTTTAATCGAAGTTTAATGTACTGCGTGGTAAAGCGTTTATCTAGCAAATCGCCTACTCTTAAAGCGTTACGGCCTGTTTTGTCCATGTAGGCGGGTCCAATACCTTTAAGGGTAGAACCGATTTTACTTTCACCTTTTGAAAGTTCAGATGCTTTATCTAATGCACGGTGCGTTGGAATAATAATATTGGTACGGGCAGAAATAAATAAATTTTTGCGTACATCAATTCCAAAGGCTGCTACTGCATCACATTCTCTTTTTAATGTTACTGGATCTAGTACCACGCCACCGCCAATAATATTGATTTTGTTTTGGTGAAAAATACCAGAAGGTATTTGGTGAAGTACCATTTTCTTGCCTTCTACATATAAAGTGTGTCCAGCATTGGGTCCGCCCTGAAAGCGTGCAACAATATCATAATTGGGTGCAAAATAATCTACTATTTTACCTTTTCCTTCATCACCCCATTGTAACCCTAATAATACGTCAACCATAATTTCAAATTTGAGGAACAAAAATAAGTCTTGGAAGTCCTACTAACAATTAATTTTCTGCTTCTGCGTCAAACCGGTCTACGGTTTGGATACCATGTAGGGCTTTGAGCCTTGTAACAAGAACTTCTAGCTCTTCTTTGTCGTGTACAAATACTTTTATGGTACCCTCAAATAGACCTTCTTTGGATTCAATGGTAAGACCCGCAATATTGATGCGTAAATCACCACTAATAATATTGGTAATTTTATTAATAACCCCTACATCGTCGAGCCCAATAATTTTAAGACCCGTTAAAAACGATATTTCTTTGTTTTTAGCCCACTTGGTTTTAACAACCCGATGTCCATAATTGGCTAATAATTGTGTAGCATTGGGGCAATTGGTCCGGTGTATAATGAGGCCTTTACCGGTACTTACAAAGCCAAATACATCATCGCCTGGTATTGGATTGCAACATTTTCCAAGGGCATACTTGATTTTGTCGCTACTTTCTCCAAAAATGATCAGTTCCGATTCTTTTTTAGAGTAGGTTTTACTAGCTCCGGTTTCGGTGCTGGTTTCAATCAAACTTGGCTTTGGTTTAGGAAGTTCTAATTTATCGCCATGAACCGTAAAGTCTTTAAGTTCTTTTAGGTCAAGAGATTTGGTAGCAATTTTATAGTGTAAATCCAAGCCTGATGGTAGCTTATAAAAATGAACGAGTTCGTCTATATTATGCTGGCTGTATACCGCACCCATACTTTCTAATTTGCGTTGAAGCACATATTTTCCATCTTCTGCAATGGTTCTTTTTTCTTCCCTTAACGCGTCTTTAATTTTATTTTTTGCTTTCGCTGTTACTACAAAACCAAGCCAGTCTTCGGAAGGTTTTTGTTTATTACTGGTAATGATTTCTATTTGGTCTCCACTGCGAAGCACATGGCTTAACGGCACTAATTTATGCTGCACTTTGGCACCAATACATTTAGATCCTACGACAGAGTGAATAGCAAATGCAAAGTCTAGTGCGGTGCTTCCGGTAGGTAGCATTTTTACTTCACCCTTTGGTGTATACACGTAAATTTCTTCTGCTAAAAAAGAAGTTTTAAAATCTTGTAAAAAATCAAGGCCTGCTCCATCTTGTGTACTTAACACTTCTCTAATTTGTCCAAACCATTTATCAAATCGATCTTCTGAATCGTTTCCTTCTTTGTATTTAAAATGCGCGGCTAAACCTTTTTCTGCAATTTCGTTCATACGTTTAGAACGAATTTGAACTTCTACCCATTTACCTTGTGGTCCCATCACGGTTGTATGCAAAGCCTCGTATCCATTGCTTTTGGGGTTACTTAACCAGTCTCTTAAACGCTCTGGCGATGGCATGTATTCGTCTGTAATGGTAGAGTATACTTTCCAACAATCTTCTTTTTCTTTTTCGGGCGCCGAGTCTAAAATAATTCGAATGGCAAAAAGGTCATACACTTCTTCAAATGCAACACCCTTCTTTTTTATTTTATTCCAAATCGAGTGGATACTTTTGGGCCGTCCATAAATTTCAAATTCAAAACCACTATTGGTTAATTTTTCTTTAATCGGTTTTACAAACTCATTGATGTAGCGGGTGCGTTCTCTTTTTGTTTCTGCTAATTTTTTTGCAATGTCTTTGTATCCAACAGGCTCCATGTATTTCATGGATAAATCTTCAAGTTCCGTTTTTACATTATACAGTCCCATCCGGTGCGCAAGCGGCGCGTATACCCAAATTGTTTCGGATGCAATTTTTAATTGCTTCTCTGTTTTCATATGATCTAGCGTACGCATATTGTGCAAGCGATCTGCTAGTTTAATAAGAATCACACGAGGATCATCGGTGAGGGTTAATAAAATCTTTTTAAAATTTTCTGCTTGCTGCGAAGTATTGGTGTCCATTACCGAAGAGATTTTGGTAAGGCCATCTACAATTTTTGCAATTTCGGTACCAAATTCACGCTGCACATCTTCGAGCGTAATATCGGTATCTTCAACAGTATCATGAAGAAGCGCACAAATGGTACTTCTTACACCCAGTCCAATTTCTTCTACACAAATCATGGCAACAGCGATGGGGTGTAAAATATAAGGTTCGCCACTTTTTCGTCGCATGGTTTTGTGCGCATCTGCGGCCATTTCAAAAGCCTGGCGCACCAATTCTTTGTCACCTTTTTTTAATTTAGGCCTGAGGCTTCTAGACAAGGCACGGTAATGCCTAACGATTTCGTTCTTCTCTTGATCGGCATTTAAATTATATTTTGGAAGTGCAAGTTCGGCACTCATTTGCGGGTCCTGGTCCATATCTTTTACGAATATACGAATTAGCCCGCTTTTTTTGTGCTTACATTTGCAGTTCACTATGAGCACGTTGGCACCTAAAAAAGTTTTTAGTTTTTTATTATTGGTTCGGGTTTTCAAATTTGTAAAGCCCTACCGTGTTTTATTTTATAGCAGTGTTTTGCTGGCTATCGTAATGGCTATTTTTGCGCCAATTCGTCCTTATTTAATTCAGTTAACAGTGGATATGGCTACCGGAAAAATAGTTCATATTCCGGCCTGGCTCCGTGTGTTTATTGCGGACCAAAATATATCAGATGCTTTTAAATTTATCATAGCAGTGACCCTTTTTCAAGTGGTGTTTTTATTTGTAGAAACGGCTATTCGGTTTTTCTTTTCATTTATGACAGCAGCGCTAGGACAGCGCGTAGTAAAGGATTTACGCATAGCAGTCTATGAAAAAATTGTAGGCCTAAATTTACGTCAATTTGATACCACACCTATTGGCACGCTTACGACTAGAACCATTGATGACATTGAAAGGATTAATGATATTTTTTCGGATGGGCTTATTCCAATCATTGCAGATTTACTCACCATTATTTTTACGCTTGCCACCATGTTTTGGATCAATTGGCAATTGACACTTGTGAGCTTGGCGCCATTTCCCATCATGGTTATTGCCACTTATTTTTTTAAAGAGAGTGTCAATAAAAGTTTTGTAGAAGTTCGAAATGCAGTAGCCAATTTAAATGCATTTATCCAAGAGCATTTATCTGGTATGGCAGTGGTGCAAGCTTTTGCCGCAGAGGGTAGAGAACTACATAAGTTTAAAAAAATTAACGCTGAGCACCGCCTTGCAAATATCAAGGCCATTTTTGCATATTCTGTGTTTTTTCCAATTGTAGAAGTGGTACTGGCCATTAGTACCGGCCTGCTTGTTTGGTTTATTGCTGGCAATGCGTTAGACGCGGGTTTATTGATGTCCTTTATACTTTATTTGAATCAATTGTTTAGGCCACTTCGTGTAATTGCCGACAAGTTTAATGTCTTACAAATGGGCATGGTAGCCGCAGAAAGGGTATTTAAAGTAATGGATAACCCAGATCAAATGCCGCCGGACAGCGCTGATAGTGTCGACGCTGGCATTTTAAAGGGTAATATAGATTTTAAAGACGTTTGGTTTGCCTACAAAGAAGAGCAATACGTTTTAAAAGGCATCAATTTTTCTATTGGAGCAGGACAAACCGTAGCCCTTGTTGGTCATACAGGAAGCGGAAAAACCTCCATTATTAGCCTACTCAACCGTCTTTACACCATAAATAAGGGTGATTTACTGCTGGATCAAAAGCCTGTTACCGCCTACACCCTAGAAAGCCTAAGACGCAATATAGGCGTGGTTTTACAGGATGTTTTTTTGTTTTCTGGCTCCATTTTAGACAATATTACCCTTCGAAATCCGGCCATCTCTGAGGCTGATGTGATCAAGGCAGCTAAACTCATGGGCCTCCATGATTTTATCATGCAATTACCAGGCGGATACTACTACCATGTAATGGAACGGGGTGCAACACTCAGTTTAGGTCAGCGCCAACTTATTTCGTTTATTAGGGCGCTACTTTATAATCCATCGGTTTTGGTGCTGGATGAAGCCACATCATCCGTAGATTCAGAAACCGAACTTTTAATCGAAAAAGCCACCGAAACACTCATAACTGGCAGAACCTCAATTGTTATTGCGCACCGCCTATCCACCATCCGAAAGGCCGATTTGATCATAGTGCTCGACAAAGGGGAGGTAAAAGAGACGGGAAACCATGAATCACTTCTCCAAAAGAACGGGTTTTATGCCCGTTTATATGAAATGCAATTTGAAAAGAAAGACCCCCATTCTGTGTAGGTTTTGGGTCAAAAAAAGCCTGTTTTTTCTTCAATTTTAGTTGCTTTCTTTTACTGATTTCAGGGGTATAATCCCTATCTTTGCCGCAAATTTCGAGAAAGGTATGACGTTTAGAAGCATTAAATCTTTACTGGTAAAGACTTTCAGCGTTTTTTCGTTGCTGTTAGCGACCCAGGCATTTGCCGGAGAAAATCAAACACCAGCCACTTCAGCGGCGGGTGCTGTAGCGCCTGCGGAAGCAGAAGCGCATAGTGCTAAAAAAGAAGGTGATTTTAATGTAACTGAAACCATTTTAGAGCATATCAAAGACGATCATAGCTGGCATATGTGGGGTCATGTATCCATTCATTTGCCGGTGATTCTAAAAACGTCTAAAGGCTTTGAAGTTTTCTCTTCAGAAAAATTAGTAGACGAACACCACGAGCCAGCAGTGTACAAAGGTAATTTTGATTACAAACTCGTTGAGGGTAAAACAAAAATTGTGGATGCGAACGGGAAGGTTGATGAAGAAGCTAGTAAGCAACTCTGGGATTTTTCTATCACTAAAAACGTAGCAAGTTTATTTATCTCTGTTTTTATTTTACTAGCGGTATTGTTAAGTGCTGCTGCAGCGTATAAAAAAACAGGTGTTAAATCAGCGCCAAAAGGTCTTCAATCTTTTATGGAGCCCATTATTTTATTTGTAAGAGATGAAGTAGCGATCCCAAATATTGGCGCAAAAAAAGCTGGCAAATACATGCCTTTCTTATTAACTATTTTCTTTTTGATTTTAGTCAATAACTTTTTAGGTCTTATTCCTTTTTTCCCAGGTGGTGCAAATGTGAGTGGTAATATTGCATTTACCATGACACTTGCTGTGTGCGTGTTTATTGTGGTAAATTTAAGTGCGAATAAAAGCTATTGGGAACACATTTTTTGGATGCCTGGTATGCACTGGAGCATGAAATTATTTTTAGCACCGATTGAGTTAATTGGC
>Ga0222713_10006260_pt1 | contig 11361 bp, 13 predicted proteins | sample C33_649DmetaG_FD_165061 | JGI IMG/M metagenome (GOLD analysis project Ga0222713, IMG submission 165061) | Estuarine water microbial communities from San Francisco Bay, California, United States - C33_649D | ecosystem: Environmental > Aquatic > Marine > Unclassified | place: USA: California... | reverse complement strand
TCCGGGACGTCGAGCGACCGGATGTAAGGGCCGACGAGTCATCCCGTTTCTTTGTCAGATAGGAGACGTTTCACATGCAGACAACGACCCCGAATGCATTGCCCTGGTACCGGGAGCCCTGGCCCTGGCTGCTGATGGCGGGACCTGCTGTCGTGGTTGTCGCCGGGTTTGCAACTCTCTGGTTGGCGGTTTCCAGCAATGACGGGCTGGTGGCGGATGATTATTACAAACGTGGACTTGCAATCAACCGCACACTGGATCGCGACGCCGCAGCAGCGCGGGACGGTTACAGCGCCAGCGCGAGGTTCGATTTTCAGGGTCGCAAGGTTGAACTGGCGCTTACCGCCAATGCAGCCGTCCCGTTGCCGGAGACCTTGACGCTGCGCATCCTGCATCCCACCCGCGCAGGGCAGGATCAGCTGGTGCTTTTGCGCCGTTCTACCGCGGGTGATTATGCGGGGGTCACCGGCATGTCGCCCGAAGGGCGACGGTTGCTGCAACTGGAGGACACAGAAGGCAGATGGCGGATCAGCGGGGCGGCTGTTTTTCCGTCATCGCAAGCTGTCGCCATGAAATCCACCGCTGCACGGTGAGGAGGGACTATGGCCTGGAAAATGCTTTTTGGTTCAGACGTCGGATTGTTCAGCCTGATCACCATCATTGCCGCAATCGGCATCGCGATCTACCTGTATCTGTTTTTCCAGAAGAAAATTGCCGAAGAAGAGCGTGATAAATCCGGAAAATGATTCCGCATAGCGAGGAGGCAGCATGGCCAAACGCCTGATCTGGATACTGTGGCCGTCGTTCATTGTTGGCGGCATCGGGGAGGTCGTATTTTTCACGCTGATCGATCCCCAGGAACTCTATCTGCTGGGACAGCCCGTCGAATGGTCGCGCACGGCAGTCTATTCCGTGGGATTTTTCATGTTCTGGGCGCTGGGGGCAGCGTCCAGTGCATTAACCTGCTTCCTGCAGCGGGGGGCGCAGGAAATCAATGCGCGCAGCTGAAAAAGATACGCTCAGCTGTTGCAGCCGTGGTGACTGACCAGTTCCTTAAGGGTATCCATCTTCAGTATGCGCAGGTGCTTGTTGCGGACTGAAATCAGGCCTTCGGCCTGGAAATGCGACAGGGTCCGGCTCACGGTTTCCAGCTTGAGGCCCAGAAAACTGCCGATTTCCTCGCGGGTCATGCGCAGATGAAACTCATTGGAGGAATAGCCGCGGGCGGCAAAGCGCTGTGAAAGATTGAGCAGGAATACCGCGAGGCGTTCCTCGGCGCGCATGCTCCCGAGCAACAGCATGACGCCATGATCGCGGGCGATTTCGCGGCTCATGATGCGATGGAAGTGCGACTGCAGGGAGGGTATTTCACGGGACAAGTTTTCCAGTTCGTGCAGGGGGATTTCACAGACATCACTGTCTTCCAGTGCTACGGCGTCGCACAAATGGCTTTCGCCGCCAATGGCATCCAGTCCCAGCAGATCCCCTGCCATGTGAAATCCTGCGACCTGTTCCCGGCCGTCTTCATGCAGCACGCTGCTTTTCATGAAGCCGGTACGCAGGGCATACAGTGCGTGCAGTGCAACACCCGAACGGAACAGATAATCGCCGCGCTTGATCGTGCGCCGGCGGTTGACCAGGCGGTCGACGGACTGCAATTCCTTGCCGCTCAGTCCGGCCGGAAGGCACAACTCACTCAGGCTGCAGGAGGAGCAGGCCGATTTGAGCTTGCCGATTTCAACGATGCGCAGTGTCTGAGCCATTATCTGGGGGGGGCCAAGGTTTCCATGGGTCCGGGAACCCGAATCTTACCCTTGACTTGATCTGCATCAAAATGCCCGTGGCGGCTAGGGGCCAGAATGGCCCTCAATTCCCGAAGCTACGGACATGGATTCTGAGACTAAAACGGCCGATTGCCTGCCTTTCGAGGTCGATCTTGACCTGATCCGGCGCATGGATCGCAACGGACCCCGCTATACCTCGTATCCGACAGCGGACCGGTTCGTGGAGGCTTTCGGCCCGGAGGCCTACCGGTCGCGGGTCGGGCAGCGCAATATCGGCGGCATCCGCCGCGCCCTGTCGATTTACGTGCACCTGCCGTTTTGCAGCACGGTCTGTTTCTACTGCGCCTGCAACAAGGTGGTGACACGCAATCGTTCCAAGGGCGTGAAATACCTGGAATATCTGTTCCGTGAAATCGACATGCAGGGCCCGCTGTTCGGAGAGGACCGCGTGGTCGAGCAGATGCACTGGGGTGGGGGAACACCGACGTTTTACACGATGGAACAGCTGAAGAGTCTGTGCGATCGACTCAAACGGCATTTCACGATGTCGCCCAACGGCGAATACTCGATCGAGATTGATCCGCGCAGCGTCGATACCGCCAGCATGCATGGGTTGCGTGAGCAGGGCTTCAACCGCATCAGCCTGGGGGTCCAGGATTTTGACCCGGACGTGCAGCGTGCGGTCAACCGCATCCAGAGCGAAACGCAGACCCTTGAAGTGATGGCAGCGGCACGGCAGGCGGGTTTTTCATCGATCAATGTCGACCTGATTTACGGCCTGCCGCTGCAGACGCTGGAAACATTCGGACGCACGCTGGACAAGGTCATTGCCGCCCAGCCCGACCGCATTGCCATCTACAACTATGCGCACCTGCCCACGCGCTTCAAGCCGCAGCGTCGCATCGACGAAAAGGATATTCCGGCGCCTGACATCAAGCTCAAGCTGCTCGGATTGTCAGCGCAGCGCCTGGCGGCCGCCGGTTATGTCTACATCGGCATGGATCATTTCGCCAAGCCGGGCGACGAGCTGGCACTGGCGCAACGCAACGGCCATCTGCACCGCAATTTCCAGGGTTACTCGACACACGCCGAATGCGATCTGGTCGGCCTGGGTGTGTCCTCGATAGGTGCGATCGGCCCGACCTACAGCCAGAATCACCGGTCACTTGAGGATTATTACGACAGTATCGATCGCAACGAACTGCCGGTGGCGCGCGGCATCGAACTCAAATCCGATGACCTGGCGCGGCGTGCCGTAATCCAGGCACTGACCTGCCAGTTCCGGGTCTCCAAGGAATCAATCGCCATTGCCTATCTGCTCGATTTCGACCGCTATTTTGCGGAGGAACTGGCCGATCTGCGGCAGCTGGAGCAGGACGGACTGGTAGAGCTGGACCGCGAGTGGATCAGCGTGACCGCGAGGGGCCGCATGCTCATCCGCAACGTCTGCATGGTGTTTGACCGTTATCTGCGGCGCGAACAGGAAACCCGTCGTTATTCGCGGGTGATCTGACATACTCCCGGGATGTTGATGAACGGCTGGATGCAGACCATGCTGCTGGCGGCGTTCGCCACCGGACTGCTCGGGGGCGTGCATTGCGCAGCGATGTGCGGCAGCATCGTGGGCCTGACCTGCGGCCGCCAGTCTGGCGGCGGATTTTCCCTGTCCTACAACGCCGGCCGCGTGCTCAGTTATGTCATTGCCGGGGGTATTGCCGGCGCTTTCGGCCAGGCCGGGGTGGCGCTGCGCGGCGGGGCATTGGCGCAGCATCTGCTGATGTTCCTGATGGGGGCTACGCTGATCGTGGTGGCGCTGGGCGTGGCGGGCGTCACTCCCGTGATGCGCGGCATTGAACGCGCCGGCAGCCTGCTGTGGCGGCAGATCCAGCCTTATTCCAGTCATTTCCTTCCAGTGACCAGGCGCAGTCAGGCTTTCGGGCTCGGCATGCTGTGGGGGTGGCTGCCGTGCGGGATGGTATATGCGGTGCTGCTGATGGCGTTCGCATCAGGCAGCGCAGCCGAGGGCGCGCTGCTGCTGGGTGCATTCGGGCTGGGCACATTGCCCAATCTGCTGATCCTCGGCAGCGCCGCGCAGCGGGCACCCCGCTGGTTGCGAAGCAGCGCAAAGGTGCGCCTTGCGGCAAGCCTGCTGATCGCCGGCGTCGGGGTTTACGGCATGCTGCATGCGCTGCAGCCGATGGCGCTGGATCCTGACAGTGTCCTGTGCCGGCTGGTACCCGGCCTCGCGGATTGGCTGCGCAACTGACTGGCTCCAGCGCCGCTGCGGGTTGTCCCGCAACGGCGCAGGGAAGTGTTACTTGATGACGCCGCAGGCGGCGCGGCCTCCGGCGTTGCCGGTGGGATCGGTTTTCAGGTCGTCACGGTCCATGTGCACGACCACGGCCTTGCCGATGATGCCGTCAGGCCGATTGCTGCTGACGGAGATGTCACCGACCACAAAATTGATTTTGGCGACACCTTGATCGTTGAAGTTCAGGTTGCCGAGATCACCGGCATGACGGGTCGGATCATAGGGACCGCCGTGCTTGTGACTTGCGGGATTGAAATGTCCGCCCGCACTCATGGCTTTGGGATCGCTGCAATCGCCGACGGCATGGATGTGGAATCCCTTGGGCCCTTTGCTGTGTCCGGTAATTTCACCGGTGACACGAACGATGTCGGGGCCGGCCTGGGTGAAAGTAACCATGCCGTGCACCTGGCTGCCGCTGCGCGGCTCCAGATGCACCGTGGCAGTAGCCTCCTGTTGCTGTGCGGTGCCGGCGCAGCCGGCGATCAGGCCGATTGCGGCTGCGGTTGCTAAAACGCGTTTCATGCATGCTCTCCTTTGGTCGGGAGTCGGCTCCCGCATCCGCCCACACGGATTATTCAAGTTCTTGATTTAATTATATTTTTAGCATCTGACCTGCTGTTTGCAGAATTGCGCCAACGGGCTGACCAGAGTCGTGGTGGCAATCTGCTGCTGCGCCCGGTCGGGTGATCCGTGCTCCAGCGAAAGCCGCATTTCGTATTTGGCGAAAAACGTGTTGAACATTTCTCCACCCAAGGTTCCAGTTGCATGCAGGGTATCACCGGCCGGATCGTGCTCGAGCAGGATTGCACACAGCGGCTGGGGTGCAGGTCCGCCCATTACGCGTGCGCCGGCGGCAGGATCGTATTCGCTGTGCTCGGAGCAGCAATGAATCATCCGCGGTTTGCTGATTTTTGAGGCCGTGGACTGTTCGCGGTAGCTGATGAAGCTGATCTGACGCGTCGGATAGGTCAATTGGTGCGAACAGATCGCTGAATAGGCGACGATCGAACGCTGCGTGCCGACGCCGCCCGGCCAGCGGTACGCTGCGCCACTCCCGGTTTTCAATTCAACATTCTCTACCGTCGGCCGGCCGAGGTTGAGCAGGAAACAGGGCGTGCCTTCGAAGGGATAGTTGAAGACGTAGTTTTCGCCCGCAACGAGTTGCTTGACCCTCAGCGGCTTGCCCGCACCGTCAACGAGCAGTGTGCGTGCATACGGTTTCGGGCGTGCATCTGCTGCGAGTACGGTTTCCGCCGAGCCCAGGCCCAGGGCTGAGGCTGCACAGACACGGATGAAATCGCGGCGTTCCATGGTCGGTGCCTATTCTTCTTGACCGCGGCAGGGCTGTCAATTGCCGCAAAAAGAAGGCCCGCCCAAGCAGGCTGCTCTGATATTAGCCTAGCGCTGGTTAAAGTTATTGCCAGCGGTAATAGTAAGAAACACCTAGGAAATTCACTTTTTGCACCGGAGCCTGCGTGACAGTTGTGCCGTCGAGGTACGTGAAGTTCGTCCAAGACCAATCGTTGGTGCTGAAACGATTGAAAATGTAGTCTAGGCGTAATCCCGAATTCTTTTGCAACTCGTATTTGGCAAAGAGTTGAACGCGCATCGTTCGCGTAGTCACATCGGGTAGCGAAGAGTCGGTGCTCCCCAGGCGCTGGGTGTAACTGTCGTAGTAGGAGCCGTGGGACACATCAGCGCCGACTTCGACCTTGCCATGGGGCTTGCCGCGCAAGCCCAAACCGACGGACTTAGCGAGAAAACGCGATTCTGAAAACGTCGTACTCTCACGCTCGATTTCCGTTGCGTTGTGCGAGTACCACGCCGTGGCCTGCCAGCGCTCGCTGAAGTTGTAGCTTGCATCAACCGTGTAATTGAACGCTTCGCCGTTCTTGATGCCGATGCCCGATCCATCGCGATCGCCCTTGTAACTGTCTTTCGACTGGTCGAACCGGAATTGCAGAGACAGCGGGTCAGCGGGTTGCCAGTTAGCAGTCAGGCGCATGGTTTCGCGCTTGCGGTCGGCCAAATGCAATGGTGCCAGCTGGTTGCTCCCTGCACCACCATTCAGGGTTGTATTGAACAGGAAAGGTGAGCCGCCACGGTCACTATGAATGTAGGCCACGGCTCCGGTAATGGTCTCGGACATAGACCGCCGCAGCTCGACGCGATATGCGGTCTCATCGGTCTTGTTGCGAAAGCTCACACTGCGCAATATCGACGTATTCCGGTGTTTTTCGTCGTAGTCGATGCCGCCAGTCAAACGGAGCGCCATGGGCAGCGCATAGCTAGCTTCAATTTTGCCGCTGGTAGTGCGGATCGAGCGCGGCTCGTTGAAGCCGTCGTAGGTGCTGTTGCCGGCAGTCGGGTTGCCGTATCGAAACAGTGGCGTCTTGTCGTCGCGGTCCTCGTAGCGGAGATTCGCGCGCACCGAAAGTTTGGGCATGGGGCGGGCCGAAAATCCCAGCTGCGCGAGCGTGGTGTCGACACGCGCGCCCAGATTGGCTGGCAATCCTGCGGCCACCGGAGTGGCGGGCGTGAGTTGCGCCGCAGTGAGGAAGCTGTCTTCCTGCTTTGCCCTAGCGTAGGCGACCTTGAAAGTGCCGCGTGCCGTATTGGTGAAATTGTAGCCGCCGGAAAGGTGAAGCTGGTGCGAATGGTTGTCCGGCGGCAGCGCGACCGGATTGATGAAGTTGGTACCGCTAAACACGGGATTGCCGCCGGTGATGAAAATGGCGTTGTACTGATTGTTGTACATCGTGCCGTAATAACCGCCCGAGAGCTGCAGACGATCGCCCGTGTAGCTGAGGATGGCCTCCAATTGGCGGGTCGTGGAATTGATCGGCTCGGGCATGAACTCGAAGCGGCCGAGCATCGTAACTGGTATCCCTGCGGTGGAGCTAGTACCGCGCGCCCACAGCCGGGCACCGTCTTTTTCCTCATTCTTGAAGGTGACTTTGAAGTCCAGCGTATCTGAAATGTACTTGTTGAATCCAAGACCAATCGCTTCGCGCTTGGTCTTGAGCTGGACCGCAGATCCCGTAGTTACCGGGCTGGTGGGTATGGTGAGGCTATTGCTGCCGATTCCGGTGACTGCGGTATTTACCGTGTAAGGTTCATAGCGGGGCGTCTGGCTGAAGTCAACGTAGTAGCCCCAGTTGCCCTGGATTTCGTGCTCGAACCTGAGTTCGCGGTTGTCGAGGCCCAGATTACGTGCGCGAAACTTCAGCCAGCGACCGTTGGCATCGTCGCGCTTGACGATATCGGCATCGAGCAGGCCATAGGCGCCTTTCTCGTTAAGGCCGTTGTACTGCCCAAACCTGCCGTTGTCGGAATCAACATATCCCAGCCCGAACTGGATGGTGCTGTCCGGGTTGGTCAGCGCGCTAATTTCGTTGTTTTCCGCGGCTTGGGCAGTAATAAATGCAGTGCACATTGCTGCGGCAATCGCAGTGAGAGTGAAGGGGCGGGTATGGTTGGTCATGATCGTCTCCCTTTTGGCTGATTTAGCGCCGGAACGTCCGCTCGTTGGAAGCATCGGCCGGGTTGTTGGTGCCATGGATCTGTGTGTGGCAGTTCAAGCAACCGCGAGCAATAGTATTGGCACTAGTGCTTCTGCCAGTCAGAGATGCGGGATTGTCGCGGTGGCCGGTTGGTTCGTGGCACTGTTGACAAAGGAATGGCGATCTTGATTTCAGAAGGTTAGGTATCGTTGTGCCGTGGGGGTTGTGGCAGATCGAGCAGTCTTCCTGCACCGGCTGGTGTGTGCGCACAAATGGTCCGCGCTTCTCCATATGGCAGGTGTAACAGGTGTCGTTAACATTATCGCGAACCATATTCTTGGGCCCGGCCGAGCCGTGCGGGTTGTGGCAGTCCGAGCAGGTGACCTTGCCTTCTAGGATCGGATGCCGAGAGATCTTAGCGATTTGTGCGCGCTGCTCCTTATGACAGGTGAAACAGACCTGCGCCTGCTGCTGCTTGTCCCGTACCTTGTCGTGCTGCGTGTGCACCTTGTGGCAGGATGTGCAGGTCGTATCGCGACTGGCGTGCAGACTTGTTTCCCAGTGCATGCGATTGCCGCCCTTGTGGCAGGTCAGGCAGGCCTGATTCTGTACATCGGGTGACGTGCCGCCTTTTTTGCTGAAGACGCGCGTGGGTTTCGGGCGCTCCTTGGCATCGGCTGGCTTGTTGGCGTGGGTGTCGCTTTCGCCGTGGCAGCTGGCACAGCTCGGCGTGCGACCGTCGGCGACGGTACCGTGTTTGGTCTTGCCGATCGCGAGCACCGGGACTTCCTCGCTCTCGTCATGGCAGCGGGTGCAATTGGCATCGCCCTTCAGCACCATGTCCTTGCGTTGCTTCTCCGCGGCCGCGGATTCCTGCGGGACAGTCGCAAGCATCAAGGCCAAAGCCAGGCCGGTCAGCAGGGTGAGTAACGCGGATCCTCGTTTTATCATGTCATCGTACCTCGCGGTTGGCGTTGATGCTGGTGTCGCTATTACTGTTTTTTCATCAATGCTGCTTTAAGTTCCTGTGGCCCGGGACCGTCAGGTTCGGTGTGTGCAATGCCGTAATGACATTCGATGCAGGTCATGCCTTCCTTGTCGGCCTTGGCATGCCGGGCCTGTGCCTTCTCCGACTGCTTGTCCTTGCTCATCGATGCGCGCTGATGGCAGTTGCGGCATTCTTGCGAATCGGTCTCGAGCATCCGGGTCCACACCCGGCGCGCCATCTCCGCCCGGTGTGCATTGAACTTTTCCTTGGTATCGATTACCCCGGTGACGAAATGGCCCCACAGTTCGAAAGTTGCACTGACCTTGCGCACCAGCATCGGACCCGGTTCGCGCGGCACATGGCAGTCCGAGCACACGGCGCGCACCCCGGAGCGGTTGACGTCGTGAATGGTGCCTTTGAACTCGGCGTAGACGTTTTCGCGCATTTCATGGCAGCCGATGCAGAACTTCTCGGTATTGGTCCAGGCCAGCCCGGCGGCACCTGCCGCCATCAGCAGACCGGCGATCACCAGTGCCACCAAGGTGACGCCGGCGGTGAGGGTGACCCGGGAACAGGTCTTGCAGCGGTTTTGCAGATCTTGCCACCATTTGCTGATCATGTTTCTGTTCCCGGTAGCCAGTTCATTCAGCGGGTGAGTATCCAGCGCGCGAGATTGCGAAGTTCCTTCTCGTTCTTGGACTTCGGCGAATCATGCGTCTCTTCCTTCCCGTCGATCTTGACCTTGGGGTTCGAGATCATGTGCTTGTAGAGCGCGTCCTCGGCATTGGGCTTGCCCTTATAATTTTTGGCGATCGACTGGTATGACAGAGCGTCCTTTTTCTTGTCGACCGAATGGCACTTCAGGCAACCGCTTTTCTTCGCCAGGGCCTGTGCGGCATCCGCATCGACGTCGGCGGCATGCGCGGATGGGGTCAACAGGAGCAGGCTGAACAGGGAAGCAAAAATCATCGGCGCTTTCATGATTCTGGATATCTCCGGGGAATAATGACGGTTTGGGACATGAATATCTTGATCCAAATCATGAAATTCTAATATGTGATGCTGGTTGAACGCGATTTGGCTTGTGCATGTTCTTGTTGTTTTTCAATGTTGTTCGTCGCTATGCATTGCAATTCCCAACCGGCTCCCGCAAATCCGCAATTGCAGCATAGGGGACGCAGCCCCGTATTTCCTTGATCTGTGTCAAACAGGATGGCGGTGCCTGAAGTGGACTGTCGCAATGCACAAAACTTAATCTGTATCAAAATCTGGGGTTGCGATTGAGAAGATAGTAAAGCCGTAGCAGTCGATTAACAGAGAGGCTTGCCATGAATGCCCGCGCCGAAGTTCCCGTAATGATCGAGGGAGTGGCTTTGCTGCAAGGGCTGGAGAAGCCGATCAGGGAAAGGTTGGCTGCGGAAGCCAGCATACTGACGGTTAGCCGGAGTGATGCTGTGTTCCGCCAGGGCGAAGCCTGCGCGGGATTGCATGTCGTAATCGAAGGCCAGGTCAAGTTGCTGATGCGGACCGGAAACGGTCATGAAAAAGTGTTTGAAGTCATCGGGCCGAACGAGACGATGGGCGAGACGGCATTGTTCCTGGGGCTGCCCTATCCTGTAGCGGCTGAGGCCGTCGTGGATACGCGACTGATGCATCTTGCCAAGGGGACGCTGCTGAGGGAACTGGCGTCTGACAGCATGTTCGCCCTGCGCGTAATCGAAAGTCTGGCGCGGCGGCTCAACCGCCATACCGAGGATCTGAAAAGCTACATGCTGCTCTCCGGTACGCAGCGGGTGATCTGCTTTCTGCTGCAGGAAATTCCGGATGTATTCAGTGCGACCGATGCTGTCGAGGTTACGTTGCCGACCCGTAAGGGCGTCATTGCCTCAAAGCTCAATCTGACCCAGGAGCACTTCTCACGCATCCTCCGGGATCTGACAGCGGCATCGTTGATCGAAGTTGCCGGGGCCCGGATACGCATCCCGGATGTCGCCAGGTTGCGTGATTACCAGATGGCCCAGGAATAAGTCAGCGCACTTCGGTGCGGATGATGACGTCGATATCAGTGGCACCGGTCCTGACGGGGGGGCTGAATCCTTCAATGTCTCCGGGCTGCCGGCCGGCACTGCCTGATTTGGAAATGCGGGCGCCGACGATGACCGTGCTGAAACGTGACAGGTTCATTCCCGGTGCCATGGCCATGCTGTCATCGAGCACAAATTTGACAGGCAGATCGGCTGCGCGTTTGCGCAGTACCGCGAGTGGTGCCGGTGGGCCATCCTTGGCGCGGGCAAATATGAAGACGACGTCGTCTGGAGCCAGGCGGGCTTTGAGATTGTCGGCGATGCGCACGGTTCCGCTGACTCGGCCTGCGCCGGCAGATGGCGTCGTTGCGGATGAGCCTGCGCTTTCCGGTTTCATGCCGGCCAGCGACCGCGCCTCGGCGATGCTGCTGCGGACGGAGCCGGCAATCTCGGAATCTGGCGGCAGTGCCGTAACCAGTTTTTGCCAGTGCGCGATCGCAACAGCGTAATTTTTTTTGTCAAATTCAATCGTTCCTGCCATGGCCAGCGCTTTCAGATTGCCTGGGTCGATTTCCAGTGCCCGCATGACCAGTTTTTCGGGTTCTCCTGCCAGCCGTCTGCCCAGTGACATTGCGAGCACGTCTGCGTAATCGACCATTACCTGGGCGCTATCCGGGATCAGGGCGGCTGCTTTTGCGTAGGCGGGTGCTGCTTCCTTGAACCGGTTTAACGCGGCATACGAACGACCCAG
>Ga0222713_10006259_pt1 | contig 11361 bp, 12 predicted proteins | sample C33_649DmetaG_FD_165061 | JGI IMG/M metagenome (GOLD analysis project Ga0222713, IMG submission 165061) | Estuarine water microbial communities from San Francisco Bay, California, United States - C33_649D | ecosystem: Environmental > Aquatic > Marine > Unclassified | place: USA: California... | reverse complement strand
CTGATCTGCTTCATTTTCTGGATTGATCTTGATAATACCTGTGGAATAGTTATCAACATTGTTTCCAGTAATCTTACCTTTGTTTTGACCTTCAGTTGAGGTTGTTGCATCGGCAAGGAACTCCTCTTTCATTCCCTTCTTTCTAGCGATAGCAGCATTGATCGCATCACGACGATTATAGATATAAGAATCCGTCTTATCTTTTTTACCATCATCATTTACATCACCATCTCTCTGAGAAGGATGTACTGGTTTGTCTAAACCACTCTTGTTATTGGGAACTTCCTTTTTTCTACCCTCATATGGTTCACCATGTTCAGTCATCTCAACTTTAAGACCTCTTGATCTCAATTGAGTGATCTTTTCACGAGTTGCGTATCTTACATAAGAACGATCATTTTTAGGATCGGTAACTCTTACTTTATACTTTCTGTCTTTTGTTATTTCTTCGATAACTTGCTCAACGGGTTGATGCTTCTCAACGAAGACTTTAAACATTGCATTGGCAACAACATCTGTTGCACTATCGGTCATCAGAGCATCATATGACTCTTTCTTGTCTCCACCACCATCTTTACCAAACAGTTTTGCTCTAACTGCTGCTTGCTCCGGAGCACTCAGATTACTGTTTTGCATATATTGAGCATATGCCGCTCTGAGGTCAACACCCTCTCTTCTTGCACGATAACGGATATCATATACTGCTTGACGGATTCTCTTTTCAGATCCCTCTGCTCCGGCACCCTTTTCCTTGTCTCCACCAGATTTAGCGGCAGCAGCAGGTGCAGCAGCGGGAGCGTGCTTTCTCGCAGGGAGTTCCTCAAATATCTTTTTAGTCATCGGAAGAATTCTAGAATACTATTTTCTTATCTTATATTTATTTATGAATTGTAATCCGCTCATAAATCCAGGAACCATGGACTCAACATATCTACGATGAGCATCGGTTCCAACTAAACGTTGTTCTGCTGGTACACCAGATGTAGTAGAACCATTTACAACTGCTTCATTCACATCTCTAATCCAGGATTTGAACATGATTTTATCTTCTGTAACACAGATAAGATGATTTGCACCACGGCGAATAATTCTTCCAATAAGACCAGTGTTCATATTTTCAACCCACTGCCCTATACGGAAAATGGTTTCAGATACGTAATTCTCACGAAGAGTTTGTTGATCAAACTTGGGTGCCATTTCCCAAATACCCCACTCTTCATTAATACCCATAGATGCTTTGGTATCCGCAAACATTTGTTTAGCAGTCTTTCTATCAACAAGTGGAACCAATTGCATTGCAGGAATCATTTCACCAGTTTCTGGATCTACTAAAAACTCACCTGTCTCTGGATCCGTTTGCATCATTTGCTCACCAGTTTCTGGATCGAGCATTGGTTCTTCTTTATGAAGATGCTGGTAATATGTTTTAAAATCATTCTCTGCGACAGCGAGTCTCATTCTTGATGCTGAGAGACCTTCAACACCTTCAGCGTCAGGATCTCTATCACCAGAAGAGATAACCTCAACGTTATCAAATTGGTAAAGACTTCCATTATAATTATTTGCCAACTTGTTAAATTCATTGACCCTATCCGCTCCGCCAACTATTCTTACATTAGCATAACCATCATTATGTGCCTTTTTCAAGACATCAAAAATAGTTCTTGTATTTTGATCATTCTGAATTCTTGCGGCGTGTTGAGGGAACAACTGCCTCATCATAGAAACTTTTGTATCAGGATCCAACGGATTCTTCTTTGGATCATTTGAACGAGATGGAATAATAAGATAATCACTCTCTTCTTGTTCAGCAGAAGATGCAGCAGTATCCATCAATTGAAGATGTCCAGCATGTGGAGGATTGAATCTACCAAATGCAATCGTCAGAGTTCCTTTTGTCTTAGGAACTGGTGGAGGACCAGCAGCAAGATCTGGACTTTGAACTTTCGCCATTACTGCTGCTTGTTGCTGCGCTGCTTGCTGCTCTGCATCAACGTCCATCTGATCCGCTTGTGCTCTCAGTTCATCAGAAGTTGGTTGTGGTACTTCTTCTGGTGCTGCCTGCTGTTGAAGTGCAGGATCATTAAAGTTTGGATCGGAAATATTTTTTTCCAACTCTGTCTGGTTGGGATCACCTTTACCAACCTGCTGACGCTTATTATAAAACTTCAAACGTCCCTTTTCAGTCTTTGCGACAAATTCACCAGTGGAACGATCATACCATCCACCGTGACCGTCTCCTTGAAGACCAAGACGTGCTGCCTGTTGTGCGGCAGATTCGCTTATAAATTGGAAAAAACTTTTCATTGATATTTGTTTCTGCGAAGTTCCAAAGTTACGTTACTTCTGTTTGCAACGATATACTTTAAAAGGTCATTGCGTACTTTTATATATTTATCCTTCTGTTTTCCTTTGCTAACATCAATTTCCCTTTGAAAGGTCATGTAAATATATCTGGCAAACTGTTCATAACTTGTACCATTATAATCTTTGATTAGTTCTTGAATGTATGAATTCATTATCCTACCTGATAACCTACTTTGTCAGCCGTTCTATTTGCAGAATTTGATGTTCTTAAATACACATTTGATAGTGTACTTCCAGTTCCAGCATCGGCAGTGAATGTTGGGGTTCCGGAAGTTTTATTTAAACCAAGTTTAACATAAATCACTTGTGTTTGAGTTAAATAGACATCAAACATATCTCTAAATTTAGTATTTGGTGCTCCACTTCTAGACCAATTTTGTAGATTTGCCTCACATCTATATCTAACTTCACCTACGGTCAAATCTTCAACCTTTTTGGTTGGAAAATACTTTGCACGAAAAGGTTCTATTGCTTCTACGTCTGGAACTTTTGTCGAATGACGACCACCAACATAAACTTGCCCTATGGATGATGCGGCAGCGGCAGTCATAACATCTGGTTCTATAAGATTCCAAGAAAGTAGAGCACCATTAACAACATTATTATCTTTGAGAATCTGAAGAATACGATATTCTTTTGATGTTGAAAATTCATTCAATCTACCACTTTTAACAATGGCATCAACAACAAACTGTGGTTTAACTTGGTTTGATGATCCAGATTTAACTTTTGCAGAAATCATGTGCTCATCCTTACCAATGATAACTTTATAATCATATAGTCTTTCACTATCGGGTGGCATGTAAATTTTTGCAGATCCAATGGAAAGTGTATCTACAATACCATTCAATAATCCCCTCTTACAACATGCTATTGGTCCAATAACTTCCGCATAATAATTTTGCAGTTGTCCCCAATTAAAACTAGAAAAATTTATACCAGTATAATCACCCCTACCATTATGAACATAATCAAGAAGTTCATAAAGATAATCAAAAAGTTCTCCTGGAATATCTGACCTCGAGTTCAATGCCGATGTTAATGCAATATAATATTCATTAACAGTAGTAAATGTTCTATTGGCAAGTCCAAAACTAGAAGGACCCAATGAAGTTGCTGCAGATTGTGCAGATCTTGGTTTTACAAAATTATCAATGTTTGCATAAACAACACTTCCACCTTCAACTTGAAATGCTGCTTTGGTATGTGGATCTCCCTGCCCATCAAGATAAGTTACTGCTGTTCCTACTGAAAGACTTCCAGAAGCAGAATAAGATCCATCTTCATTTTTAATATATGCGGTTGTTGCCCTTTTAACCGTTGTGGACATATTACCCTGCCCCCGCCAATTCCTTTGATAATTAAGGGCACCAGTACTTGCCATTTTTTGAAATATTTATGGAGAATAGCGGACTCGAACCGCTGACCCCCTGCGTGCAAAGCAGGCGCTCTACCAACTGAGCTAATTCCCCGAGAGACCCCAAAGGGTCAAGTATTTAGAACACCAAAGTTAGTGCTCCATATCCCATCAATGCAACAATCAACATACCAAGAACTTTATAGTAAGTCTTGATAGGAGTGCCGAAGTATTGCTGACCAATCAGCAGACACTTGTGCATCGGAGAGATGATATAACCACTATACTCTACAACTAGGAACCATGTCAAGTATTGTGGACCAAATGCCTTAGCGAGAAGAGCAACGATACCAGCATACTTACCAGAGGAACCCATGGCAAAAGAAGCAAGGAAACCAACAATTGAAACTGCAACGAGAGCAGAAGGACCAGCAGCAGAAGTAACTTTCAGATACTCCATTACAGGACCTTTGATTTCCCCCATGACTGCTGCAAGAGCAAGAACAAGAGCAGCAAAACCAGCAAACTTCCAGTTGATATAACGACCCCACTTCCAATCATTACAAATGAATGAATAATAAGCAGCAAGAGCAGTAAACCATACTGAAAACAGGTAAGGCATATCAGGGTCACCGTAGCAGACCAAGAACCACATTGTAGCGATTATAGGTGCCCAACCCTTTACCAGACGATTCCAACTGAATGTGCGAGTTTCTTCAACAATTTCTACATCAGTTTCTTTGACATATTTAAAGATGAATACTCCTGCAAATCCCAGAACAATCATCAGAGGAACAATCGTATATCCCATATACTGAGTATACGACATTCCTAGTGCTGCCATTGGAAGAACAACAGTCTTTTCAAGTGGAGACCACCAGTAATAGTGGTGGGTTGAGAGATAATCAACGATACCAAACTTGGATCGTGATTGTGCTTTGTCGCTAGCGATGGAATCTAGAAGGGGAGCCGACATAACGACTCGCCCTTCGATGGGTAATACACCACCAGCAAGAGCAGTAGCAGCAACAACTAAACGATTTGATTTGAATAGTTTACGAAGTGCTACGAAGACTTCATTCAGCACACCGTATTGTTTGACTAGACCACCGACAATCATAATACCGATGATGTAAGGGAGAAAGAGTTCCTTCTCCCAGATACTCATTAATAGATCCATAAATTAAACTCCAAGAACTGCACCAAGATTATCGTCAATGTCACGAATCACATCACGGATATCAGAAACTCGTGCTGGAACAGAAGTAGGATCATAAGTATAACCTTTCTGCGATTCAAAAAGAACCTGACGAACTGCCGCTGCTTGGCGAGCATCCATTTTAATAGTTACTTTCTTATCTTTACTCACAGGTCTCCCTCCGCACGATTTTCAGAGTAATATACATCAAAAGCACCGCCAGGATAACGCGCTTCCAATTTCTTGACGTTACGTGCAATCACTTCATCAAAGGAAACTTCAAGTGCCATACATGCTTGTGCAACGTACCACATCAGATCACCAAGTTCAATGATCATGTGTTCTTTATTATCAGCATTAAAAGGTTTACCTTGGAAAATCATTTTTTTAATGATTTCCAAAAACTCACCACCTTCTGCATTGATACCGACACCAGCGGTAAGCAGTCGTTCAATATTTGCACCCTTTTCATCCAGTTCAACCAGACGATCAGAAAGTGCTACAAAATCAGTAGAAGCATCAGAAGTAACTGCATCTACAAACTTCTGGTAGCGTTCAAAATCAACTTGTTTAGTCATATTTAAAATTTAAATCCGTCGAATGATTTTTTAGGTTTCTTTTCTTCATAATCATACTCCTCTTCTTGCCCAGAGTCAAGTATGTCCTTTTGAGCAGTTTGCTCACAATCATAGAGTCGCATCTTGGCACGATCAATACCCACAATGAAACGCTTGTAGATAGTAGGATCGTTATAGCGATTCTTCAACTGCTTCACCATCAGTTGTCCCAATGCTTCGAGTTCTTCTGTGCTAATAAGGGCAAACATAAGATCAGCAGTAGCAGGCAAACCAAAGGACTCACTAGTATCAGTGAGTTCAACATCAGAGCTACCATAACCAGAGCGAGTAGTCTGGGTGGCTGATACGATTGGTACATTTGCTTCGACTGCGAGACCTCTAAGTTCTTCTGCAATTGCCTTAATATATGAATATGAATTGACAGAAAAGTTCGACTTATAGCGGGAGGAAGCACATATATTAAGGTAATCAATGAAAATAATATCAGGTCTAAATGACTTTTTAAGTGCCAACTCATTAAGAAGTGCCTTAAAGTGTCCACTATGAGCACTCGCAGTGGGATACTCTTTAATTATAAGAGAACCCTGAGTCTTCTTTGAAAGATTGGTTACCTTATTCTCAAAAGTATTTTTTGGAAGATCCGTTAGATCTTGGATATTGACATTGAGGAGGTTTGCATCAATACGTTCAGCAATTTTCTCCTCTGCCATCTCCATTGTAATGTAAAGCACATTACGTCCGTTAAGCAGAACGGAGCTAGCCATATGACACATGAAAAGAGACTTACCAACACCTGTCCCAGCAAGAGCGACATTAAGAGTCTTGTTAGGAAGACCACCTTTCGTAATCTTGTTGAAATACTCAAGATCGAACGGGATGCGGTCTTCCTTACGATGGTAAGACTCATAACGTGCTTCATAATCTTCGAGGTAGTTGTGTCCGATGTGGTTATCAAATGATACTGCTAAGGCATCAGAAAGAATTGATGGAATCGCATCACGATTCTTCTTCTCATCACCACCATCAGCAATATGGATAGACTCCATGAGGGCAAGATAAATTGCTCTATCACGGCACCACTTTTCAGTAGTATCGAGTAACCACTGCTTATCCACAGGAGAATCACTAAAAGCATTAGTAATGTCCCGCGATTCTTTTACTTCTGTTTCGGTTAGATCAGTTCTATTTTCCAATTCAATACGAAGTGCTTCTGTGGTAATAGCAGAACCATACTTCACAATGAATGAAGAGATTTCTTCAAAAATTACTTTTTCAGTTCTTTGATCAAAGTAATCTGGTTTTAGAAATGGAATTACTTTACGAGAGTATTCTTCATTATATACAAGATTTCTGAGAATTGTAGTCTCAATTCGTTCCATAAGAATAGTTTTGTTTAGCAATCTGGTCAAGTTTCTCCATTACTTCTGGGGTGAAGTATTGTTCTGGATCTTTGAGGATCTGTTTAGCATAGACTTTTTTACCATCAATTTCATATCGACCTGCGACATTCTTCCAAAGTCCACCGACCTCACCGAGTTCAAGAAGACCGTAATAACGATCAAGACCACGCTCATCGTAATAGAGACGCACTTCAACATTTTGGTTCTCCTTACTTAAACGTGACTTAGCAGTCTTTGCCTTAATAATGTTTCCGACAATTTCTGTTCCATCTTTTTCTTTCTTCTTTGAGAGATGGATGATAGTAGAAGCAGCATACTTAAGACCAGAACCGCCTCCCATCTCTTTTGTAGGAACGTAAGCGCCAATAACATCGTAAGTGTGGTTAGTAACAATCATGGGAATGTTTGCTTGACCCAATTTAAGTGTGAGCATACGGAAAGCACCTTTGATGAGTTGGGATTTGGTCATGTCCCGAACTTGTTTATCATTCAGTGCATCCGTGATCTCTTTCTCTGTGGAAAGCATACCCAAAGAGTCTAGCACAAACATGCAGGGTTTGCGTTCTTCTACTGATTTTTTTAAGTATAAATCTACTGCTTTAAGTGCTTTACTACGAAACTCTTCGACAGTAACTACATTAACAACAACTAGCCGATTGAGGTCAATACCCCTAGATTCAAGTAGGGATTTATTGACAGCTGCCTCAGTATCAAAATAGAGACAATACCCATCGGGATTGGTATCAAGAAAATTCTTAACAACGGCGAGTGAGAAGAAAGTCTTTCCAGTACTAGACTCTCCAGCAATAGCAGTAATCTTATTCCCAGATACACCACCAAATATGCTACCTGAAACCAGTGCATTAAAGACATACGAACCTGTGTCAACATAAGTTTCAGTTTCATCAATGTCTGCTGCTAATTTAGTGAAATCATCACCGATCTCTTTTACAATATCTTTAAGAAAGTCCATCAAGCCACCATCCCGTATTGTTCACGAAGAATTTTTTTATAAGGTCCACCAGGATTTTCCTCGCGGATTTCTTTCACAATTTTCAATTTTTGATAGAGAGCAGTGTCTCCACCAAGGCGAAGAGCACTCACAATAGTAGCAAGTTCGTTGTCATTAATAGGAAGATCCATCATCCAAAAAATAGTTCAAGGTTTACAGTTTTTTCTACGCTCCAACCAATAGCATCAAGAATTGCTTTCAGAGGTTCAACAAAACTCTTTTCAAATTGTAAATCATAATCAACGTATTTGTCAAGGTTAAGTTCTCTTGGAAAATCTTGAATAAAGGAGATCACATTCTCCTGAATGATATTTGGTTTTTTCAAATAGAGAAATTTAATTTTTTCCCCATTATTAATAAGGGAGTACTTATTTGTTAATTTATTTTGTTTTACATAGTGGTTAAACAGAAGAGCACCCCTACAATGTATTGGTGTTCCTTTTGCATAGATGTCGGAATGAGATTCATATTTACGAATGTCTGATGCAGTCCTAGGAAATGCAATCTGCTCTGGAGGAAGTGCCTTAAACTCCTTTCTACACTCTTCAATAAAATCAATCACATCATCCTCAGTCCCATTCATCATGAGTTTGAGACCATCCTTAATCATTTTACGGCAGGGAGCAGGTGTAGAAGACTTCACTGCTTCAATGCCCATCATCTTCAGTTTGGGTTCTTCATATCGAACACCCTCACTGTCCCATACGTTGAGAATGTATCGCTTCTTCGCAGTCCAGATACCACGTTCAGCGATATTCTCACGCTTCATTTGCATCTTTTGGTCGTAGGCGTTGACGTAATCCGCCAATTCTTGGTAGCAACTGTCAATATACTTTTCAAGTTCCATTTCACAGACCTTATTAAGGAACGTGACAACGCTTTCAGTAGTTTTCTCTCTTCCTTTGTATACACTTTCAACCAAAGGACCCATATTGAGATAGATAGAATCAGTATCAGAAGCAATGACATAATCTTCACCTTCAGTTTTAAGCACTTTGTTCAGGTATTGATTCATTCGATTTTCAATCCAACGGATTGAGACTTGACCAGAGAGAGTAATCGCCTCTGCGTTGGCAAGCTTATAATACCTGAAATACTGGTTGCCAATAGCACCATAAGCACTGTTAAGTTGAATCTTACGCGCCATCTGAATATTGTTACACCTTGCAATTTCTTTCTCAAGAGTTTTTGTAGGAGTCTTTTCATATTCCTGTTTGGCAGCAAGCATTTTCTTTTTGAAGATGGTTCTATCTTTATAGATCTTTTCCATCAGTTCTGGGAGAAATCCACGAACATCCTTACGGTACATTGCACCATTGGCGCACACCGCATTGTCCTTATACATCTCAAAATTAATCTCTTCATTCAGAATTCTATCAACAGTAGCACTGGGATGTCGTTCATCCAGAAGAGTTTCTGGTGAGATATTATATTGCATGATCAGGTGAGGATATAGAGAGTTAAGGTCAAAACTCACAACCCAATCATACTTTCCAGGAATCGGTTCTTTCACATAGGCACCAGCATACTTAGCATCTTTTTCCGCTCTCTCATTTGGAGGAATCACAATGTTTCTCTTTTTGAGGTAGTTGTAGATAATCGTATCCCACATACGAACCTGGGAGAATACATCAGCATAATTCGCTTTGGCGTCATATGCCATCACGATTGCAAGTTCAATCAGTTTCATCTTGTCTTCCATACGGTCAACAAGTTCCACGTCCTTGATGTTATATTCTACAAACTTTTGCCAACCGTTAGTGTAAAAATCCTTGAATGTATCAAATTCGCTGTGATCCAACTTTTGTTGCCCAAGTTCTACACTTGCGATGTAGTCAAGACGATATGATTCCTGTGCCTTATAAGTAAACTTCTTATACAGATTCAGATAATCAAGTTGAGTGACTCCACCAACATCATAAGAAATGTGTTTGCGTCCAGCGATAAAAGTTTCTTTTTCCGTAACCAAACCCCAAGGTGAAAGACGCTTCATCAACTTTTCACCCAAAATCCTATCAATACGACGGACAAGATATGGAATATCATACAGTTCACTATTCCAACCAGTAATAACTTCTGGAGTGTTCTGCTCAATCATCCACCAATTGATAAAATCATTCAGAAGTTCATATTCAGTACGAAATCCCTTGTAGATAACATTATCCTGTTCATTATTAAAGGGACCGCGACCCCAAGTACGAATCTGTTTGGTTGCATAATCCTGAATGGTGATGAGTAGGACTTCCTCTGCGGCAGATTCTACATCGGGGAATCCGTTCTCAGATGCAACCTCAATATCAATTGTGGTGATTTTGATTTTATTCGTATCAAACTTGATTTCTTCCTCAGGATACTTCTCAGAAATATATTGATAGATGTATCTATCATTACCATAGATTTTAAAGTTATCTACACCATCATATCGTTTGATAAATTCGCGGCAATCACGAACAGTTCCAGGTTCCACTGATTCAACATACTCTCCTTCGAGAGTTTTATATTTTGTTTTCTTTTTAGATTGGACAAAAAGAGTCGGGTAAAACTTCTCTCTGGTTGCGAAATGTTGACCATTTTCGTAACCACGGACCAAGAAGTGATCCCCGACCATCTGAACGTTCGTGTAAAATCTCATTCTGTAAGTTTCAAATACGCTTCAATAACTTCTTGAGTTGGATCAGCAATAGTTAGAATATCACTAGATCGAATCATATATTCTGTTTGATTTGATGCCTCTACCCATGGAGACATTTTATCGATGGCATAAAAACGATAGGGGTTGATCAATTTACAATCTGGATCACCAATCTCAGATGGAACTTCTTCAACCTCACTAATTAAAATATTGTCAATGTCAACCAGTAGACATTTTATAACTTTTTCACTCATTGATGACCTCGGTTTCAGTTACTTCTAATGGTTCGCCAACCTTATTTAAATACATTTCCTTCACAGAAGGAATTGGTTCACAAATGGTGGCAACATGGTCAAATGCTACAACATAGTCCTTATCACTAGAAAGAATCATCCAAGGACTTAGAACTACATCCAACTCATAGTTAGACTTACCAGATTCACTTTCGGTGAGAACGGTTTTTTCTTGTGTTCTAACAAAGTGAGGTTTATTCAGAAGATAACCACGAACATCCTCACCAGAAACAACTTCTTTTGCATCACTAATCAAAGTTTCTCCTGTTTTTAGGAGCATCAACTTAACTGTCATTTTTTTAGAACTTCCTCCATACATTCTACCAATAAAAAAGGGAGGTGTCAACTGGATTTTGCCAGTTACCTCCCGTGGCATTGCGCCGACGATACTTAGTATTTAGAGATAGTCCTTACGTGCGTGATGCTCTGGAACTATTTTCCCAAGTACGATCCGTAGAAGTCCGTCTTCAAATGTGACTTCCCTGACTTCTGTGTCGTCGGATAGAGTCCACGCTCGTTTAAAA
>Ga0222713_10006258_pt1 | contig 11361 bp, 7 predicted proteins | sample C33_649DmetaG_FD_165061 | JGI IMG/M metagenome (GOLD analysis project Ga0222713, IMG submission 165061) | Estuarine water microbial communities from San Francisco Bay, California, United States - C33_649D | ecosystem: Environmental > Aquatic > Marine > Unclassified | place: USA: California... | reverse complement strand
TCCCCAAAGAGCGTACGAGGTCGAATCAAATCCATGAGCGGCGTTCGCGTTCGCGTTCGACGCGCCGACGACGCCGCCGTACCCCGGCCCCGGCGGCGTCGTCCCGAACTCCCGAGCGCGCGTCACGCGCCAATTCCCTACTCTCTCTCGCATTCGCCGAATCGCGTGATGCGTCGCGTGCGAACTGCCGTGACATGCGATGATGGACGCGTTCGCGTTCGCGTTCGCTCGCGTCAGCGCCTTGGCGCATTCGATCGCGAACCGGCGCGCCATGGCGGGCGAACGAACGAGACGACGCGACGGACGAAATTCGCGCGCTGTCGTGGACGAACACAATTGAACGCGAACGAATGCGCGAACGCGCGTTCGCCCGTCGCCCTCTGACGCCTTTGAGTCTCTCGCCTCGCTCGCTCGCTCGTATACAATCGCTACGCTACCGCCCACCGTCGCCCTAAACGCTTCGCACGCTTCGTTGGGAAATGATCTCACGCCCGTCCTCGCGCTCACAAAAACTTCTTCGGTGTGCGACCGTACCGCTTATCGTTCGTCTCCTACGCGCGCGATCGATCGATCGATCGTTCGTCATCATCATTCGTCAGTCCGCGCGAGAAGCGACGCGCGCGAGAGAGACTCGGCTCGCTCGCGCGCCTTTCTCTTCCATTCGCCCGTCGCGCGTCGAATGTCGAATGTCGCGCGTCGAATGTCGCCTCGCGCGTGTCTTCACTCTCGAAGTCGTCCTCGCTCGCGCACGCATCGATCGACGCACGAATTCTTTCACGCAGGCGCGGTAGATGACCATCGGGACGACGACGCCGAACACCGCGAACAAGGCGAACGTTTTCGGAGTCACGCGAAACGTGCGTTCGATCGTCTCGCGCTTCGCGGCGTGACGTTCGATGAACTCGTTGGGTTTAATCGCCGTCGGGTCGTGCGCGCCGTGCGCCATGACGAGGGACGGCGAGTGATGCGAACGTGAGATGATGATGATGATGATGATGATGATGATGATGATGATGATGATGATGATGATGATGATGATAATCGATGGAGTCGTCACACAGAGGCGATGCGCGTGCGAGCGCGCGTCGACAAGCACACGGTAAAGATCGACATCGATGATGATGACGATTTAGCGCGCGTTCGAGAGCGCATCGCGGAGGCGTTCGATGGTAAAGGGACGGAGGCGCGAGCGACGCGCGTCGCGCTGAACGGCGTCGACGACCTCGGTCGAGGTCGAATGGAGAACGAACGGGCGACGCTCAAGGAGTTAGGGGTGAGTGATGGAGATTTGTTGATCTGCACCCTCGACCGGGGTGATCGAGGTGATCGAAGTGATCGAAGTGATCGCGGTGAGGCGAACGCGAACGCGAACGCGAACGCGCGCGCGACGGATGTCGAAGCGCGGGCACGGAATTCGAACGATTCAGCGCGCGAGATTCCATCCATCGTGCGCGACGCTGCGAACAGAGGAGCATCGAAAAGTGAGATCGCGTTCGTCGCCGCGCACGCGTTCATGCTCGCGTCAGGGGCGCGACTCGTCGGACGACTCGACCTGAGCGACGGTTTCGCCCGGCGCGGGTGCTTCTCGGCGCGCTACGTTCTGTACGACCAAGTATCGTGCGCAATGCGCGCGCAGCCCGTGGAGGGGAATCTGTCGATGATCGCGAGCGTGGAGGCGGACGCGTCGGCGGCGTACGCCACCGTGGTGGACGTCGAGACGGGCGTGCGCGCGAGCGATTCGATCACCGCGGAGGAGGTACGGAGGATTTGGGCGAAAGTGAACGATGGATTTGTGAAGAAATTGTTCGCCGCGGCGAAAGCGCACGCGGCGGGGGTGCTCGAGCGAGGAAATTTGATGTCGTTACCGCCGGATATCAAGCGCGCGATCGTCAGTCGCATGGACGCGTACGGACTGGCGTACTGCGCGTGCGCGTGCAAAGAACTGCGAGAGCTGTGCTCGAGGGATGAATTCTGGGCCCCGTTGCTGCGACGAGATTTCGGCGTCGAGCAATCAGAACTCAACAGTCCGCTGCGCTCGGCGTACAATCGACTCGCGATTGAACGTTCGGCGCAGCGCGAGGCGCAGTTACGCGCCGAATCGTATCATCCAATGCCCGGGCGTTTACCGCGCTACGGCGAGTACGTCGATCCGCAACGAGACATCTATCCAGGACATCTTCCAGGGCACGTCCCGGGAATCATCGGCGGCGATTATGATTTGTGGCCTGGTGGTTTGAATCCGAATCCGCCCGGATACGGGCGCGGCGGATTCGGCCCAGGACACGCGCCCGATCCTCGCGGCGGCTGGCCCGGCGGAGGACCGCCGTTTCCGCCTCAACCCGGCGGACTACCGTATCGCCCTGATCCCGATGCCGACTTGCGCAATCCAATCAACCCTCTGGGTGGACGTGGACGAGGGCGCGGTGATCCTCGATTCCCGAGCATGCCTCCGAATCCGGGCTACGACGGGCGACCACGTCCACCGCCAGATTTCTTTTGAGTTGTTTCATACGTTTTGCCCGCTTCGCCCCGTCGAATGCGTTGTTGTTGTACAATTTCACTGTGATTTTACATAATTTTACATCTACGCGCGGTCGTCCTAATCCATCCGCAGCTTGAATCCACTTCCCGCTCGCCGCTGCATTCACCATGGAATATTTTTTTTCCAGCCCACGTTCCACCGTCACAACTCGAGCGGATTTTCGACGGTGAGAGCGACGAGGGCGCGAAGAGCATGGTCGCACACCCGAAGTCACGACGAAATCGCTCGAGATGCAAAGGCCTGAGCGCGGTCGTCGCGGCGCTGGGAATCGCGAGCGCGACGCGCGCGGTACGCGGCGCGAACAACGGCAAGTGCGAATGCATCCATCCAACGGATCCGAGGTTCATCTGCGCCCCGAAAGCGCACGAAGGAGTGATCGAGCCGAGCGTGGCGCGACGGATTCGCGACCATGCGGAAGAGGTGGGGAATAAAAGTGGGTGGACGCGCGAACGCGACGATGGGTTCGAGTCGCGATTCGTGTCGTCGTTGAGATTACCACAGGAGACGCAAAGGGAGATAGCGCGGGCCTACGAGAAGATAATTTCGATGACGCGCGAACAGTGCGTGATCGATGGGCACCTGATGTTCGAGGATGAAGAATTTTACGTGGTCAAGTACGACGCCGGAATGAAGTCGGTGTCGCAGCACCAGGATCACAAGCACGTGAGCTTCATCGCGTCGTTAAACGAGCTGAGCGAGTACGAGGGCGGTGGGAACGTGTTTGGAGGGTTATCGTTCAGCGCCCCGCACGGTGGCGTGCACCATCTCGAGGATCACAAAGAGAAACCTTTGGAGGTGGGAGGTGTCGTCGTGCACGGAGCGCGCGTTTGGCACGCATCCGAAGACGTGCGCTCGGGCACGCGCTACGTTCTAGTCGGTACCGCGCACGTCAATAAATCTTGCTGCTTCAAAGTCGAGCGATTTATGACGAAATGGATTACGATCTTATTGGTCATCTCGTTCGTGCTGGTGATGATGGTCTCCGGCACCACCGAGTGGCTGCGTAAAAAGTCGTGGAAGAAGGAGCACGTGTGGTGAGCGCTCGCGTCCACGCCGATTCTGAAAATATAGATACAACGTTGACACCTATTTAGCGCAGTACTTTACAACAATATTCTTAGAATTCTAATAATACCGAGTTGTTGCCGTTTGCGACGGCCTCCACTCGCGCCGGCGACGAAATATTCCAGCTGTAATATTTTGCCCGTGCCCAGCGGCAGTGTGCGACGCACTTCCCTTCCTGATGTCGAAGAAATCCCTCAATGGTCAGCGCGACGACGTTTCCCCCGATATCCCGTCGTCTTCGCGTGCGACTCGCGCGAGCGGGAAGAGCGTCGCGAGAGCTCGCGAGGATTGGCGCATCGACGCCGCCGAGCTCAGCACGCGCATCGCCGCGCGCGGCACCGAGCCGATCGCACCGAACGTCTCCGTGGAAGGAAACACGGTGACCGTGACGACGGTAAACGGCACGACGAAGCTGCGACGACGAGGGGCGCGACACGGCGCGGCGGAGGCGAAACAGGTGGCAGGGTATTACAAGAAACAAAACCAGCTCGTGGAACAGTTTCAAGAGATGGAGGAGTTTCTCGAGCGCACGAGCGGGAAGAGCGACGAAGAGGCGAGAGGAAAGACGGCGGAGGAAGAAGCGGATGAAAAACACGCGCAATTAGCTATGAGATTGTCGTTTTATTCAAACGTAGCGCTGCTAGCGGTGAAACTGGTGGCGGCAATCAGCAGCGGCTCGTTGAGTATAATCACGAGCGCGTTGGATAGCGTTTTGGACTTAGTGAGCGGTTTGATTTTGTTCATGACGGATAAGAGTATGCGGAATTCAGACAAGTACTTGTATCCGATCGGAAAAAGCCGGATGCAACCGCTGGGGATCATCGTCTTTAGCTGCATCATGGGGACGTTTGGATTCCAAATTCTCATCGAAGCTGTCAGGCAGCTTCTTGGACCAGCGCACACGCATCATTTGGAACATTTGATGTTGATGATCGGAATTATGATAGGCGTCATCGTTCTGAAATTTTTCTTGTATTTGTTCTGTCGCACAAGCAAATCGCCTGCAGTACAGGCGTATGCGCAAGATCACCGAAACGACGTTTTGACAAACTCCATCGGTTTAACCGCGGCGATCCTCGGGGATAGGTTGTATTATTGGGTCGATCCAGTTGGTGCGATGTTACTTGCGCTCTATATCATGTATAACTGGGGTTCAACCGCATTGGAAAATGTCAAGTCGATGGTCGGTATGAGCGCCCCGCCAGAATTTTTGGCGCAGCTCACGTATTTGGCGTGGAATCACCACCCAGACATAGTGCTCATCGACACTATTCGAGCGTACACTTTTGGTCCCAAGTATTTCGTAGAAGTGGATATCGTTCTCGAAGAAGACATGCCCTTGCGTCTCGCGCATGATATTGGCGAAGAATTACAAAATCGAATCGAAAGACTCGATGAGGTCGAGCGCGCTTTCGTGCACCTCGATTTTGAGACGGAACATCATCCAGAACACTAAATTGTGTTCCTCCAGTTCGATTTGTTAGAGTTTCTAAGTTTTCAATGCCAATATTACATTCGTTTCATAACTAAAGTTAACGTTTGTACACGAACTGCTTCACACTACACGTGATGCGCTGGCTGAGGCATCAGGCATGAATACGTGGTGTAATCAGTCGTGCGTTTGTTGAACGTAACGACAAATACTTTGTTCAGCTGTTGCATCACGCCCGCCGTCGACTTTGTTGGCGGCGGTAGAAGTACGCTCACTACGGCATTGGAGTCTATTTCGTTCGAGCTCGGGAAGTCCGAAGCGTTTTCTTTGCCACTCAGCATGGGGATAGCGTGTGAGACTGCTTGCTTCAATTCGTACTTCTCTCCTTGCGGCTCCCAGATGTCGGTCATCTTCGCCTGAACGGCATCGGCGGTATCCGCTGGCCTGAATTTGAACATCTCGCTGCACATTACGCGACTCAGAAGGTCGACGTGCGTCATCCCTGCGGCTTTGAATGCGCTGAACCATGGATCGTTCACATCGGCACCAGGGAGCACGTCGACGGCTCGTCCATCGGATGTGACATCATCCCAAAGTGCGACCCCGCTCACCGTCGCCTTATCTGGCAAAGCGTACGTGCGCTCTGCGTACGCAGTAACTTCTTCGCGCAAAGAGGTGATGTTTACCCCGAGCATGGTTGAGTGGTCTTCTGTCAGCATCTCTCGTCCAGAAATCGCTAAAAGCCGTCGACGACTGACGCTGCTTGTTTGTAGAACCGCCGCTGAACGACCGTGTGACGACGTTTGCGGACTCACTAAAGCAACAACGCCGAGTGTGCCGAGCGCGAGAGCCGTTGCGGCGCTCACCACCGTCTGTTTGCGTCTCTTCGGCGCGTGTACTGCTTGTGTGTTTTGAAGCTCGACGGGGTGCGGCAAAGGCAAAGCCGACAAGGATGCGCTCATCGGCGGTAACGGCAACTTTGGCGCTGGCAGCATCGCGGGAGAATACATAGGCATCATGTAAGGGGACATCGCCGAGGGCATGTGACTCAGCCCCATACGCAGCGCGTGGTTCTCATTTGACAGATGCATAACCAGTGCCTGAAGCTCACCGTTCTGCGCCTCCAACGTGCGTGCGCGCTTCTCCAAATCACGCACATACTCGCGCTTACGCGCCCGACTATTCTGCGCGCTCTCTTTATTCCTCGCTAATCTCATCTTGCGCTCCTCCTCCGTTTCTTGCTCCGCCGCCGTCGTCGCCGGCGACGTCAAAATCTCCCCTCTCACCCCCCGCCGAGCGCCGTCTCCAACCGTCGCCCCCCGGTCGTTCCCCGACAACTCCGGGACCACGCACTCCGCCATCGCATCGTCGTCATCGCTCGCGAAGAACCCTTCCAAAAACGGTTCGACATCGAACGCCCCCGGCGGGAGCAACGCGTCGAACAACGACTCATCCAAAAACGATTCCATATCCTCATTCCGGTCTTCGCTCGCCGTCGACGCGCGCGCGTCCGCTTCATCGCCCTTTCCCCTGTCATCCTCTCGCGACGTCGTTAAAGACGACGTTGAAGACGACATCGTCGCGCGCGCACCGGAAACGCCGCCGCGATCGGGCGTCGTCGGCCAATCTCTCGCGCGCCCGTCGTCATCCCCCGCGCGCGCGCCCTCATCTTTCACCTCCATCACCGCCGCCATCCCCTTTTCGCGTTCGCGCTCGCGAGTTTTCGACGTTTCGTTTTTCCTTTCATCCTTTCCAATGCGTTCGCATGCGAACGCGACGTCGCGTGCGCGCGCTTCGCGGTCACGATCGATGGACGATTCGACGGGCATTCCAGATCGATCGCGCGCGCGTTCTCCACCGAATCTCGCCTTGCGCCTCGCTTTCGCGATCGTCGACGAATGAACGCTCGAATGCGTGCGAAAGAAAAAAATTACTTTTCGTCTCCTCACCGCCGCCTCGTCGCGTGCGACGCGGTGCGTCGTCAACCGATCGTCGATCGTCGATCGTCGAACGTCGAACGTCGTCGAACGCGTCGACCGTCGTCGACGACGGTCGGTTTTTGTTTTTATGCCGAACATCGTCGTGGGTGTGTGAAAGGTGTACGTGTTACAAAGTACGGGAGTGTGTGCGTACTCGTATTCTATGCACGAAAACGCGAGCAGATAAAATGGGAAAGAATGGGACCTACAGGGACACGACGCCCCGATGGAAAACGATGGGACGCGCGCGCGCGTTTCGTTCGCGACGCGCTCGGAATGAAATTCGCGGATGTTAATCCTGGAATACGCGCTCAGGGGACGCCGCGATGGTTGAAAACACGGGTAACCGTCGAAGATCGTCCACGTCGGACTCCGACGATGCGTCGCCGAGCGCACGGTCGCGATGTTCTTCGATGTCCCGGTCGAGAAGGATGGAATCGACGCGACGACGACGGACGACGTCGTCGTCGTCGCGAGGCGTTTCGTAGCCGGCTTCATCCACAGCCGTGCGCTCATCTTCGGTTGTCGAACGCATGGGTTCTGTCGGAGATGCCGTGCTCGGAGAAGATACCGGCGAGAATGAAGAGAGATGTGGTCGGGGATCAAGCGGCGCGGGAGTGCCGAGGAAATCACCCCAATCGGAGACGTTGACGCCAGAGACGAGCGCGCCGAGCGCGGATTGCGCCGACGCGGCATCGCGATAGTGAATGAAGCGGCATCGGCTGCCATAAGGACACGCGCCTTGCTGCGCAAACGTTCGGCATACCTCGGTTTTGTACTTGGGGTGGCGCAACACTGGTCGAAGCTCATCGCGACCGTGCGCAAATTGACATTTGTGACCGTATCGACAGGCACCAGATTCTTCCCACGACCTGCACAATTCCGTCTTGTACAACGAGTGCTGCGCCTTGGGTGATTGAGCGCCGTAAGAAACAGGGGAAGTAGAACTCACGCGCGCGCTATCTTCTCGTTCGCGGTGCTCATAACCAACGCTCATGATGCCGCTACCGCCGTAAATTGGGCTTCGCGGCGGCGTCGTCGCGAAATAGCCGCCGCTACGCGACGCCGTCGACGACGGCGTCGACGGAGATCCAAGGTTCAAAGAAGAAAACATGTCATTCACCAGTGCATCAGCTGCAGAGCGATCGACTCTTGGCGCTTGGTACGTCGCGCTCGTCGCGGCGTGCGCCTGCGTAACGCTCGCGGCCGATTGATACGAAGCGTACGTCCCGCTCGCGTACGCTCCTCCGTAACTCGTTGCGTGCGCACTCGGTGCGTGCAAACCTCCGCCGTATTGCGCCCCAATCGGCGACTGTGGTAAAATTGTCGCCATGGGAATCGCGTCGTACGCCGCTGCCGTCGCTCTCGGCGGCGCGCCTTCTCGCGAGCCAGCTCGCGGCGGCGTCCGAGGCGAGTCGGTTGACATTCCAAGAAATCCCCCAGGATCATACGACGTACCATACGGCGTCGACGGCGCCCGCAGCGGCGCATTCGCGCGTTCGGGAGATGTAAAAACGTTCGCTCTGTCCCGCGCGTCGTCTTGATCGTCGTCGCCGAACGAGTCTTGGGACATGGTGAGCGCGAACGCGACCGGGATGAGAACAGACACCAAAAGCTTGCCAGAGTCGGCGAGGAATGTCAGCGGCGTGCGCGCGCGCGTGAGGCGTGCGGAGGGATAAACGAAGATATTACCGATAGTTTAATCGATAATTACCGCGAATACTCGCGGTGTATAGAAATCCCTGGACGTCGTGCGGACGAGTGAGGTAGCTCGGCGCTCGCGCGTGGCTCGTTGGGACAAACCGCGACGACCGCGGTTTTGAACAAAATACGGTTGTTGTAATACAGACTAGGGTTCCTCAAACGAAAGCTAAGGTGAGATAGAACGATACCATCGCGTGACCTTGGCGCTATCGTTCAACCCCTTGAACTTTCTTAAGTTCACGTAACTCTTCCTCCTGAACCATCAAGACTTCAATACACATATCGTTCGCGACGCCGTACATGCACACCGGGGCGGCGTTGTCCGGCGATCGCTTCACTCTCCACGTGTCTTGCGTCACGCACTCATCCGGTGTGATCAACGCATCGCCGTGCGGTGAACCGAGGGTCATTTTCTTGATCGTCGACAAACAGAGCTCCCCGGCGAGCGACGGGTTCATCACCGCATCCGGGCCGCCGCACCGCCACGCGTTCTCCCCGGCGCAAATCTCGCTCACACGGTCGAGCAACGGCTTGTTCGCCGACACCGATAACATCGGTTCGACGAAACGCGAGCGTGCGAACGCGACGCCGGCGACGACGGCGACGATGAACGCGCACCCGAGCGCAACTTTGTTCGTCGTCGACGCGCGCGCGGGCGTCTCATCCTCCGTCGCGCGCACGAGCGGCGTGCTCGCCTCGACGTCGGCGTCGACGCGCGCGCCGCGCGTTTTCTTCGGCATGCTCACTGTTTTTGACGTCAGACGAACGTTCGGTCGCGCGCGATGCGAACGAGCGTCGAGCGCGAAGTGACGCGAGGGCGAATGCGAAGGACGACGACGACGTTGGGGGGTGGGTGTTGGGCGCGCGCCGCGCGCGTCGGACGCGGACGATAGGCGGCGCGGGGGTTGAGTACGCGGGCCACGCGAATGCGACGCGTTTGATGAGTGCGCGAACGAAAGGGATGAAAAAAGACGAAAGAAGAAGGAAAAGAAAGGGAAAGAGAATGATGTCACACGTCTAGACGTATTTGAGGTAGGCGTTGAGGTTCACGCCGAGGTTTTGCGCGAGTTTCGTCGCGAGGTCTCGCGAGATGTTGCATTGGTATAGCCCGCCTTCCATCGCGCTTCCGCGATTGATTGACAGCATCCCGAGCTGGGTCATGCTCGATATTTGCATGAATACATCCGCACTCAAGAGCTCTTCTTCGAGATCAGCGACTTCAGCGCCGTCTTCGTCGTAGGCCTGACGAGTGATGAAATGAAAGCACGCGATGAGTCGTTCGAGCTTGAAGACGCGTCTGCCTTCGACGGCTGCTTCAGCGGCACGATCACGCTCTCGATCGGCGGCGGTTCTATCCTTTCGATGACGGACTGCGATGTGACCTTCTATCTGACCTCCAAACAAACGCTTGTCGACGTCTTCGGAGTTGTGCGAACACATGTAAGCGGCGACGAGCAGGAACTTGGTCAGACGCGGGATTTCAAAATCTAAACGTCCACCAGCGCCGCTCCCCAGGGTATCGTGCGGTACGGGCCACTCACCCCGGCCTAACGCCAACGCCGCCGGACTCAGAGGTACGGTCAAGCCCGTATGAACGTTCGGCCGCTCGCGGCGAGCGGGCTCTGCGGGTGTTCCATTATTCGCCGACGCAACCTTCTTGTTTGTATTCAGTGTGGCGTACAACGATCGTGGCTCTGGAAGCGGCGCACCCTTCGCCTTGGCCTCTTCATACGGCTTGATGTACTGCGCCCACAGCGGTTCCAAAGTCGCCCGCAGCTCGTGTAAATTTCGACACGTCGCCGTAAATGTAGACAACATGGTGCCCAAGAATGCGCTGTAAATTCCTTCGTCAGCCGACGCCGGACGCTCTTGTAGTAATATATACCGCAACTCAGCGCTCGTGTACGCTGGAAAATACACCCCTTCGTAAGGCGTCGTCCCCGCAGACGAGCAAAACGTATCCCATCCTTGCTCGCCGATAAAAATCACAATCACTTTACGACAACTCAACTCTGCGAGGTGCAAAAGCGCGTTCAGAACGGGCTCTCCTCGCCATTGCAACAACCGCTGCGCGCCATCAACGACTATGTACGTTGCCAACGCGCTCGCCTCGCTGGGCAAATACGCCCTCAAAATCTCCACCAAATCGCTAAATCTATCGCACCGAAGCGCCTTTTTCCTCTGCTCCGCGCTCGCCTCGCGCAACTCCTTCGAACTCTCGATCAACTTCTCCCTCAGCTCCTCTACCACGGCCTCATACAACAACTTTGGCGAGTTATCCGTCGCGCAAGAAACGTACGCGTGTGTTCGTCCGCTCGCCCGCAACACGTCTCGAACGATGCGCGTTTTCCCCGTCACCGGCGGTCCGTGCACGTACATGGGTGGATGATCGTCCCGCGCGTCCCCTAACGCATTTATCAGCGCCTCTATCGCTCGCCGTCGCCCTGGCCAACGTGTGTAGAGCTCGCGAAGGAGTTCTTCGTCATCGCTCGCGCGCGATGCGCGCTCGTTTCCCTGAGTGTCCGCGAGCGGCGCGAGCGCGCGCTCCGCGTCGTCGACGCCCGCGTCCGCGTCGCTCGGGTCATCGAACGGCGAATGCCCCGACGTCGACGCCGCGCGCGCGCGAGACGCACGCGACA
>Ga0222713_10006257_pt1 | contig 11363 bp, 14 predicted proteins | sample C33_649DmetaG_FD_165061 | JGI IMG/M metagenome (GOLD analysis project Ga0222713, IMG submission 165061) | Estuarine water microbial communities from San Francisco Bay, California, United States - C33_649D | ecosystem: Environmental > Aquatic > Marine > Unclassified | place: USA: California... | reverse complement strand
GGCGGAGCACTGTTAAAAAATCTTGATCGCCTACTTTTTGAAGAAACTGGTATTCCCGTCATTGTTGCAGATGAGCCACTAATGTGTGTCGTAAAAGGCTGTGGTATGGCTCTTGATTCACTCGATGAATTTAAGACCTCATTTACGAATGATTAATGCTCTTATCTGCAAAAAAAAGAAAAAGTAGCTCCTTATTTAATAAATCAAAGACCAGTATTAATCTAACCTTAGCGCTATTTGTAATAAATTTTTTTATTTTTTCCGCTCATCAAGATAGTAAATTTTTTAAGTCCATTAAAAGTAGTTTAAATTTAACGTCTTATTCGCTCAGCTTTTTCTTGGATAATTTAACTTATGGGATTGATTCAGTTCACCAATACTTTCTATTTAAAAAAACATTGATTCAAGAAAATCATGAGCTTCAAAATAAGCTATATTTTTTAAATAACCAAATTCTGCTTCAAGAAAATCTGATTTTGGATAATCAAGAATTACAGAATAAATTAGAAATTAAAGAAAAGTATTTTGATCATTCGATTATCGCAAAAATTTTAAAAATAAATTACTCAGGAAAAAATCATCATTTTTTAATCAATAAAGGGGAATCTGACCAAATACAAGCTGGTCATATTGTTGTTGATGATAAAGGCATTCTTGGGCAAATCATAGATGTTCAAACAGACCGATCTACTGTAAAGACAATTCGCTCGAAAGATTTTTATTTAACCGGGTATCTTATGATTAACAGTAAACCTTATCAAACTTTAGTCCAAGGCAATAACCAAAACTTAACCATAAACTATTTGAGTAAAAATATACCCATTCAAATTGGGGATAGTATTTTTACCACAGGGGATGATATGTTTATACCAGAAGATTTAAGAATTGGAAAAGTTGCTGAATTACAGCCATCAGAATTAAAAGATTTTTATAAAGTCATTATTAAGCCAGCATCAAGTCCTAATAATCAGAAATATTTAATTGTTCTCAAATGAAATCAAAAAAATACATCGTTAATAATGTTGTTGGCCTATTTGCATTAACCCTATTGATCTCTTTATTAATTTCCAGTTGGTTAATTTTTGAGCCAATAACGATTTTAATCATTGTTTTTTTTGTCTTTGCATATTTTCATAAAAAGCTAAATAGCCTAGTGACTATTTTAATCTTTGGCTTTATCTATGATGGCTCACTCGGGTATTTATTCGGATTTACAAACCTTATTTTTCTTGAAATTATATTAGTGGACTTTGGTCTGAAAAAATTTGTTAGCTTAAAAAACCAACGCACTCAGTATTACCCTTTAATTCTCATTTTAAATGGTCTCCTTTTTTCTCTCATTTTAAATTACCCAACTTCACAGTTAATACCTTACCTGATTGTAAATTTAATCATTGGTTATATATATTTTTTCAGTTTAATGAAGTATGCAAGATAAAAAATTTATTTTTGATCGAAGGATTCAATTAATACTCTTAGTATTTATTATTTTTTTTAGTTTAATCATTACTCGTCTTTTCTGGTTACAAATTTATAAGAATGATTTTTATTTTGAACGCTCTCAAGAAAATTCTGAAAGAATAGAGCCTATCAAGCCATTAAGAGGAATTATTTATGATCGTCATAAAAATGTTTTAGCTGAAAATATTCTTGCTTACGATCTTGTCATTAATATTGAAAAAAAAAGCAATCAGGATATTGAAAACATCATCACAAAATTAAGTGACATTGTTCCCATTACTGACGAAGATAAAAAAAAATTCTATAAATTAAAAACAGAAAGAAAATTTTTAAGATTTATACCCATCGTTAATAATATTGATGCAAAATTGTTACCGTTATTCGTATCAAATAAATATCAATTTCCCGATGTAAAAATCAAAGAAGAATTTTTAAGAAGTTATCCCCATTCACAAATTAATGCACACCTCATTGGTTACATCAACCGGATATCTGCTCAGGATTTAAATAATTTCAAGCAAGATCAAAACTTACTTGAAAGTTACTTTGGACTTTCCCATAAAGGAAAGCAAGGAGTAGAAAAATTCTTCGAAGAAAGTTTAAAGGGTAAGGCTGGATTAAGAAAAATTAGAGTTAATGCCCAAAATTCATTCGTGAATGAAATTGAATACATACCCCCTACTGATGGTAAGGACTTAAATTTAAGTATTGATTTAAAGTTACAAATTAAGGCTTCTGAGCTTTTAAAGGATTATAAAGGCGCCATTATTATGACGCACGTTAAAACGAATGAAATTTTATCTTATCAAAGCAACCCAACGTTTGATCCTAATCACTTTGTGAATGGTATTGGTTTTGATGAGTGGAATAATTTAAATCTAGATCCAAAGAAACCCATGCTTGATCGTATCATTTCGGCAACCTATCCCCCCGGATCAACCATCAAACCTTTTATTTCAATTGCTGGGCTAGAACATAATCAAATATCAAAAGATTTTAAAATTTCTGATCCTGGATATTATCGTCTTCCTAAATCTAAAAAGATCTTTAAAGATTGGAAAAAAGAGGGGCATGGTGAAGTTGATTTAATAAAAGCTATTGCTGAATCCTGTGATGTTTATTTTTATAATCTCGCATATCATTTAGGAATTGATAAGCTCTCACAAACCTTAAACAAATTTTCATTTGGAAACCAGACAGGTGTTCAACTACCCTCAGAAAAAAATGGCATTTTACCTTCACCGGAATGGAAACAGAAACGATATAAGCAAAAATGGAATCTATACGAAACCATTAATACATCTATCGGACAGGGTGATTTTTTGGTAACCCCCATACAGCTCACGCACGCACTTAATACACTTTTAAATAATAAAAAAATTGCACCGCCATCGATAATACTAAAAGAGCATTTTACTGATGAGGCTGTTGAGTCTTCAAAAATTACAGATGATGAATATATAGATCTTGTTAGATCAGGTATGCAACAAGTCACAGGAGATTCCGGTACTTTTAGATCCATTGCGCATAAAAATTTGAATAAACTTGCAGGAAAAACCGGAACAGCACAAGTTTTCTCATTAAAAAATAAAGATTATGATGAGGCAAATATCGAAGATCACTTAAAAGATCATTCACTCTTTATTGGATATGCTCCTTTTGATGATCCAACGGTCTCTATTGCGGTTGTCATTGAAAATGGGGGCCACGGCAGCTCTGTAGCTGCACCAATTGCAAAAAAACTAGTGGATTATTATTTTGAATTAGCAATGAATCATGAATAATTTATTAAACAATATTTTTAACTTCGTGGATAAGCAATTAACCATCTACCTATCCATCCTTATGCTATTTGGCCTGTATTTAATTGGGGAGGCCGCTGGATTTGACTCTAGTTTTTTTTATAAACAATGCATTTTTATCATTACTGGACTGTTTATTTACTTTTTAGTCAGTCTAACGAATGTAAGAACCCTATACCGGTTTTCATTTTTACTGTATCTCATTTCAATTTTTTTATTAATACTCACTTTTTTTATAGGGACTGAGGTTAATGGATCTAAAAGGTGGCTCAATTTAATTTTATTTAAATTTCAAACCTCAGAGCTGATTAAAATTACGCTTCCTATTTTCTTAATTTTTATTGTTGAAAATTTTAAAAAAAAATCAGAAACAGCTGTTGAGTTTTTTATACTCAGCTTTACCCTAATTCCATTCGTTTTAATTTTAATTCAACCTGATTTAGGCTCGAGTTTAATAATCTTATTTATAGGCCTGATAATTATTTTTTTAAATGGCCTGAATAAATATAAAATGATATTTGGATTCATTGTTCTTCTCGCTGCCATTCCTTATGCTTGGTTTAACGTGCTCAAAGATTATCAAAAATCTCGGGTACTAAATTTATTTGACCCTTTTTCTAATCCTTTAGAAAGTGGTTACCACTCCATTCAATCATCGATTGCTATTGGCTCAGGTGGATTATTTGGTAAAAGCTCTGCATATGGAACACAAACAGATTTGCTTTTTTTACCAGAAACTCATACGGATTTTATATTTGCTGTCCTTGCAGAAAACTATGGGTTTTTAGGGAACCTCATCTATTTTGTGATCGCTTTTTTACTCATATCCCGATTAATTAAAATTACCCTCGATCTGCATCTTCATTCAAATCGATTGTTAGCTGTAACCTATGTTATTATTTTTATTGTTTGTTTTTTAATCAATATCGCAATGGTTTCTGGCTTATTTCCAATTGTCGGCATTCCCCTTCCTCTTGTCAGTTATGGGGGAAGCTCTTTGTTTATTTACCTAATAATCTTTGGAATAATCAATGCACTACAAAATAGAAAGACACTAATAGCTAACTGATGATGATGAAAATATTTTTAACTGGCTTAATACTTTTATTAAGTGCATGTTCGACCGTACAAAAAACCAATGAGAGTAAAGGAGCTTATTATCAAGATGATGGTCCACATGCTCAAATTGATATCCAACTTGATGATGTAAAAGATGCTATCCCCAAAATAGAGCCAATAAATAATAATACAAAAAAACCATACAAGGTGTTCGGTGAAAAATATGTTCCCATGACCAAAATTATTCCTTATAAAGAAAAAGGTTACGCATCTTGGTATGGTAAAAAATATCATGGAAATAAAACTTCGATTGGGGAAACTTATAATATGTATGAAATGTCAGGAGCTCATAAAACATTGCCTTTGCCGTCATATTTAAGGGTACGGAATTTAAAAAACAATAAAGAGGTGATTATCAGGTTGAATGATCGGGGTCCTTTTTTAAAAGACCGAATTGTGGATTTATCTTATGCAGCCGCCTACAAATTAGATATCATTGAAAAAGGCAGTGAATTTGTTGAGATCGAACTCATAAACCCAGAGAAATACAATCCTGAAAATTTAGATCAATCGAGTTTTCTTCAGGTGGGTGCTTTTAAAGATTACTTAAATGGACAAGCCTTATTGAATAAAATTAATACGCTCGACTTTTCAAACGAATTTGATTCCAAAATCATAAAAATTAATGATCTCTTTCATGTATTAATTGGTCCAATTGGCGATAATATAACTTTATTAGAAATCAAAGAAAAACTAGAGACTGAATATAGTTTATCCGTATATGTCAAAAAATATTGATAATAATCAAGAAACCCTTATTGAGTTTCCTTGTGATTTTTTTATTAAAGTCATTGGCATGATGAAAGATAATTTTACTCAATCGATTATTGATGAAATTCAAGAAATTGATCAAACCTTCGATGCTTCAAAAGTTGATATTCAGCCAAGCCAACATGGGAAATACATCAGCTTAACGTGCAAGGTGTTTGTTACCTCGAAAAATCAATTAGATTTAATTTATTCAAAACTATCCTCTCATCCTGATACAAAATTTGTGATTTAAAATGAAAATCAAAGACCTTGGTGTGCAAGATTATTGTTCTACCTTCAAAGAAATGAAAAAAACAGTTTTTGAAGGACTGGCTGAAGATGAATTATGGATACTGGAACACTTTCCAGTGTATACCATCGGTGTCAATAAAAAAAATATACGTCTTCCTGATTCTAATATTCCTATCGTTGAATCTGATCGAGGAGGAAAGATTACATATCATGGACCGGGCCAACTGATTATCTATACTTTAATAAGCTTAAATCACTATTCGTTAACAATCTCAAAATTTGTCAGATTGCTTGAACAATCCATAATCGATTTTTTAATTCCCTTTAATGTAAAAGGAGAGCGAAAGCAAAATGCGCCGGGAGTCTATGTCAATTCAAAAAAAATTGCATCCGTTGGCCTAAGAATAAAAAATAATCAAACTTATCATGGTATCAGTATCAATAACTCAATGGATCTTCACCCTTTTTTAGATATTGATCCTTGTGGGTTTCGGGATTTAGAAATGACTCAGTTAAGAGACTTAGGAATATCTTTAGAGAATAAAGAGCTTGCTGATAAAATAGTCAGTATATTTTTGAAAAAGTTAAGGTCACATGAAACAACCCGGAACTAAAGACAGCCATAAAGATAAAATGGCACGCAATCCAATTAAAATATATCCAAGCGTGCCTCAAAAAAAACCTTCATGGCTAAAAATACAACTCCCACAGTCAGATAATTTTACCAAAGTTAAGAACCTTATTCGAGATCACAATCTTCATACAGTTTGTGAAGAAGCCAGTTGTCCCAATATTGGAGAATGCTTTAGTAAGGGTACCGCTACCTTTATGATTATGGGAGACATTTGTACCAGAAGGTGTCCATTTTGCGACGTTTCTCATGGTCGACCTTTAGCTTTAGATTTAAATGAGCCTAAAAATCTTGCAAAATCCATTCAAATTTTGAAACTTAAATATGTAGTGATAACCAGCGTTGATCGAGATGATCTAAAAGATGGAGGTGCTGAACATTTTGTAAACTGTATAAAAGAAGTGCGTTTAATGAATCCAGAAATTCAGATCGAGATATTAGTTCCTGATTTTAGAGGACGCCAAGATCTTGCAGTCGATAAATTTAAACAATCATTACCTCATGTTCTCAATCACAACATCGAAACTGTTCCAAGACTTTACAAGAAAGTAAGGCCTGGTTCAGATTATCAGGAATCGCTAGATTTATTAAAAAAATTTTCCAAAGCCTACCCCAAAGTAATTACAAAATCAGGTTTTATGATAGGACTTGGGGAAACGATGGATGAAATTAAACAAACCCTAAGTGATCTAAATACTCATGGCGTTCAGATGGTTACCATAGGGCAATACCTTCAGCCATCAATCGATCACCTTCCCGTTGATACCTATCACGAGCCCGAATACTTTGATCAAATACAAAAAATTGCAGAACAATTTGATTTTACATCAATTGCCTGTGGGCCTTTTGTTCGAAGCAGTTATCATGCGGATATTCAAGCGAAGAGTGTATTATGACCCCGGAATTAAAAACTCCCATCACATCTGAATTCCTTAAACTCGAAAATTTAATTATAAGAAATTCATGTGAAATCGAACAATGGTTTAGGATGAAATGGCAAGATTACTCAGCTCCATTTTATGCTTCGGTGGACTTACGCAATTCGGGATTCAAAATTGCTCCAGTAGATACCAATTTATTTCCAGCGGGATTTAATAATTTAAATCCTCAATTCGAACCGCTTGCGATTCAAGCAGCCGTCATCGCGATTGAAAAAGTATGTCCAGAAGCTTCTAAAATTATTTTAATTCCTGAAAATCATTCAAGAAATATTTTCTATTTTAAAAATTTGTTATACCTGATAGAAATTTTAAGAAATGCTGGATTAGAAGTTGAATTAGGAAGTATAGATCCCTTGTTTACCCAGACTGACTTTGAAGTTAATCCTGGACAGATACTTAGCATTTATCCAATTAAAAAAGAAAAACAAAAAATTTATATTGAAAAAGGTAATCAAAAATTTATTCCTTGTTCAGTCTTGCTGAATAATGACCTATCTGCTGGTGAACCTGAAATTTTAAAAAATATATCTCAAACAATTCTTCCAAATTTAAATGCAGGTTGGTTTAATCGAAGAAAATCTCAGCATTTTTCTATATATAACCAGGTGGTCAAAGATTTCTCAGATTTTTTAAAAATTGATGAATGGTTGATTAATCCTTTTTTTGATACTCATGACAATATGGATATCAATAACGAACAAGACCTTCAAATCATTGCTGATAAGTCAGAATTTCTCTTAAAAAAAATTAAGGAAAAATATCTAAAATATCAGATAACTCATCAACCCTATCTTGTGATCAAAGCTGACTCTGGAACGTATGGCATGGGAATCATCACCATTCAGGATCCAAAAGAAGTCTTACAACTTAATAGAAAAAAACGAAATAAAATGTCGATCATTAAAGATGGTCAAAAAGTAAATCGAGTGATTATCCAAGAAGGGATTCATTCAGAAGAAATTCTTAATCAAGCAGTAAGTGAACCTGTTGTCTACACCATCGATCATTTTGTCATTGGTGGATTCTATCGAATTCATACCAATAAAGATAAAAATGAAAATCTAAATTCTCCAGGGATGCAATTTATCCCTACACCTTTTGAACAATCATGTCTGATGCCTGACCAGGGACGAGACTGTAATGACCCTCCAAATCGATTTTATGTATATGGGGTAATTGCCCGTTTGGCCTTGCTCGCGGCAGCTGGAGAGCTAAATGGTTAAAAAAATATTATTCATCATTGATTCACCTGAAACTCTAAAACCCGAGAAAGATACCAGTTTACTCATGATGAAAACATCACTTAATCTCGGCCATCAAGTATTTTTTTGTTCATTTCAAGATATTTCGATAAAAAAAAATATTCCTTTTGGAGATATCAAATTAATTAATAAATTTGATAATACGTTATCTTTTTTTACAGAGCAGTCTCTTAACTTAAACAATCTTGACACTATATTTATTCGTAAAGATCCTCCCTTTGATAAAGATTATCTTTTCCTCACCATGACTTTGGAATTATTGAAAAAAACTAAAATCATTAATAATCCAAAGACTTTGCAATCGCACAATGAAAAACTGTCTATTCTAAAATTTCCAGACATTATTCCAGCGACTCTTGTTTCAAGTAATTATTCTGAATTTCAAAGTTTTATTAAAAAACATAGATCGGTTGTGTGTAAACCTATAGATGAAATGGGGGGAAACAAAATTTTCTTAATTAATCAAGGTGACCCAAATACAAAAGTGATTCTTGAAGTGCTCAGTAATAACTTTAGCTCTCTCATTATGTTACAAGAATTTATCCCGGATATTAAGCGTGGAGATAAACGAATCATTATTGTCAATGGTGATCCAATTGAATATGGACTTTTAAGAATTCCTCAACATAAAGATTTCAGAGGAAACCTGGCAAAAGGAGGAAAAGCTAAATTATCACCCTTGACCAGCAATGATCTTAAAATAATTAATACCCTTAAACCCTACTTAATAAATAACAATCTAAATTTTGTAGGTATTGATGTCATTGGAAATTTCCTGACTGAAATCAATGTCACTAGTCCAACAGGTCTTGTTGAAATCGAACATCTAAGTAAAAAAAATGTTAGCAAAAAGATTATCCAAGCTCTTGTTTAAATATTTTTCAATTTTTTTATTATTGCTCATCAATTCTTGCTCGAATTCAAACTTCTATGAACACAAAGTATTAATTTATGGGACGATTCTAGAATTTAAATTCTATGACACTAACCACGATCAAGCCAATCAGGCAATTAATAAAATCGTTGATAAACTCAATGATTTGAATAAAAAATTTCATCCATGGGAAAAAAGCCTAATTTCAGATTTTAATCAGACGCATCAAATAAATAATTGTGATCAAGATTTTATTAAAATAATAGAAATAGCAAAAAACTATGAAAATATTACCCATTCAAAATTCAATCCAGCCATAGGTAAATTAATTGAAATTTGGGGTTTTCATGAGGATGTCATTAAAGGACAAGTACCCCATGAAGAAGAGATTAATACAATACTCCTTACTCAGCCAAGCCTCAATCAACTATTGATCACAGATCACTCTATTAGCACTGATAACTTATCTTTAAAAATTGATTTAGGAGGAATGATCAAAGGGCTTGCTTTAGATATCGCCAAACAAACTTATCAAGATATGGGGATTAAAAATGTTTTAACTAATTTTGGAGGTAATATCTATGCGCATGGTAAACCAGACAATCGCTTATGGGAAGTTGCAATTCAAAACCCCCACAATAATAAATTATTACTTGCCAAACTAAAAATGCCACCTGGATCCGCCATAGGTACCTCAGGTGATTATGAAAAATATTTTATACATAACCAGCAAAAATATTCTCACCTCATCAACCCGAAAAATGGCCAAGCCTTTTCTTCGTATTCATCAGCAACCGTTCTGATTAACCCGAATGAGAATGATGTTGGAATCAAATCAGATATTTTTTCAAAACCATTATATTTTTCAGAGAATCTACTTGAAACCTCAAAAAGTCTTCAGTTAAATCATTTTTTTACCACTGATCATAAAAACCACATCTTTATCTCAAAATCATTTGCTGATGAAATTATTTGGTTATTCAATGAGGGAGATTTTATTGTTGAAGTTATTTAAATTAGGTGATTTTTTGATATTTTTTATATTTTTGACCATCATCATTCTCGCCTTAAATTACTATTTCCACCTACCCAAAGGAGACTATTTAGAGATCTCACATGGAAATGAAATAAAGCATTACTCACTATTTCAAAACAAAATCTTAATTTTTGATGAAATTGAAGTTGAAATAAATATGGGAAAAGCGAGGATTAAAAAATCAAATTGTGCTAATCAATATTGCATCATGCAGGGCTGGATCTCAAAAATAAATCATTCAGTTGTATGCATACCTAATTTATTTAAAATATCGATCAAATCAAAGATGTTAAGCTATGACAGCACAAACTATTAATATTCATCAAATCTCAAAATTTTGTGCAATTGCTATCATTCTTCACTCTGCTGAATTTTTTTTCCCAACGCCAATTTTTGGAATAAAACCAGGTATTGCTAATATTATTATTTTATTTACTTACCTAAAATTCAATTTTAAATCAGCCGTATATGTTTCATTAATTAGAGTTTTTATCTCAAGTCTAATCATAGGCACATTCATCACACCCACCTTTTTTATTAGTTTGTCTGGGGCCATACTCAGTTTAATTTTTTTATTTTTTTGTCAATTTCTTAGTCATAAATTTTTTTCAATTTACACCTTTAGTATGCTGATGGGTCTTGGTCATATTTTGGGGCAGTTTATTATAGTAAGAATGTTTATCATTCCCGATGATGGAGTTTTTATTTTATTTCCTATATTTTTATTATTCACATTTATATTTTCCTTAATCAATGCCTTCATCGTTTCTAGATTAATAAGTCCATCGAATTAGTTTTTAAATAATGGTAAAATTTAATTTATGAGAAAAATCTTATGTCTAATCTTATTTATATTGCTTCAATCCTGCGGAACCAAAGGTTCACTCTATCTTCCTGAAACAAAGTATCCCCTAGACGACAGTCAACAAGGAACACCACAAAATACGGATACCCAAGATTTGGATGAGTCATCAGGAACAGTTGATGAGTAACGATTTTGTAACTGAAAAAAATAACAGTTTTTTTATAGAAGAGGTTGACATCAGAATCCTTGCCGAGAAATATGGGACTCCTTTATATATCTATTCGAAACAATCTATTCTTCATCAAATATCGTTACTGCAAGAGGCTTTATCTGACATTAATCATTTGATTTGTTTTGCTGTTAAATCAAATTCTAACCTGAGTATTCTTAATTTAATAAAAAATGCCGGGTGTGGATTTGATATTGTCTC
>Ga0222713_10006256_pt1 | contig 11364 bp, 4 predicted proteins | sample C33_649DmetaG_FD_165061 | JGI IMG/M metagenome (GOLD analysis project Ga0222713, IMG submission 165061) | Estuarine water microbial communities from San Francisco Bay, California, United States - C33_649D | ecosystem: Environmental > Aquatic > Marine > Unclassified | place: USA: California... | reverse complement strand
TTAAATATCTGATCTATGATACTGAGACTACAGGTCTCAATATTATTTCAGACAAACCGTTTATGTTTCAATATGGATTAGTCGATCACAACCTACAGCTTGTATCAAGCGATTGGTTTCACGTGAAAGATAAAGCCAAGATGGATGTGTTTAAACAACACTTATTATCCATCAATACAATCGTCGGTCATAACATTAAGTTTGACGTACACATGGCAATCAATGCTGGGTTCGATAAAGAAATCTTTATGAATAAAAACTTTATTGATACATCAGTACTGTCACGATTAGTGATAGACCATGATACACAAACCGATAAAACATTTTCTGCTGGTCTTAAAACATTGGGTGTCAGATACTTAGGTATCGATTCAAACCAAGAAGAACGTGCATTGAAGATGGAGTTGAGCCGACTTGTATCAGAACATAAACAAAAGATGAAAGATTATTTTGTAGCACAAGGTGTGTGGGATACTAAACAAACACAAACAAATCAAACCAAGTTAATTAATGACATTTATCTTAACTGGAATAAAGTGTTTCATTTGTATCCACAATATACAGCACATCGTAAAGCATTTTTACAATCAAATCCTGAACCAACCTATGAACAATGTTCAAACGTTGTCACATATGGTATGACAGATATTAGATTAACTCATGGTTTACTTAAACTATGGTATCCAAAAGCAGTTAACTTACAACAAGTTGATACGCTTAAACGGATTAGTAATGCTACGTATCCATTAGTCATTATGGAACGCCAAGGTCTAGCCGTAGATGTACAACAAGTTCTTAAAGATAGAGCAAAGATTGTCGATGAACTTAGTAAGACTAAGATCATTGATCCAAGAACCGGTAATGAATTATCTATCGGTCAACATGCTAAACTTAAAGAACTATATGAATATGAATCAGGTGAAGCGTTAGAAAGTTCGGACAAAGAAACACGTGCAGAGATCGAAGACGTATCTCCAGCGGCTAAAGCAGCAACATATATTGCTAAATTAGATAAGTATCTTAATACTTATGTAAGATCTGTCCTGGATAAACTAACACTTGTTGGTAAAGAATATCGTATCTTTACTCAATACAACCTAGCCGGTACGATTACAGGACGCTTATCATCAGACTTCCAACAGTTCCCAAAGGATCCTATTACACTAGTTGATGGAACCGAAGTCAATATACGTAGCTGGTTCGTTGTACCTAAACAAGATAAGTACATGTTCTACTTTGACTATAGTCAAATGGAACTACGCCTTCAATGCGAATGGACTAATATTGTAAATGGTGAACCAGACATCAACATGGCACGAGCATTTACGCCATACAAATGTATACAAAAAGATGGTAAGTATTTCTTAGAAGAAGATCCAACTAAAGAATGGAAGCCAACAGATTTGCATGCACTTACTGCAAAGAACGCTTTCCCAAATGTAGATGAGACACACCCTGACTGGAAACATTATCGTGGTCTAGGTAAACGTACAAACTTTGCTGTTAACTATGGTGCTGCTGCACCTAAAATACAACAAGCTTTAAAGGTAGATTTTCCTACCGCACAAGCTTTAGTACAAGGTTATCGCAAAGCATTCGCAGGTGTTGTTGCATTTGGTAAGTGGATTAGCAATCGAGTGTATGTCACAGACAATATACCTAACCTATTACTGCGTAGATATTATTCGCGTAATAAACATCAGTTACAAAACTGGTTAGTACAAGGTAGCGGCGCTGACATTCTATTACTAAAGCTTAGAGAAATATTTGAGTATATTAAAAACAAACCACATTGGAAGTTCATGATTACAGTTCACGATGAATTGGGATTCGTATGCGGAGACATACCACAAGAACAACTTAAACGTGAAGTTAAAGATATACAAAAACTAATGACACACAGCATGTCTGCTGTTGATATTATTAGTGATGTAGAATACACAACGACCAAGTGGTCAGAAAAGGATGAATGGACAGAATGAAATTCGACGAACAGAAACATGAGTACGAACGTAATGGTACTGTCTATACTAGCGTAACCCAGCTTCTTAAGAAGTATGGGTTATCCGCTAGCTATGATGGAGTACCAGCAGATGTCTTAGCCAAAGCAGCCAATAAAGGTAAAACAATACACAAGTATTTAGAACTTTATATTAATGGCGATAAGTCTATGCTAGGATCATCGAACGAAGTTGATTTGTTTGACAACTATGTAAAGACACGAGGCATTGATTTAGCAATGACCAAGTCTGAGCAAATGGTTTATGACGACAACTATAAAATTGCAGGTACAGTAGACATACAATATGCAGATGGACCTGACAGCATTATTGCTGATTTTAAAACAACATCACAATTGCATGTTGACGCAGTTGCCTGGCAGTTAAGTATCTATAATTATCTTTTATCTAAAGGTGATGTGATGACATATTACTTTAATAAACTTAAAGTATTCCATTACACAGGTACAAAACTGTACGTTAAAGATATTTATCTAGTAGACTTTGATGCAGTCAAACAATTGTTAGAGGCTAACTTACGTGGAGATGCAACATTTAATTATGTTAAACCAACTAGCATCGTAGCAGGATCTGACGAACAATTGATTGGACAAATACTCAATGAACTTGAATCACATCAAGCAGTCGTAGATAAACTACAAGGAGAACTAGAAGTCTTACTTGATAAAGTAAAAGAAAAGATGGTTCTTAATAAAGATTATCAGTTTACTAATGATGACTACATGATTAACTATGTACATCCACAAAGTAGACAATCACTAGATCAAACTAAAGTCAAAAAATTCCTTGAAGATAAAGGAGAAAAAGTTGAAGACTACATGAAGACAACCACAACTAAAGATGGTGTCAAAGCTGTAGTTCGCAAACGTTAAATCAAATTGGGAGGGCTAGCAACCCTCCCTTGATTATAGGCATAAGGAGGAAAACAAATGCCAATAGTATTACAAGCAGCCGTTAAGACGTTAAAGCCATTGAAGGTATTGTCCTATGGACCAACCTATAGTGGCAAAACGCTTAGCTCGTTATACCTTGCAGTCGGTCTTGTTATGAAGATCCGCAAGTGTACCGAAGAAGAAGCGTACAAACACATAGTCATGATCGACACTGAGTTCGGTCGTGGCGCACTTTACAACAAGATCGGATTGTACAACTACATCCGCATCGATCCACCGTACTATACCGAAAAGCTCGTTGATCTTATTAACGAACTCAATGGTATGGAACAAGTCGACGTGATTATCACGGACTCACTCACGCATTTCTGGGTTAAAGAAGGCGGCATCCTAGATCAAAAAGCTGCCAAAGATAAGCTAGGTGGTAACTCATATACCAACTGGCAAGACTTTACCACGAAGTTTAATAAGATGATTGATGCTATCTTAGCTTCGCCAAAGCATATCTTTTCCACAGCACGTGCGAAAACCGATACTGCTTTAGTCACTGGTGACAATGGTAAAGCAACACCGAAGTCTTATGGTCTCAAGCCTGAGCTTCGCGACAACGTTGAATATGACTTTGATATTGTATTCAATATCGATAAGTTATCCCACAACCTGATTGTCGACAAAGGTGTACCAGGTCTTAAGCCAGTCTATGACATAGCTACAGTTAAAGTCGGTCAAGAAATCTATGATTTGTTTAGCGCAGACGCAGTGATACCCACCCGTACAAAAATGGATATCGCTGATAGTATTCGTAAAGTTGCTAAAGATAATGGTATGATTCCATTCGTCCAATTAGAATTACGTGGACGTAAGCTAGAAGATCTTGCAGAACAAGAACTAAAAGCAATGGAAACCATGCTACTTAACAATCTTAAGAAAGCACAAATCAAAAACTAATCCGACACAGCGCTGGCATACCGCTATATAGTATGCCTTTTACAAAGCTATGCAGTGTTAGCGAAGGAGATCAATGAATGTAAAAGATTTAATTGTACGTTGGTTATATGATAGTTCAGTACCAATATATTTTAACATTAATAATAAACAATACAGTTATTATGAAATAAGTTCTAATCCTACTTTACTTTCAACACAAGTGAATAGTATTAAAGCTATGTTTAAAACAGTAGAACTTACTGAAGAAGATATTATTATTGAAGCAGATGTTAAAACAAATATTGATTTAATATTACCAGCTAATAGTCATTACTATATGATTATTATCTATATAAAATAAAAGAAAGGAGGTAATAATATGTTTAAATATGCATTTAAAGGTATAGTATTTGAAGCAAATACTTTAGAAGAATTGCAAAGAATTTTAGTTGCTGCTGGATTTACTGGTAACGTTATTGAAGAATTTAATAAAACAGTAGATAAAGATTCTGAAGAAGAGCAAAGTATTTTAGAAGCTATATATCAAGATCAACAAGAAGAATTAGATATCTTAGAAGATATCCAAGAAATGAATCAAGAAGTTGATACTATAGATAAAGACAATGACGGAGATTATAATTTAAATTAATTATACGTCTGGCCCACGTTACGGGCCTTCTAACTAAACTCTTTAATGGGGGTAGTCGGGTAAGACATATCACTTTAGCAGATGCTCCTGCTTAATATATGTAACGTGGGTTCAACTCCCACCTACTCCACCAAAGAGTTTAGTTAGGTTAACTTGTATTGGCACCATATAAGTTAATGCATGTGTCCTTCCTTTCAAAAAGGTGCCAAGTAAACCTAGGATAACAAGCTGATTACTTGTTACCTAGGTTACTTATAATTTAACCTACAACATTACGGCTTCTACGCCATCTAACATATTGTCGCCATTGTATATCTTTTACAAGTTGATATGGATTAACTTTAGGTCTACGCATTTTACCGTATTTAGTAAACCAATCACGGTAAATGTTTTCGTATTTAGCATATCTACCATTACGTCCATAACGATATTTACGCGGTGTATATTTTTCATACTGTTTAATATCATAAAAAACAGTAGGTGCTATTGTACCTAATGAAGCTGGACGTGTTGATAATACTTGATTAAGAACAGGAGTTTCTGCTAATCCTTGTCTAAGTTGTGTACCAAAAATAGAATCACTAATACCAGTAATGCCATTAACAATACGACTTATTAAACCAACCGAAGCAAAAGCACGTACGGCTTTAAAAGGATCACCTGTTTCAACAAGTGTTCTAGTAGCACGCAAGATAGGTGATTGTCTACCTTCTAAAGTTTGATCTAAACCATAGATAATATTCATTACATCAAAAGCACCATTACCTATACGGATACCTAAGTTTTTACTTAAAGGTAACCAGCCTGCACGTATTTGATATTTCATAAAGTCATCATATTCTTTTGTTTCTTCATCAAGATATTGACCGTACCAACCATCAATAAGATCTGACATTAATCTCCAGAACTTAGGATTGTTTAAACGATCAATCCAGTTTTGTAAAGAACGAACAGGGAATGATATGAATGGCATATCAGTCATTAAAATTTTTTCTAAAGGAGAACGTTGACCATAATTAAACCAACGACGTAATGAATCTAATTTAGCAGAATCAAAACTCTTATTATGTATTTCTAAATTAATAAAGAAGTTAACAATACGAGCCATGTTTTCTGTCCAGTCAACAATAGGTTGTGATGCTTTAGCAATAGGACCACCTATTAAACCGTAATCATTACGGAATTCTTCATTACTTAATTTTTTACGTAATTTTCTATATGTTTCTTTTAATTCATCGTAGTTAAATTCTTCTTCTGGTTTGTCTTCATAACCACGATATGATTCAAAAAACGCTGGTAATTTTTCAAAACGGTCTTTACGTAAATAATCAGACAAAGCTTCTGTATTAAAAAATGCACTAAGTTCTCTTAATAAAGTACGTCTCCAATCCCACTCATCTTTACCATAACGTTCTAAGAAAGTTTTATTCTTATAAACATTACCATCTTTGTCTAAAGAATCCATACGCATACCTTTAATCCATTTGCCATCTACTTTTTGGTTTTGATATACATCAACCCATTCACCAAATTTAATATTTGAAATAAATGTTACAACATTTTTAAATGTTGATAAATTATTTTTAATATTTGTTGATGTGACTTTATCTAACTTGTCTAATAAAGCTGTTGCATTTGTCAAACGGAAAGTAATACGGCTATTATCTTTTATAGTTCTTCCAATGTTAACATAGTTTTCTAAAACTTCTTTTATTAAATCAATTTTTCTTTGTATAATTGCAGGATCAACATTAGTTCTATTTAATAATTTAAGTAAGTCTTCATAATGAACACCTACATTTAAAATAGTTAATGTATGTTCTTCGCTTAATTTTTTGTATAAAGAATAAACTTGTGATCCAGTAACAACTAAACGTAAGAATGTTTTAGAATCTGTAAACTTAGGTAATATATAATAGTTGCTAAACAATTGGAATATTGTATCAGCTGCGTTTCTAATATGAAAACCCAAAGATGCTTTTTGTAAGTTCTTAGATCTAAATTGTATCTTTTGTATCCAGTTGTTTACTTTTGTAGGACGTTTGTAAGTGTTGTAAGTTCTGTCTAATGTTTTCATCCATACATCTGTATCAACAATACCTATAATAGCGCCCTTTGTTTTAGCAAGTTCGTACAATTCTCTAATATCATTTGCATTTCTAATTTCAAAATATTTAATAGTTTGATTAATATTAATATTACCAAAATTAGTTTGACCTGTAGTTTTATCTTTGAATACAAGAGCAGGATCAATTTTTGTATAAACTTTATTATTAAATACAACTTTGCCACCTGCATTTTGCCATGCAACAAGCTCATCTATATTTTTAAAATATAAATCTTCAGAAGGTGTACCATATAAAACATCATCAACTTTAGCATCGTATTTTCTAATGTTGCTTAAAATATTTTTATAAGCAGTTTCTTCAGGATCCGGTGGTGTAATCATAACAATACGATAGTTAATGCTTTGTGTTGTTAACATTTCAGCAAGATAATTAAAGCTAAGTTGTTCGTTATTAGGATCAACAACATCAATTAAATAAGACATGTTGTTTGTTAAATCAATTAACGATTCATTTTTTGCTTTGTTAATATCCGATTGTGTTAAATACTGTGGCTTACTAACAGTACCATCACCAATACCGTTACCACCTTTATCTGTTAAGAATAATAAACCACCTTTAATATTATTACTAACGGCTGCTTTAATAGCACGATTTAGCATTTCACTATCTTTTGTTTCTTCTTTAGCAATTAAATCTTGGATACGTTTTTCTAAAGTGTCTTCACCTTGTAAAGCTTTTTCTTGTTCTTGCAACATTTCAAGATTACTTTCAATCTTTTTTATTTTATCTTCAATAATTAAAATTTCTTTTTCAATTTTTTCAGAAGCTATTTTATTTGTTGAGTAATCGTTACTATATTTTGTAATGTTACGCGCAAATTTAGATATGCGTTTATAACTAAAATATTTTTTTACTTCTTCATCTTTTAATTTTTCTTGAAGTGCAGTTTGGAATTGTTGTTTAAAATCAGTTCTACCTAATTTTTCTTTAGTTTCATCAATTGTTTCTTTTAATTTAAATAACAAAATAAGTTCTTGATTTAAACGATTGACTGCTTCTTGATAAGTAATAACATTAGAACCGTAGTTTATTTCTACTTGTTCTTGTACTTTTTTATTAGCTGTATCTATAGTTGCTTGTTCTAAAAGATCAGGACTAATGTTATTTTCAATACCTGATTGTGTATTTAAAGAAGAACGACCTTCTGCAAAACCTTCTAAAAAAGTTATTTCATCTTCATTAAAGTCTTCATCAACATCTACACTACGCATATTACCAGTAGCTAAATCATAACGATACATTGTTTCATCAAGTTCGTTTACGTTATTAAAGAAGTTATAAATAATTAAATCATCTTTAAAAGCCTTTTTAAATGTTTCTTTAAATGTCGGATCTTTTAAAAGAGCAGCAAGATTATATAAGTTTTTATAAAAATTAGGTTTAAGTCTAAGGCTATCAAGAGATAAAATGCTTCCTTCATTTTGTGCTTCAAAAACACCTTTAACATATAAAGCAGTAGAAATGGAATCTTTTAATAAACGTATAAGTTTGTAAAATGGAATACCTAAACGATTAAAGAAAGCAATAGTTTCTTCTATTTCTTTTTTATTAAAATCTAATGAATTATATTTCTCTGTATTAACATTTAAAACTTTAACTTTTTCAAAAATCTCATTAATTAATTCAGTAGGAATATACATATTACCAAAGAAGATCATTTTTGCACGATCATTAACACGTCCATTAATAACATACACAGCTTCTTTTGAGTTATTGTATGTTTCTTTTAATGCTATAGGTGCATTTGTTTTATAATAATTAGAATTTAAACTGCGGTTATTTACGCTTTCTTTTGAACGTAATTCAAAACGTTTATAACCATGACGGTCTACGTTAATAGACATACCAATACGATGGTCTGCTCCATCTGTACCAATACTTATATTACGTAATGCTAAGTCTGTAGTTAAAGCATTCATTTCTTGGATGTAATCTTCATAGAATTGTACTGGATCTGAATCAATACCAAAGTGTTTTGCAACAGCAATAATTCTAGTCATTGCATCAGATAAGTTATTTAACGCCACGCGTTCTATAATATATTGTTTAAGATAACCTTCAGCTAATTTTTTAATTATATCTTTTGTTGTGAATTGTTTATAAACGCTTGCATTGTTAATATATTGCATAGCTATTTCATTAACAAAAGTTTTATTAACAACTATGTCTTTATTTTCTTTCAAAAGTTTTAAATATGTAGAAAGAACGATATCATTTTTCTTACTAGAATTTTCAATAAATTTAATTAAATCGTCACTTGTTACTTCATCTTTACTAACTAAATCTTTTAGAGATTCTAATTCGTCAAATGCTTTAAAATATTTTTGAACTAATTTAACAACGTCATCTAACAAATCAGGGATGTCAGAAGCATAATAATTTAATGGACTATTTTTTCTGTTAATATTAATAATTAATTCATTACCATCTTGTTCTTTTATAAATTTTAATAAAGATTCTTTACTAGTAAAGTATGTTTTATTTTTATTGATCCATCTAATTAATTCATCGTCATCAAAAAAGTCTTCTTTATTAGACGAAAATAAAGCATTAATTAAACTTAAGACTGTTACTTGTCCCTTATCATCAGTCGCTCCAATAGCTTTCCAGAAGTGACCTTTCTTAGATAAGTTAATACGTTTATAGTTAGATACGTGTGATGCAACCATAACATCTTTACGTTTATTACCACCATAATTAACACCGTTTTTAGAAACACGTACACGAATTGCAGAGTTAAATGTAGATAACTCTTCAATTGCAGCAAGGTATAAGTATTCTATATATTGTGCATGTTGTGTATGTGAAGGTGTTTTTATAATTGTTTGTTCTTCTGATGTAAATAATTCTAAATACTTATCAATAATTTGTTTGCTTAGAACAATATCTTTTCCATAAGTATAACTTTCTTTACTAAACTTATTTTCAATAGTGTATAAAATATCAATCATTTTTTTGTTTTCTACTTTTTTGTAAAAAGCAATAAGCTTCTCTGCGTTGGTAACAACATCATCTTTAACAGTTCCATAACTACCTTTACCAAAACCTTCAATATAGTCTTTACCTTTATTAAACATACGAATGTAAGCATTTGTAATAAGACGTAACTTTAATAGATCCTCATTATTAGTGGTGTCAAAAGTATCCAAATTATTTTCAGCATCTTCTGAAAGTTTATTAAATGCTTCTTTATCTAATTGATATAATAGTTCAACGTTAAAATAAGTCTTATTATCTCTAATAGCAAAAGTATTTTTTCCACTGAATTGTTGTAAATAACTATAATCTAAATCTTCAATTTTACCTACATTATGTTCTACTTTATTATTTTCAATATTTATATTAGGTCTGCCTGCTTTATTTTTACCAAACATTTCCGTAAGTTGTTCTGACACATAGTTATGTACAACAGTCTTATTACCTTTGTCACTACCGGTGGATTCATCAAAGCTATAGTATTCATCTTTAGTCGCATCTAATGCAGCCAATGGTCCACCATTTTCTACGTCAGCATGTTTAAGTAATGCCATACCAAAAGTATCACCATCGTTATCAGCACCCATCATTTTATATGCATAAACGTTTACAAGAGCCGCATAAGAATTTGTATAACCTATGACTTTAAATACTGGAACAGCACCATAGTCTTGTACAGGCGAACGTGCAGACATAACATAAGCATATTCTCTTGTTACATTTTTTTCTTGAGCTAAAACAATAGCAGTTCCTGCTTTTACTTTGTTATGTATTTCAGGATTTAATTCTTCCGTAATACCTCTTGAATTTAAATAGTTAATTCTATTATCAATGTTTCTATAAGAATTAACTTCTAGATCATATTCTTTAAGTTCATCTAAAGGTACAAGTTCTTTTTTAATTAAAGTACCATTACCGTTTTTTGCTTTAATTACTTCCCAACCTTGTTGTGATACAGCAATTTGTCCTTGTTTAAGACTATAATCTGCTAAGAATTGTTGACGGATTCCTTCCCAACGTTTGAAGTTCATACGGAAGTAGGCACCATTAGTACCATCGTACATACGTTTTAATATAGATTCAGTTGTTTCGCTAATTAATTTTTCTATTTGTTTGTTTATATTATCTTTTTCGGTTGTACTCTTGTTAAAACGTTCTAATAAATCAACATACGTAATAAGTTTATCCGCTACTTTACTATCAATTTTTCTTGTGTTTTTAAGTAAGGTTAAAACTTTAATAATATCTAAAACATCTAAAGTTAAACCTACTTTTTCTTCTTCAAAGTTTATATTTTCTTTTGCTAGTATTTTCTTAATGTATGCTTTAATACCTAAAGCACGTGGTTCTAATAACATCTTCATTGTAGTATCATCGGGTGGGAATACTTTTAAGAAGTTATCATAACCAATTTTTGGAATCATTGGATAGAAAAGAGTAGGTGAAACATTTAAACCAATACGTACGTTGTTATTAGCATCTGTAATATTTAATACTAAGTTACCTACTTTATTAAATTGAGTTTGTGTATGCATTGCTTGGGCACTATGTTCATTGTCTGCAAACACGTACATGTATCCACGTGCATACTCGCCTTGATCAAAATTAACAGTAATAAACTTACGTTCGACATTGTTTTCATCTAAGTTTTCGTATGTCTTTTCTTTGGTTTCTATATTTGCAGGAATAACTAATTTATTAGGAGTAGTATTAGAGTAGTCTTTATTGTTTTCAAATCTTAATTTAATAAGATTCATGTACAAATATTT
>Ga0222713_10006255_pt1 | contig 11366 bp, 10 predicted proteins | sample C33_649DmetaG_FD_165061 | JGI IMG/M metagenome (GOLD analysis project Ga0222713, IMG submission 165061) | Estuarine water microbial communities from San Francisco Bay, California, United States - C33_649D | ecosystem: Environmental > Aquatic > Marine > Unclassified | place: USA: California... | reverse complement strand
AGAGAGCCGGGTCGGGCCGGAAGGTCCCCATGAATGTGGAGTCGTGATTGCCGAAGACGGCGTACCAGGGGATGGGCAGTCCCTGGGATCGCACCGGGTTTGAGACCGCGGCGGTCAGCATCCCGGGAATCGTCGGGAAGCCGCGTGGCCCGTAGACATCGCCGCTGGGATCGTCGGGGTGGTAGGCGTACGTCGCCTCCGACCACACCTGTGGTCCCTCGTAGACGCCGACCGCTCCGGTATTCGCAGTGACCTCGCCGCCGTCCAGGATGTCGATGTACCAGCGGGTCTCGGTGTGCGAGAGGTTGTCGGCGCTGTCGCCCGTGCTGATCGCGGTGGCGAGGGGAGCGCCGGTGACGCTACTGGTCTGTGCCGCGGCGACGCTGTCCACCATCGACGCGAGGACATGCACTGTCAGGGTGTCCTGCGGGCGGCAGGCGTCCGTGAGGAGTTCAGGCGCGATGCTTTGAATGGCATCCATCCGGGCTGGCGTCTGCGCGTCGATGACGTGGATGTCCGACAAGTGCGCGAGGTAGAACAGCGAACGTCGTGCCGCGGTGCGAGTGCTCTCAGCGGTGCGGCCCAACAGGTCATAGCGGGGGATGAAGTCTTCGCCGGCCCCGGCGAGCAACGTCCGGTAGGTCCCTCGGACGGCCTGACTCGACAACTTGATGGTCTGGAGCAGCGTGGTGGGTGCGTCGCTTGCCCGCAGGGGTGCGGCCAGAGCCGAACCGAGCACCTCGCGCGACAAGCCCCAGGCCGCCGCGAGGGCGGTGGTACCCGCAATGAACCGGCGCCGAGACAGGGACATGGGACCTCCTTGGTGCCGAGGGTATGCCGCGGAGGCCCGCGTGGAGACGAAATCACCGGACGTCGAGTGTCGGGCAGCGCCGGGTTCGGGCTACTGGATTCAAAGCCACCTGTCGGACCTCGTAGGCTTGCCGATCGTGGCCATCCCCGACATCGCCGAGGTGCTCGGCGAACTTGAGCAGACTCTCGCGGGCATCGAGAAGGTTCTCGACGTGCCCCGTCTGCGCGAACGGGTCGCTGAGCTTGAGCAGGAGGCCTCCGCGCCGGACCTGTGGGACGACCAGGCGAATGCTCAGCGCGTCACCTCGCAACTGTCGCTTGTGCAGGGAGATGTCCGTCGGATCGAGGCGTTGCGCCGTCGGCTCGATGACCTCGTGGTGCTCGTCGAACTCGCCGAGGACGAGGACGATGCAGACTCCTGGACCGAGGCAGCCAACGAGTTGGCGTCTCTACGCAAGGCCATTGGCGAGATGGAGGTCCGCACGCTTCTCTCCGGTGAGTACGACGCCCGCGAGGCGCTCGTGACGATTCGCTCGGAGGCCGGTGGAGTCGATGCCGCTGATTGGGCGGAGATGCTGCTGCGCCTCTACAGCCGCTACTGCGAGCGCCATGGTTGGCCGATGGAGGTCTACGACACGTCCTACGCCGAGGAGGCGGGAATCAAGTCGGCCACCTTCGCGGTGAAGGCGCCGTACGCCTACGGCACCTTGTCGATCGAGCAGGGCACCCACCGTCTCGTGCGCATCTCACCGTTCGACAATCAGGGTCGACGTCAAACCTCCTTCGCCGCCGTCGAGGTCGTGCCGGTGCTGGAGGAGACCGATCACATCGATATCCCCGAGGATGAGATTCGCGTCGACGTCTACCGATCGAGTGGTCCCGGTGGGCAGGGCGTGAACACCACCGACTCCGCTGTGCGCATCACGCACATTCCGACCGGCATCGTGGTGTCCTGCCAGAACGAGCGGTCCCAGTTGCAGAATCGAGCCACCGCGATGGCCGTGCTGCAGGCCAAGCTTCTCCAGCGGCAACGTGAAGAGGAGCGCGCCAAGATCAACGCGCTCAAGGACGACTCGGCCGGCTCGTGGGGCACCCAGATGCGGTCCTATGTCTTGCACCCCTATCAGATGGTGAAGGATCTTCGGACCGAGTACGAGACCGGCAACACCGCCGCTGTCCTCGATGGGGAGATCGACGACTTCATCGAGGAAGGCATTCGCTGGCGTCGCCAACGCGAGACCGCCTCCTGAGGTACGGTCCCGATATGGCTGAGTATTCCGTCGAACCCGAGAACCGGTCCTGGACGCTGACCAAGGTGGTCTCGATCATCGTGGCGATCGCTACCGCGGGCTACATGGCTCCCTGGGCGGTGGCCGCCGTGCGTGACGTGCCGCACTGGGCAGTCTTCTGGGTCAACCTGCTCCTGGGGTGGACCATCATCGGCTGGATCGTCGCCCTCGTGATGGCGCTGCGAGCCCAGCGGGTCGTCGTACGCCCCAATTAGAGCCCGGCGTTCTTTCGGCAGATCGCGGGTCTGAGCCCCCTGAACTGACCAAAGAACGCTCAACAGCCTCGTGAAGCCGGCGTCGAAATCGGGATTTGGGGTCTGGACCCGTAAACTCCTGGGGTGATCCTGTTCGAGAACGTGGTGAAGCAGTACCCCACGCAGAACCGTCCCGCCCTCGACGACGTCTCCCTGGAGGTCGAGAAGGGGGAGTTCGTCTTCCTCGTCGGCGCCTCGGGTTCGGGCAAGTCGACCTTCCTGCGCCTGGTGCTCAAGGAAGAGACGCCGAACAAGGGGCGGGTCTGGGTCGCCGGCAAGGATCTCGGCCGCCTCTCGAACTGGAAGATCCCCCAGCTGCGGCGCCGGATCGGCACCGTCTTCCAAGACTTCCGCCTGCTGCCGAACAAGACCGTCTTCGACAACGTCGCCTTCGCGCTCGAGGTCATCGGCAAGTCCCGTGGCCAGGTCCAGCGCATCGTCCCGGAAGTCCTCGACCTCGTGGGGCTGGAGGGCAAGGAGCACCGCATGCCGGACGAGTTGTCCGGTGGCGAGCAGCAGCGTGTCGCGATCGCCCGCGCCTTCGTCAACAAGCCCGCGATCCTCATCGCCGACGAGCCGACGGGCAACCTTGACCCGTCGACATCCGAGGGCATCATGAAGCTCCTCGAACGCATCAACCGCACGGGCACCACCGTGGTGATGGCGACGCATGACGCGGCCATCGTCAACCAGATGCGCAAGCGCGTGATCGAACTCGAGCAGGGTCACCTGGTACGCGATCAGTCGCGTGGCGTCTACGGATACTCGCGGTAGGGCCGGGCATGCAAACGCGATTCGTCTTCAGTGAGGTCGGCAACGGCCTGCGCCGCAACCTGACCATGACGGTGGCCGTGATCATCACGGTCGGCGTGTCCCTCGCGCTCTTTGGCGTGTCACTGCTGGTGCGCTCGCAGGTCGACACCATGAAGGACTTTTGGTACGACAAGGTCGAGGTGTCGATCTTCCTCTGCAATGACAACTCCGAGACCGCTTCGTGCGCCGGAGGCAAAATCACCGAGGCGCAGAAGGAGCAGATCCAGGCGGATCTGGAGTCCCTCAAGCCGCTCGTCCAGGAGATCTACTTCGAGACGCAGCAAGAGGCCTACGACCGCTTCATCGTGCAATATCGCAACTCGCCGATCATCGACAGCGTCACGGTCGAGGCACTGCCCGAGTCCTTCCGCGTCAAACTCTCTGATCCCACGCAGTACGACATCGTCGCGTCTGCGTTCGAGGGCAGGCCCGGCGTCGAACAGGTCAATGACCAGCGGCAATTCCTCGAGAAGTTCTTCCAGCTCCTGGGTGGATTGCAGGCCATCGCCCTGGTGATCGCACTCGCGATGTTGGTTGTCACGGTGCTTCTCATTGTCAACACCATGCGCGTCGCCGCATTCAGTCGACGGCGAGAGACCGGCATCATGCGTCTGGTCGGGGCGTCGAACTTCTACATTCAGTTGCCCTTCCTCGCGGAGGCGGCCATCGCCGCCGCGGTGGGTGCCACCATCGCGACCGGTGGCCTAGTGCTCGTCAAGATCTTCGTCATCGATCGAGTGCTCGCCCCCGCCTTCCAGTTCACCGCCTTCGTCGGATGGGAAGCGGTGTGGGCGATCGTGCCGATTCTGTTCCTCACCGGTATCGCACTCGCCTGTCTGGCCGCCTTCCTCACCCTGCGCAAGTACCTGCGCGTGTAGCCCGTGGCCAAGGAGAAGGGGCGGACCCTTATCGCCCAAAATCGGAAAGCTCGCCACGACTACCACGTGGAGAGCACGATTGAGGCGGGGCTGGTGCTCACCGGCACCGAGGTCAAGTCCCTACGCGCGGGGCGCGCAACGCTCACGGACGGTTACGCCACCATCGACAACGGCCAGGCATGGCTGCGCGGCGTACACATTCCCGAATACGACCTCGGCACCTGGACCAACCACGAGCCGCGCCGAGCGCGCAAACTGCTGCTGCACCGGGACGAGATCCGCAAGTTGGCTGCCAAGACCCAGGCCAAAGGCCTGACGATCATCCCGCTGTCCCTGTATTTCAAGGACGGCTACGCCAAGGTGGAACTCGCGCTCGCGGCAGGTCGCAAACATCAGGACAAGCGTCACGCCATTGCCGAACGTGAGGCCAAGCGAGAGACTGAGCGCGCGATCGGCCGCCGGCAGAAGGGTATGGAGTGAGCGACGAGAGGTCGGATCTCGAGCGGATGCTCGACGATCTCTTCCCCTACCGTCACACGAGCACGACGTTCACACGCATCCCGGACCAGGCCGTCGATCGCGACTCCGTCCTCGCGGACATCGCTCAGATGGCCAAGGCCGAGGACGCCCAGGGAGATGCTGGGCGCGTTTCCGGCAGTCTCTACAGCGGCGACCACGAGCACTATGACTTCCTCACGGACGTCTTCGGTGAGTTCGCGCACGCCAATGTCCTGCAGCGCGACATGTATCCCTCGGCCACGAAGTTCGAGGGTGAGATCGTCGCGATGGTGGCAAACATGCTGCATGCGCCGGTCCCGGCCGGTGTCGTCACCAGCGGCGGCAGTGACAGTCTTATTCATGCGCTCTACTCCTATCGCGAGGACGCCCGTGAGTCCCGCGGCGTGACGCGCCCGAACGTCGTCCTTCCTGTGACCGCCCACGTCGCCCTGCGCAAGGGGGCGCACTGGATGGGTATCGAGGTCCGCGATGTCCCCGTCACGGATGAGTTCATCGCTGACGTGCCCGCCATGGCGTCCGCGATTGATGACCAGACGATCGCCGTCGTGGGCAGTGCCGGTGACTACGCGCACGGGCTCATCGACCCGATCCCCGAGTTGGGCGCCCTCGCCATGGAGCGTGGCATCGGCTTGCACGTGGATGCGTGCCTCGGCGGGTTCCTGCTGCCATGGGCCGAGGAGCTTGGCTACGACGTGCCTGCGTGGGACTTCCGCGTCGACGGTGTCACCAGCATCTCGGCAGACACCCACAAATACGGCTACGCACTCAAAGGCACCTCCGCACTCATCTATCGGGACACGAGCCTGCGTGCGCGCCAGTGGTACTCGGTCACCGACTGGCCCGGGGGGCTCTACCTGTCGCCAGGCTTGGCGGGGTCGCGCAGTGGCGGTCTCATCGCGTCGACCTGGGCAGCGATGGTGACGACGGGGCGCAGTGGCTACCTGGACCGCGCGCGTGCGCTGCTCATCGTCAACGACACGATCAAGGCCGGTATCCGCGAGGGCATTCCGGAGTTGCAGATCATCGGGGATCCGATCTTCATGACGTCGTTCCAGTCTGATGTCGTTGATGTCTACCTCGTCAACGACGCGCTCAAAAAGGCCGGTTGGCGCATGAACGCGCTGCAGCTGCCGCCCGCACTCCACTTCTGCGTCACCGGCCCGAACACGCAGCCAGGGATCGCCGAAGCCTTCGTCTCGGATCTTCGAGTGGCCGTCGACTACGCGCTCGAGCACGCGGGCCAGCCGGCGGAGAGCGGTGCGATGTACGGCTTCGGGGCGACGCCGAGCGGTCGAGAGACGTTGACCTCGGCCATGAACGGCGTCCTCGAAGCGATGCACGCGACGGCACCGGAGGTCTAGGTGGGCTGGGTCCTCGCGATCGACCTGGGCAACGGGGGACCCAAGGTTGCCGCGGTGGATCCATCGGGGCGCGTCCTCGCGGTGGCGCATCGCCCCGTGGATGTGGAGATCGGGCTTGATGGCGCAGCGACGCAGGACGCCGCGCAGTGGTGGGATCGCCTTGGCGAGGCCGCGCGTGAAGTGACCGATGCTGTTGGCCCGAGTGTCACCGCAGTGGCGATCACTGGTCAATGGGGTTCCACCGTGCCGGTGGATGCCGCGGGCAATCCCGTCGGCCCCGTACTCCTCTGGGCCGACACGCGGGCCCGCAAGCACATGCGTGATGTGGTCGGTGGCCCTGTGAGTGTGCAGGGGTTCGCGCCGCACCGGGTGATCCCCTGGGTGCGGTTGACGGGAGGGGCGCCGACACCGTCCGGGGCTGACCCCACCGGACACTCATTGCTGTTGCAGCGCGAGATGCCGGAGGTCTACGCCAAGGCTCGTTGGCTGCTCGAGCCGATCGACTACCTCGGCATGCGCCTTACGGGTCGGGCGGCAGCCACGCCCGCCTCGATGATCCTGTCCTGGCTCACCGACAACCGCATCGGTGCCAAGCCGGCGTACGTAGAAGACCTGGTGCGACGGGCACGTCGCGATCCGGGCCGACTGCCACCGCTTGTGCCGATGGGATCCATCCTCGGTCCGGTGCTACCGGAGGTGGCCGACGCGCTCGGCATCCCGGCTGGCATCCCTGTCGTCTGCGGATTACCGGATCTCCACGCGGCCATCTTGGGCAGCGGCGCCATCGATCCCTTCGCGACACACGTCGCCGTCTCGACTACTTCGTGGATCAGCGCACGGGTGCCTTTCAAGCGCACCGACGTGCTCCACTCGATTGCGACCGTGCCCGGCTTCGGCAACCGCATGCCGGTCATCGCCAACAACCAGGAGATCGGGGGAGCAGCGCTGCGCTGGCTGCATGAGCAGGTCTTCGACGATGACTACGACGCGCTCACCGCCGAGGCCGCGACGGCGCCAGCGGGCAGTGAAGGGGTGCTCTTCGCGCCCTGGCTCAACGGTGAACGCAGCCCGGTCGAGGACAAGGACGTCCGCGGTGCCTTCGTCGGACTGTCCCTGCGCACCGACCGCGCCACGATGATCCGCGCGGCAATGGAGGGTGTGGCGCTCAACTCCCGATGGCTCTTCGACGCCTACGAGAAGTTCTGCAGGCACCGGATTAGTCCGGTCCGCATTCTCGGTGGAGGCGCACAGTCTGATCTGTGGTGCGCGATGTACGCGGGTGCGTTGGACCGCCCGATTGAGCAGGTGGAGCAGCCGCGCGATGCGCAGATGGTGGGCGCCGCTCAGTGGGCGCGGGTATGCCTTGGTGAGACGACGCTGGCCGAGGCGGCCAGCCGCGTGCGAGTGGCGAGGGTCTTTGAGCCGGCCGACTGCGATCGGGAGGTCTATCAGGAGGCCTACGCCGACTACCGCCACCTCTACAAGCGCCTCAAACACTTCCGTTGAGTGGCGGGTTGTGGACGGTTTTTCGCCCGAAAACCGTCCACAACTCGCCACTCACGGGATCGGCGTGGGCAAAAGTCGAGTGATGTGGCGGGTCTCATAGCGGGGTGCAGGCCCGGTGATCGAGTGGATCAGGTGCAGTTCGCTGACGTCAAACACCGGTCCGGCGTACTCAGCGAGGGTCTCTACGGCCTGAGCCGCCTGATCCTCGGGTGTCGATGGACTGTCTTTGCTCGGGTCGGCTGCGGACGCGGGGCGGCCGTGCTTCCACCGGGCGATGGTGAGGTGGGGTCGCCAGGGTCGGTGCTCGATCGAGATTCGTTCGGCCCGCATGGCTCGGCGTACGGCGCGAGTGACCTGCCCCAGGGCACTGAGAGGGTCGCGTCTACTGACGCCGAAGGGGAGGTGCGGGTCGGACTCGGAGTCCGCTCGGTGGCTGACCCCCAGCCCGAGCCACAGGACCCCGGGGAAGGTCCCCGCCCCGGCCAGTTGGGCGCCCTCGAATTCCTCATACGACGACCCGACCGCGTCGAGGGCCGAAGCCAGTCGGGGGGCCTTTTCGGCGTCTACTTCACCGAGGAATACGAGTGTGAGGTGCCAGCGTTCGGGAGGTATCCAACGCACGTCCGGGGCGGTGGAGGCGATCCGGTTCACCGCCCCGGCGGCGTGGGAAATGGCCTCGGATGAGGGGACGACCCCGACGAACAGGCGCACCTGCCCAGGCTATGCCGAGGGCGCCCCAGGGGCGTCGCCCTCGTAAATTCGGAGCCGGGAAGACGGGGCGACGCCCTGCGCGCGTCTTCGGGCAGTGAGTGTGACAATGAAGCTATGAACGCCGACGGCAGCCGGGCAATCCGCTTGGTCGTTGTCGCGCTCCTGGCCGTGGGTCTCGTGGGCATGCACCATCTTGTGGCGGCATCCCATCACACTGGCGCGCACGAGGGCCACGCTGCGGCGATCGCGCTGGGAGCGCCTACCGTCGATATGTCCCCGGGCGAGTCACGAGTCTCAGCGCTGGCCGCGGTGACGGCCCCTCTGCCAGAAGCCCCCAGCGGACCGCTGGCCGTAGCCGTGACCTGCCTTGCCGTCCTGTTGATGCTGGTGATTCTGATCTTGCCCGGCGGACTGGGGCGGGTGCGACGCCTCAGCCTCGCTCGCGCGAAGGAGCGAGCGAAAAGTTTCCTTGCGCGGGGTCCCGCGCCACCAGATCTCGCCTGCCTTTCTGTGCTGCGGACGTGATGAGTCGTTGAGCCCAAGAGTTGGCTTCGCCGACCTGTGGGGCTCATCAGGCCATCATCACTTCTTCGTCACGAAAGGTTGACACATGAAAAGACGACTTTCCGGCATGGTGATTGCCGGGGCAGCACTTGCTGTGATGCTCGCGGGCTGCGGCGGTTCCTATGACATGGGCGATATGGGAATGGGCACACCCGCGGGCGACACTGGTGCTTCGGCCAACGATGCCATGTTCGCTCAGATGATGATCCCCCACCACGAGCAGGCCGTGGAAATGTCGACGCTCGCGGAAACGCGGGCCGCAGATCCCGAGGTGAAGGCACTCGCGGCAGAGATCAAGGCTGCCCAGCAGCCAGAGATCGACCAAATGCGTGCCTGGCTCGAGGAGTGGGACATGCCCGTCATGGACGGCATGGAAGCCATGGGCGCCCATGGAGATCACGGCATGGGCGGCATGAGCGGCATGATCAGCGACGAGCAGATGGAGCAACTCGAAGCGGCTAGTGGTCCGGAGTTCGATCTACTTTTCGTCGAGTTCATGATCGAGCACCACGAAGGTGCCATTGAGATGGCTGAGGATGTCGAGGACTCCCAGGATCCGCGGGTCGCGGCACTGGCTAAAGCGATCATCGAGACCCAGCAGGTCGAGATCGACCAGATGAGGGCCTTCCTTGAGCGTATGGGCGTGGACGCCGCTCCCGTCGAGGGCGCATCGGTGACCGACGTCCCGCTCTCCCTGCCACTGGACCACGTCCATGCAGCGGTCGCCGTAGACGGAGCGCTCCTGCTCGGAACACATGCCGGGGTCGTTCGCGTAGACCCGGTCACGGGAACCGTGAGCACCACCGGTGAGTCACGTGATGACTTCATGGGGCTATCGGGGACGGGAGATGTGCTCTTCGCCAGTGGACATCCAGGTGCCGGATCGAACCTGCCCAATCCCGTGGGGCTGCTTCGGTCCACCGATGGGGCTCAGTCCTGGGAGCCGGTCTCGCTGACCGGTGAGATCGACTTCCACGCACTTGCATCCGACGGCAACCGCATCGCCGGCGCCGCGACCACAGGGGAGTTGCTCTACTCCGAGAACGAGGGTGCGAGTTGGGATTCGCTGGGGGCGATCGAGACCACCGGACTGGCCTGGTTCCAGGGCACCCTGTGGCTCGCCGACGGGTCGTCCCTGTGGACGTGGAAGCCGGGGGAGGAGGCACCGGCCCAGAAGGTAGGGACACCAGCCGTGCTCTTGGCTGCAGCCCCGGACGGCAGCCGGCTGTGGGCGCTTCTTCGCGATGGCAGTGTCGTGGCCACGCAGGACGGACAGTCCTGGGCGTCGGTCGCTGAGGTCTCTGAGGCCTCCGCTCTGGCGGCGTCAGCGGACGCCGCCTTCGTGGTCACCGCCGAGCGGGTGTACGTCGTTCCGCTGAGCTGATGGCGCCCTGCGGTGGTCAACGGACTCCGCTAGTCGGCGTACCATAGAGAGACAACTGAACAGCGGGGGTGACAGGTTTCGACGATCAGGTGTCTGATCTCGGAGAAGCGTGCCGAGGATGTCGGCTTATCTCGTTAACGATGCCGGTAACCAAATAACTGCCAAAAAGACGCAGTCCGAGTTCGCACTCGCCGCCTGAGGCGAGTAGCCACTCCGTCAGCCCGGGGAGTCTCCGACCCGGTGTCTGGCGTCAACTAGGAGACTCACCGAACGTCCCGGTCACGGGGGCGTAAGGAAAATAAACAGTGAATAGGCTGTTACCGCGTAGTGCCGTACGAAGCGCGGAGGCCGATAAGCGATAGCGCGGCTACGCACGTAGAAGGCCGGATTAGGTCTGACCGGACCCGGGTTCGATTCCCGGCACCTCCACAACGAGGGTTGAGTAGATACTTCGGATACCCCGGAGTAGAAAAACCCGCCACATTGGGCCGGCTCCCTGAGGGGGCCGGCCCAATGTGCGTTGTCACAAAAGTTACTTCTGATTGCCGTGGATTGTTGTGCGCTGTTTCCGGGTCCGTGATGGGCTCCACGAGCTTTTCTACTCCGCGGGCCGCTGTCACCGGGAGTAGAGAACAGGTGGTCTGGGGAGTAGAAAAGTTGCGACGGAAGACGCTGTGGAGGGGCAGCCCGCGGCACCCCTCCACAGTTGGCGCTCTGCCGGGTGCGACGCCGCATCCGAGTCGGATTAACTCGGGTGGCTCGCCTTCAACGCTGCGCGCCACTGACCCTGGGCCCTATGCACTGCGTTCCGTTCGCCGACGAGGCGGGTTGAGTGGATATTCCAGCGGTTTTGGAGCAGACAACCCACCGCATGCGTCAGCGCCCTGAAGGGGGTCGGCCCCATGGTCTTTGTCACAGACCGCACCGCTTGCTGTCGCGGATCCTTGGGTGGTGTTTTCGGATCCGCGATGACCCACTTGAGCGCCTAGGCGACCGGAGGGCAATGCTCCGAACTCTTGGTTACCCCCTCCAGGCCTTGCCGTTGGGCTTGAAGGCAAGCACGTTGGAGCGGGTGGCGCCTAGAGGTCGACTTCGCCAGCGATAACGGTGACGCACTGGCCGCCGCTCCAGATGTCGTCGCCGTCCTGCTGCACGTAGACGCGCCCACCGCGACCCATGGCGGTGCCTTGTGCGGCGACGTACGACTCCGGCGCAGCACCACTGCCGATGAGCCACTGTGCGAGGGCGGCATTCAAGGATCCGGTAACGGGATCCTC
>Ga0222713_10006253_pt1 | contig 11366 bp, 10 predicted proteins | sample C33_649DmetaG_FD_165061 | JGI IMG/M metagenome (GOLD analysis project Ga0222713, IMG submission 165061) | Estuarine water microbial communities from San Francisco Bay, California, United States - C33_649D | ecosystem: Environmental > Aquatic > Marine > Unclassified | place: USA: California... | reverse complement strand
GGCCAAGACCTATCACAAGGGTAACTACAGCGAGGAAGTGGAGCTTCACAAGGATTTTGAATCTTTGTATGAAACTGTAGCCAAGAAGGGTTGATTTATGACAGTGAAGTTGGATTTTGATGATGTACTGATAGTTCCACAATTCTCTGACATCACTTCCAGAAGCCAGGTGGATGTATCCACAACGATTTCAGGTCGTTGGGGAGCATCCATCACTGGTGTTCCCATCATCGCCGCCAACATGGATGGTGTGGGAACTTTCAGTATGCATCATTCTTTGAAGAAATTCAATGCCTTCACTGCCATCACCAAGCATCATACACTGGCTGATTGGGTATCGCAGAAAGATGTAAGTCATGCTTTCATCACCATCGGTATGAATGACGATGAATTGCAAAAGGCGGAAGACATCATCGAGGTATGGAAAGATAGGATTTCTCATTTCACACCTAAAATTGTCATTGATGTGGCTAATGGATACATGAATTCTTTCTACACCTTCATCAGCAAGGTCAGGGAACGTGTTCCAGATGCCTTCATCATGGCAGGAACCGTGGTAACACCTGAAGCAGTGTACAGGGCCATCACCATGGGAGCTGATTTGGTACGAGTTGGCATTGGTACCGGCGCTGTTTGCACCACTCGGCGAGTGGCAGGTGTGGGTTATCCTCAGTTTTCCGCCTTGCAAGAGTGTGTTCCTGCCGCAAAATCAGTGGGAGGTGGGGTGCAAAGTGATGGAGGATGTGTTTTCCCTGGAGATTTCTCAAAAGCCTTGGCAATTGGAGCTGACATGGTGATGGCTGGCAGTATTTTTGCTGGTCATGATGAGTCAGAACAGGAAATTCGTGATGGAAAGGTGACTTTTTATGGCATGAGCAGTCATGCAGCCCAGCAAAAACACAATCAAGTGAAGAAATATCGTGCTTCTGAAGGTCGAGTAGTACAAATCCCGTACAAGGGCTTGGTGGAACACACAATTTCAGATATTTTAGGTGGAATTCGTTCAACCTGTGCCTACGTAGGTGCACTAAATATTTCTGAACTGTCGGAAAAGGCAAAATTCATTCAAGTAAACAATCAATTAAATCGTTCCCTTGAGCGTTACACCATCCAATGACACAGGTATGACTGAACCTATTGATTTTAATCTTACAAAACTCGCACATGAAGCCAAGGCCAGAAAACAGCTAGAGCCTGACTTGGCGGATGCCAAGCACGTAGCCATGTTCGAGGCCATCAAACCATTTGCCAAGCCTTTTGAACAGCACAATGTCACACCTGTGTACATTGACTACAAGACCCGTAAAACAAAGTTGGCTTTGGTGCTGTGTCCTGAGTGGGCACCTCATTTTCCTCCGTATAACTTAGCATTGTTAAGTGGTATTGCTAAAACGGCGGGATATGAGACAAAGGTTTATGATTTGAACATGAGGGCCTATACAGAATTCAAGAGTGATTGGTGGCCCAATCAAAAACTTCCCTTCCGTCTTTGGGATCCTAGTGCCAGTTGGCATTGGTTACAAGAAACTTACATGCAAGACATTCATCCTGTCCTGGAGCCATTGTTGCTTCAGGCGGTAGATGAGATTTTGGAATTTGACCCACAAATTATTGGGTTCACCATGTACTACATCAGTGCAGAACCCACTAAATGGATGTGTCAGGAAATCAAGCGTCGCCGACCTGACATCAAAATTGCCATTGGCGGTAGCAACACTAAAAAAAGTTGGTTTGAAGTAGAACCTTATTATGACTATGTAGTGGCGGGTGAAGGGGAAGCTGCTATTTTAGATATTTTACAAGAAGTGGAAGAAGGGGTTGTTCGTACCGAGCCGTATGTGATGATTCAACCGGAAGGTGAACGTATTCAGATTAACAATCTGCCTATGCCAGATTATGAAAGCATTGATTTCTCACAATATGAGATTCCCAATGGTGTGAACAGCCAGTTCAGTCGTGGATGCACCGCCAAGTGCACATTCTGTGAAGAAACACATTTCTGGAAATATCGCCAACGTAGTGCTGTGGATGCCTTGAAAGAAATTGAATGGTTGTATTACAATAAAGGTACTGATGTGGTGTGGTTCATTGACAGTTTGGTGAATGGCAATCTGAAGGAACTCCGTGCCTTCTGTAAGGCAGTTGAAGCCAAGGGATTGAAAATTCACTGGACGGGATATTGCCGGTGTGATGGACGTATGGACCTGGATTACTTCAAGGATCTGAAGGCAGGTGGGTGTATCATGTTGAACTATGGCATTGAATCCGGGAGCCAGAAGGTGCTGGATGACATGGACAAGCGTGTGACCATTGAGGAGATGGAAGCCAACTTCCGCCATGGTAAAGAAGTGGGAATCTATGCCGCCACCAACTGGATTGTAGGATTTCCCACAGAAGATTTCCAGGATTTTGCTGACAGCATGACATTTTTGTGGAGAATGAGAAACAACAACATCAACAACGTGGGCGCGGGTGTAGGCATGGCCGTGGGTCCTGAAACCATCGTGGGACAGAACACACATAAGTTCAACGTGAGTGCGCACAAGTATCAAGGTCACTGGATCACACAGGATTACACCAAGGGCGGAACCCATGTGATGCATCGTGTGAAGAATTTCCATACATTCCTGGATTTCATGAGAGGATGCACTGACGTACCTTTCGGATATCCCATCCGCATGAATCTGGAAAAAGAACATTATGAAATCACGTTGCATGACCCCACCATCATCAAGGAAATTGAATACGAAGATTTTGATTATCGTGTCATCAAGCCTAACATCAATCCATTTGCAGATACACTAGTGAATGAGATGTGGCCGTTCTTCAGAATGTTATGGAGAACACGTGGTGGATTCAACGCCACAGTGAAATTCAATCCTGATATTGACATCAAGGAATTTGGATGGCAATTCGGACCGGGAATGTATAATGCTGTATATAATTTCTCCATTACTGAAGATGGTAAATGGATGGCAGATTTTGACATGAAATTTGACCAAGTGGATAATCCTCTAGACACTCGGGAACGACCAGATGAACTACAACCCAATGGACAACCTGGAAGAAAAGGTGCTTTTTATGCACAGGACTACAGCCGAATGATGTCCAACACAGCATCGCGGGCCAGAAAGTTAGCCAAGCCTCATTGGGGAGAAAATGGTCGTTCTGACACAGATTTTGGTATTCTATTAGCTGAAGAGGAATATCTGAATAGCACCATTGACTTCTCCTTTGAATATCATTATGTTGATACAGGGGACTGGGGCCGCGGGGAAGACATCAAACCGAGAGAAAAAAAGGTACAACACACCACTGTAAAGAATAAAACCTTACCTGTAATAGGAGCTATCAATGTTAAGAAAATTGATGGATAAATTAGTAGACAAAATATATGTTTGGGCATCCAACTACAAAAATAAAAGACGACTTGAGGAGTTGAAACGCCGTGATCCATTTATCTATTATTAATATTTCTGGACAAAGATTTGTTGATTGGATGAATCTGGTTCGTGAGACAGAAGATTCCTCTCTTCGGTATGAATTTCTAGAAGCTTTCTGGGAAAGTCAAATACTTAGTAAGTACTGGATGATTGAGGAAATCAAAAGAACTATCCAAAAAACAAATGAGGCCAAGAAAATTTTAGACAATAGTTTTGCATATGTTTTCGGAGGATGGCATGGAATGAATGCTATGCTTCTAGCGGACAACATACCAGAACTCAGTTTAATTTATAGTATTGATAAAGATGCTAAAAATGAACTGAATGGGAAAAAACTATCTAAGTATGACAAAAGAATAGCATTTCAAACTTATGACATGAAGGATTTTCCTAAGCGTGGATATAACCCTATAAACACTGCGTTGATTGTGAACACATCTACAGAACACATCACTCAGGAAGAATATAATCAATGGATAAGTAAGATTCCCCCTAGAACGTGGGTTGTGCTACAAGGAAATAACTATCACGATGTTTCTGAGCATGTTAGACCAGCTAAAAGCCTAGAACATTTTTTAGAAATTAATCCGTTAGATGCTGTGTGGTTTAGTGGTGAATTGGATTGTAAACAGTTCACTAGATACATGATGATAGGATATAATCTAGAGAAATATGATGGACTGAATGCTGAAGAATCCCATAATTTATCACAGAAAATTGAAAATATGTTGACTAGGACCTCTTATGAGTTATGAACTAGACCGCATCAAAAAAATTCTGCCGGTCACAAATGAACTAAGCCCCACCTTTTGTTTAGCCAAGTGGCACCATGTCACCATCTATCTACAAACAGGTGAAACTCACAGCTGCTATCATCCTGCACCTCATAAGATTCCAGTTGAAGAACTGAAGGACAATCCTTCAGCATTACACAACACACCTCACAAGAAGCAAGAACGTTTGCAAATGTTGAAGGGTGAGAAACCTGATGGGTGTCAGTATTGCTGGAATGTAGAAGCATTAGGACCAGATTACATATCCGACCGACACATTCGAACCGCTTCCATCTACACAGAAGAGCGTTTCGAAGAAATTAAAAGCAATCCGTGGGACATGAACATAAATCCCGAATACATTGAATTGAGTTTTGGTAATGAATGTAACTTCAAGTGTGGATATTGCCACCCCAAGGCTTCATCACGATATTATCGTGAAATTCAACAACATGGTCCTTACACCATGGTTCAGAATCACAGAAATGATATTGACTGGTTCACCATGTACGAAGAAGAAACTAACCCCTATGTGGAAGCCTGGTGGCGTTGGTGGCCGGATGTTCGTAAGACCTTGAACATTTTGCGGTTAACTGGCGGTGAGCCTTTGATGCATAAGAGCACATGGAGATTGTTGGATTCTCTGTGTGATGATCCGATGCCGAAACTAGAATTGAACATCAACAGCAATCTAGGTGGCAAGAATGAATGGGTGGTGCGTTTGTCAGAAAATGTCAAGCATCTTCTGGACACCAACTCCATCAAGAAGTTCAAGTTGTTCAGTAGCATTGACACCTGGGGTCCCAGAGCTGAATACATCCGAACTGGGTTGGATTTGAAGACCTGGGAAAACAATCTGGACACCTATGTTCGCATGACCAACAGTCATGTCACGTTCATGATTACCTTCAACATCCTGTCTGTAACCACATTCAAGAGTTTGTTGGAGAAAATTCTGGAATGGCGTATTCGGTACAATGATGTCATCCCAGATGATGCTGTCAGACCACTGGAAAGAAAGATTCGTTTTGATACTCCTTATCTGAAGGAACCTTTGCAGTATGACATGAACATTCTTCCCAAGGATGAATTCATGCCATATATGTACGACACCTTGAAGTTCATGGAAGAAAACACCAATGAGCAAGATGTCACAAAGTTTTCTGAGTTGGAACTAGAGCGTTTTAAGCGTGTTGTGAAATACATGGAAACCACAGAGTACACTTCAGACAAGTTGATTGAAGGTAGAAAAGACTTCTACAACTGGTTCACAGAGATTGACAAACGCAGAGACACAAATTTCTTGGAAACATTCCCTGAGTACAAAAACTTCTTCATGAGTGGTAGAAATGCCTCAGACGCCGGCCTTATCAAACTTATTAAAATCTAACAAAACATTTTGTATGTTTCCTTGGATCCATATGTATGTGAATACAGATGGAGCAGCATATCCTTGTTGTACAACCAAGTATGAAAATCCAATTGGCAATGTTCGTGAGAATTCACTGGTGGAATTGTGGAACAATGACAAGATGAAGGAAGTTAGAAAGAAGTTGTTGGCAGGCGAGTATGTAGAGGGGTGTCAAAATTGTTACAAACATGAATCTACTGGATCTGGTGGATTCTCTTTCAGAAATTTTGCCAACAATGAATTTGGTCATCATTTCAATTTGGTGCAAGACACCATGGAAGATGGTTATCTACCTGGCATGAATTTGAAATACTTTGATGTACGGTTCAGCAACTTGTGTAACTTCAAGTGCAGAACTTGTGGTGATATGTTCTCATCAACATGGGCAGCTGAATCATTCAAACAAGGTTACGGAGAAATCAACGGTTTGATGCATGCTTCCAACGGTGACCCCAACTTGTTGGGTCAATTCAAGCCACATCTGGGTAATTTGGAGATGTTGTATTTTGCAGGAGGAGAACCTTTAATCACACCAGAACATTATGAAATTCTGGAATATCTTATTGACAATGACAGCACAGATGTTACATTACGGTATAACACAAATTGTAGTCGTTTAGACTTCAAAGACAAAAATGTAATTGATTTGTGGAACAAGTTCAAGAAGGTGGAAGTGTACGGTAGTTTAGATAGTTTTGGTGAACGCGCTGAGTACATGAGAAATGGAACTGTTTGGAACAACATCTTGAGCAACTTGAAACGTGTTCAGGAAAATTGTCCTTCAGTGTCCATATCATTCAATTGCGTGGTGGGTGTGTTCAATGTCATGACCATCACAGAGTTTTTGAATCATCTTCATGATGAAGGTTTGGTGAATTGGGAACATACAACATGCAGTTTTTACAAACTCATCAATCCGGATTATTACAATTTGAATAACTTGTTGTCTGTGGAGATGAAAACTGAAGCCAAAAGAAAAATCAAGCACTGGATGAATACACATCCTGATGGCCCAATCAGAACTGGATTAACGGACATCTATCATTTCATAGAAGAAAATACACCACCGCAAGAAACCTGGCAGAAAAAATTCAAAGAGTTCACACAACACTTTGATAACATTCGTGAAGAAAGTCTTGTAACAAGTTTCAGAACTACGAGAATGGTATGAAAGTATTACATAATGTAGAAGAAACCAAAGGATTCTGTATTTTACCTTGGATACATTTTCACGCTTGGCCTGATAAGCGTGTTCTTCCATGTTGTATTGCAGATTCCAATATGCCAGTGTCCAACACCGACCAAGACACTGTGTTGGACATCATGAACAGTGATAGATTCAAAGAAATACGGTTGGAGATGTTACAGGATAATAAAATTCCTGAATGTCAACGTTGTTATTCGTTGGAAGATTACGGTATTTGGTCATTACGTCAATCCAACAATAGAAGAAGATTTGAATCCGTACGAAATCTTGTGGAAAGCACCAATGAAGATGGTTCCATCCATGAGTTCAAGATGAAATACTTGGACATTCGATTCAGCAATCTTTGTAACATGAAATGTAGAACTTGTGGTCCAGCTTGTAGTAGTCGTTGGGCGGAAGAGTTTTCACAGATGTATGGAAAAAAACATCTCAATGTTTTCAACATGAAAAAAATTGTAACCTCTAACAATGAAGGTGATGAATTATTGAAAAAACTGCAACCCTATTTGCTAGATGTAGAGGAAGTGTATTTTGCTGGTGGTGAAGCCCTGATTACCAGCGAACATTATGATATTTTAGATTATTGGGTGGAGAATGACCACACTAATGTAGAACTTACGTACACTACGAATTTTCTAACTCTACGCTATAAAAACAATAACGCATTAGACTATTGGAAAAAATTCAAAGATGTTCGAGTATGGGCTAGTTTAGATGCCATGGGACCAACTTTGGAACTGATGCGTCATGGAGCTATATGGGAAGATATACATGAAAACCTCTTACGGGTAAAGAAGGAAACACCGCAGGTGAAGTTAGGAATTACACCTACCATCTCCATCTGGAATGTCTTCCATTTTCCGAAATTTCATAGATTCTTGTTGGACAACAATCTAATAGGTCTGGAAGATTTACGATTGAATATTTTAACGCACCCATGGCACATGGGTCTAGACATACTACCAACCCACATTGCAGAAAAAGCAGCTGACTTGTGGTGGGAACACTATCATTATTTGAAGTTCAAACATCCATATGAGGAAGAACATTTAGGACAACTACGGACCGTGTGTACGGCATTGAATAATGCTAAATCTAATGTGGAAGGGGTGAAGGAATTTTTCAAGGTGAATGCAGAAATAAGTGCAGTTAGAAATGAAAATATTTTTGAAGTTATACCCGAAATGGCGGAACTTGAACAATGGATGAAAGAAAACTCTTAAGCATATATCCTAAAAAGAAGTATCTTGCTATTACGTGGCAGGTTAGTGATAATTGCAATTACCGATGTCCTTATTGCAATGAGGGGAATTGGGGTGGCCAACACAAGAATGATGATAACACAGAGTTGTATCTGAAAAACATCAAAGAAATCATAGACCGGTATAAAGACCAGGGATATGAAGCATTCAAAATCTATTTCAGTGGCGGAGAACCAACCATCTGGAAAAATTTGATTCCAGTAGCAGAATTTTTCAAAGAATACGCGCCTAACAACACAGTGGCTATTAATACCAATTTAAGTAGAGCCACGGATTGGTGGGAAAAGCATTATCATATTTTTGATGATGTTGTGGCATCATTTCATATTGAACATGCTAATCAAGAAAGATATTTCAACAACAGTTTGTTGTTATGTGATAAAATCAATTACTGTTGTAACAAGATGTTGATGCATGATGAACGATTCTGGGAAGTAGTAAACTTTGGTGAGATGTTGAAGGAGAAATTACCGGCCTATACCATTGAATGGACACCTTTGTTTGATGAAATGACAGGTAATGCCAAGCCCTGGGAATATCAGGATTCAACAAAAACAGAATGGTTAAATCAGCATCAAAATCTTGAAATGAGACATAGCCCGAACAAGCCTTTCAAAGACTCACCTGCGGTTTCTATAGCAAGATGGAACGATGGCACTGATACTTTTGTGAATAGTAATGAAATCATTCTTAAACGACAGAATTTCTTCACAGGATGGGAATGTGATATTGGTGATGCTGTGTTCATCAATCCCCGAGGTATGATATCTATGGCAAGTTGTGGTATTTCTGAAAGCATAGGTCACATACTTCAAGATATAAAAAACATCAAACCACAAACTATTACATGCAACAAGTATCATTGTGTTTGTGGCACAGACATCATCATACCTAAAAGATTATCATGAACTTTTTTCAACCTACCTATAACAGTAAAGATTTTTCCAACTACACACTCCATGGACACCAAGGAAAGAAAAAATTTCACGGTACCTATGATGAGCAGTTGTATTACAAGATGGTATCCAACACCTCGGCTCTAGGAATCGCAGAGGATGTGTGGCCTTATTATCAAATTGAAGAGGATTTTTACGAGTTCAATAAGCTTGGCTATAGAACTTATGAATTTGAAGATTTAGAGGAAAATAATTTTGATTTGGTGTTAGGGTGTTCATTTGTGGAAGGGTTGGGTCTGAGAAAAAATGAATTATGGGTCTCTCATTTTGAAAAAATGACCGGTACTAAATTGGTAAATTTAGGTAAAGGTGGGGCTTCTTGTACACATACCAAAATGATTTTGTTATCTTGGATAATGAATGTTATGCCTAAACCTAGAAATGTTATCGTTGTTTGGACAGAACCTGCAAGAGAAACATTTGTAAGAGAAGGTAATGTTTATCAGAATTTAAATCCTGGTTACACTGTAATTGACACTATTTTATCTGATGTAGATTACTCAATAAATAGTGTATACAAAAGTATCCTACCTCATAGCTCGGTATGGAGCAATAGATTCATTGATACATTTTCAACAACTAATGTGTTTATGAAATTATGGGGAGTTCCAGTACATAATTTTTTTCTAGAGATGTTTTGGTCAGATGACAACATTGACATGATAAGACAGATGACTGGAATATCTGGTACTCGATTGATTTACAATAACGTAGAAGGGGGATGGAAAAAATATGGTCCTCCGGGACAAAGTTTATTTTATCCTGCTTGTGATGGAATACACTACGGTCCACAACATCAAAAACCTTTGGCTGAGCAAATTTATAAAGTAATTTATGAAAAAGATTAAGATTGTCTATGAGTGGATTGGGCCGCGAGGCCCACTATCAAACAACAAAGTACCGGATATATTTCAATTATCATGTGCTTCTCATGATGTCCGTGTAGAATCTAAACACGCACACGTTCCATATCTTTGGAGTAGTCTTTTTAGATTTTTTCCAGATGTGTTTGAGCTTACTCCTGCATTTGTTATAAAAGATGATGATTTCTTTGTGTATGATTTTCAATTACATCACCGAGTGCCTTTCGAGGCCTTTTTCACTTATAATGCCAATTTTGGTTTGATAGAAAGTGTGATGATGTCTGGAAATGTTTTGCATGGAATTAAAAACAGAAATGGGTATTTATTTTTAGACATGGCATTGGAATCATTCGTGGATGATAGAATTTTCTATCTGATGCACAATTATTTTAGATTGCATGGCATCCCACTTCGTAAAGTAATATATCAGACAGGCTGTCCTAATGTAGATGAAGTGTATAAGAACTATTGTGACCGTCAAAATATGCCCAGTGACGATAGAATGCGCATGGCATTTTTTGGTGTGTTTGAATGGAATATGTCTCAACGGCATCAGGGAGACACGTATGAATCTAGACGCCATATAGATATTCTGGAAAAAGATTTCATATCTTTGAACTATCGGTATCGTCCACACAGAATAGATTTGGCTTGCATTTTTGAAAAGTTTGGTTTAATGGACAAGACCTATTTCACAATGCCAAGTCATAATCCTGAAAATCCTAATCCATTGAACACCTTTGCTGCTAACATAGACTTTAATCTGTGTAACAGAATAGCATTTTCTAAAGATGAAGTGGATCAATTGCAAAGAAAACTACCATTTACTGTAGATGATTTAGCTAAGTCTGAACACCATGCAGAGATGACCATGGGTATCCGTGGAGGCCTAAATTACTTCTATGATAAAAGTTTAATATCTGTAGTGACTGAAACCACTGCATATCAAGAAGCAATTGCTGAAACAGAAAAGACCTTCAAGCCGATTGTACAAAAACAACCCTTCATTATAGTTGGTGCAAAACATTCTTTAAGATATCTACAAAAGAAAGGATACAAGACTTTTTCAACTTGGTTTGATGAAGGTTATGATGATATTTCTGATGCTCATGACCGAATGATTGCTATAGGCAATCTTTGTAGAGATATAAGTAATTGGGACAGACAGAAGAAAGCAGATTTCATTCGAGATACTAAAGAAGTATTAGATTACAACTATCAACATTTTCAAAACACTTATGGTAAGATTCTGCCAAGCATCTGGCAGGAATTAACCGCTGAAGTTAATGGAGTTACAACATGACAAAAGTAGCCATGATTGGTTGTGGAAAACTTGGTGCACCATGTGCTAATGAGATGAAACGTGCAGGACATGATGTGGTAGGATATGATGTTGTGAAATCTGACCTTCCAGAATTTCCTCTAGTTGATACCATTCAAGAAGTAGTACA
>Ga0222713_10006251_pt1 | contig 11367 bp, 8 predicted proteins | sample C33_649DmetaG_FD_165061 | JGI IMG/M metagenome (GOLD analysis project Ga0222713, IMG submission 165061) | Estuarine water microbial communities from San Francisco Bay, California, United States - C33_649D | ecosystem: Environmental > Aquatic > Marine > Unclassified | place: USA: California... | reverse complement strand
CAATCGGACACCGAACCGGAAAAAAGTTCAGTCCGATGATGCATGCGATGAGCGTGGAAAACGCAGCGATGGTTTGCGAGGACCCCGAGATCTCCGGTCACAAATCCGCGCGCGCTCGCACGCGGATACCGCCCGCCACGTACACCAACCATCGAAGAGCAGCGCGCTATTCGCCGTCATTCAATGATCCAATCATCTAATTCTATCTCGTCCTCTTCTCGTCCCCCCCCCTCTCGCTATCGCTATCGATATCGTCGAGCGTCAGAGGCGCGCGGCGTGAATCTCAACCGCGCCTCGGTCGATTTCTACGCCGGCAGATACGGTACGCGAAGCTCCAGCTCGAGCTCTAGCTCTTATGTGTTCATTCTCCTCTCCAGTCTGGTGTAATACATCGCGCCACAAAAACGCCGCATCGCCGACCAAATCGGCCAGGTTACTGTTAAAGGGTGCATAAAACGCGTCGAGCTCGTCGCGAATGCGGGCATCCATCTCACCAGATGGCGCCGAATCAAACGATCTCGCCGATAACGCCCTCCTCGCCACCGCGCCGTCCTCGTCGTCAATCTTCAAGTGCGATACGATTCGTTTGATGACTTCAACCGCAATAGTCTGGTTTTGACTCCACAAATCTTCAGCGCGGACGACCAAAAATGACTCTCGAGGAAAAACTTCGAGCCAAGTCTCGAGAAACGGCGCGTACATTGATTTTATGAGCGCGTCGGCGTGATAGAAGACGTGCTCGAAGGACGCGCCGTACGTCTCAAACCTGTTGACGCACCCTTTGACTGGATGCTCTGCGACGCATCGATTGAAATTCCCCATCATTTCACGCGCGTACGTCGCGAAACCTTCTTCGCTAGCGCCGTATCGCTTCTTGTAGTGCTCGTAAAAATAGAACGCTTTGCGCAACCGCTCGCCCGGTTCCATGGCGACGACGATGAATCTTGGCGATTCACCTCTATACACTGCCGAAATCAGGTGAGGTAAGCTCAGACCGTGACCGCCGCGTTCTTCAAACGGATCGTTGCGATTCGCCTCGGCGATGCATCCCGCGGAGGCGCCGTCGCCGTCGACACCGTCGACGCAACGACGCCGCGGCGAAGCGAGCGCCGTTCCTCGTCGATTGTTTTCCTCCGCTTCGCTCGCCGCGGCTCCATCATCAAACTCGTTCGAGAACTGTTGGCAGCGTCGCCAGCATCGGCCGACGTCGTCGTTGAAGACTCTGTGAAATCGAATTGATTCGCTCCAAGTCGTCGCGAGCGAACCTGGACTCGCGTCACCGACGATATCACTCGCACCGCTCGCGCTCGCGCTGCGCCATAACGACGCGTAGCTCGTCATCGGTTTCGTGTGCTCGTTCCAAAAGTGCGGCGCCGCCACAGTAACTACGTCGTCCGACGAACGACCCAAGGCTTCGCCGAGCTCTTCGCCGCCGCACTGCCAACCGCCGAGAATGTAAAAGTACGGCAAACATACGACGTCACCGTCGCGACGAGTCCAGCACGGATTCTTCTTATCCCTCACGCGCCGCGCGTCGGCGAGGAAATCCAACGCCTCGCCCATCTCGGGCAACGCGCGCAGCGCCGCGTCCAGCGAGCGAACGCGCGCCGAGGACAACGCTCGCCGTCTCTCGTTTTCCACCGCATTCGCCGCCTTCGCCGCGCCTTCGTCGTCGGTTTCGAATCGTTCAAAGAACCTTTGCGTCATCTTCATCGTCCTCGGGTCGACGCGCAGCGTCGCCGCGCCGCTGGAGACGCGCCACACGATCATGAAGCACAACACCCCCAAAGCGACGGCCACGCGCGCGCGAAAACTCTCTCGCGTGCGCGCGCGCTCGAGCACGGATTCATCCCGTCCGTCGTTCGCGCTCGACGTCATGCGCGACGCGTTCGCCGCGGGCGTCGCGCACTGCCGCGGACGACGAGACGCGACGCCAGTTCGCGACGCTCGTCGCGATCGTCAACATGTCTCGCGCATCGCCGTTGGTGAACGCGCGATTCGTGCGCGAATGCGGGAAAGACGTGCACGTCGTCGATGCGTCGTGGCACATGCCCGCGACGAAACGCAACGCCAAGGAGGAATACAAGGCGAAGCGACTCCCGGGAGCTAAATTCTTTGACATCGATGGCGTGAAAGACGCGGCGAATCCAGCGCCACACATGTTACCTTCCACGGGAGGGATGCGCGCGGCGATGGAAGCCATAGGGGTCGTCGACGGTGACGACCGAGCGATCGTCGTGTACGACGCCGACGGAATGTTCAGCGCGGCTCGCGCGTGGTGGATGTTTAAAGTCTTCGGTCGAGAGGACGTGTACGTCCTCGATGGCGGCGCACCCGCGTACGAAGCTGCGGGGTTTGAAATGGAAACTGGCGAACCGGCGATGGATGTCGACGCCGCGGCGAAGGCTTGCGTCCAGGCGATGGCTCTTGAAGCGCTCACCGGCAAACGAGGAAAAGATTACAAAGGCGAGCGTCCGGAGCTCGTGAAGTCCATGAGTGATGTGCTTGAAAACATCGAGAGCGCTGAATTTCAACTCGTCGACGCACGTAATCAAGCGCGATTTCGAGGAGAAGCGGCTGAGCCGCGCGCGGGCGTGCGAAGCGGCCACGTTCCGGGGGCTCGAAACGTTTTCTTTGGCGATTTGCTAAACGCGGACAAGACTTTCAAGTCTACGGATGACATTCGCGCGACGTTCGTGAAGAGTGGTCTAGACCTGAGCGGCGAAACGCCCATCGTCTGCTCGTGCGGGACCGGAGTCACGGGCTGCATCTTAGCCCTCGCGCTCGAAAACATCGGCCACCAGGACGTCGCCGTATACGACGGGTCGTGGAGCGAATATGGCGCCGATACGAGCGCGCCACTCGCCGTTGGAGAAGCCTAATTCATAGCGCTTGTAAAGATCAGAGAGCGTTTCGCTCGTGTGAGCGTTGGTTGGTTCATTTTTATTACCTTCGCGGGCGAGCGTAGTCGGTCCACGTTTCATTCACTTCCTCGTCGGCTTTAGAGTATTGCTTTCGCTTGGCTTCCAGTTCGGTTTGCGCGGCGCCATATTTTTTATCGATGGTCGGAACGGAGTGTCTTTGCCCGATGAGCGCGTCGCGGGGTGCGTACATCCCACGGTCTTGTGGTCGACATGACCCTCCGAGTCGATTGAAGCCGCCTGCGCGAAAAAATCGTACCAGCCTTCAACTTCAAACTCATAAAGCGAGCCGACGCGCGTCGGCGCTTCTTCGCGACAACCGCCGCAGTGCAAGGTGTACGTCATTCAAATCTCGTTTCCGTCGCTGCGTGGAGATGTGTGGTTCATATCGAGCGTTTTTCGTTCGACGTTCACGCGACGCCTCGGGCGCGTCGACGAGGTAACAATCGTGTACGTTTTCATCCAGTGCGTACAGGTACAGGACAAACTATTCAAGCGCTACGTCTAACTTTGAGCCGCTAATAACGCGTGTGCGAGCACGCCCCCTTGTTGAGGCAACAGTGGAAGTTTCGTATCCGCATGACACACGTCGATGCTCCGCGCTCGTTCCTCCGACGCGCACGCGAACACCGTGTTCGGTTCGGCGTCGGTGTACGCGACGGGCAAAAAACCCTTGAACGCGTTCCCCGGGCGCGCGCACGCTTCGCGATTGAACGCGCCGTAGTCTCTATCGAACCGATCTACGACGGCGGGATCTACTTCTTTCTCTATGCGCTCGTCCCCGTACCACTCGGGGAGGAAACCGCCCATCTCATTTTTCTCCACTCGAACCGTCGACGCCGTGTAACAATTGATCACGTGGTCCGGACGCTTCGCCTTGCACAAATAATTTCCAACGAAGGCGTCAATCATATCCAGCCCTTGCTTTTTGAAGATAAAGTCGCGAATCTTATCCACTCCTTTGGAGGAGATGATGTAGCTCTCAAACCCAGAAAATCCACACTTTTTGTTCATCTTGTACATGTAAATCATGTTGAGCGAACCGCGAATCGTCGACAATTGCGTCGTGTTCTGGCCGAGAGCCGTCGACTTGAACTGTTTCACAAACTGACCCGGGCACTTGTGGTTGTCTTTAAGAAACAACACGTCGAAATCCGCGGGTAAGTGATCGATGACGTTCGGGAGATCGATCAAATCGATGCTCGTTCGAAACGCCCCGTCGCTCTCCAAAATGACCATCTTCTCTAAATTATCGCGCTTCACCGTGTGCCAAAGGTGCAAATGCGAATACATGCACCCCAGATGATGATGCATTGGATACTGCGCCCAATCACTGGGAACGTGCTGCGACGCCGTCTTCTCCACGCGATTCGCGACGCCGATCCATGGCGCGTCGTTCGTCGAGTTGAGTTTCATAAACGCCACCGCTTCCAGGGCGACGTCCAAAGTCCTCGGCCACTGCACCGGGACCACGGCGCGCTCAAAACGGACGAACTGCTCGAGCCCATCTTTACTCATGTGCCTGAACTTCATAAATTTCTCCACCAGCGACGCCGCGGTGTTCTTGCCGACTTCGAGATCTTTGGCGTCGAACTCGTTGACGAGCACGGCGACGCGCGTCCGCAACGGCGCCTGTTGTCGCGTCGTGAACTCTCGTCTCTGCGCTTCGTCGACGAACATCGCTGGATCATACGCCACGTCCCCGAGAAACGCTATTTCCGATCTCATCCCTCGCATTCGCGTTCGCCCGCGCGCCTCTCGCCCCGCCCCGAGGTCTCGCCCATCCGTCGACCAGTACACCGACGACAGCGCCCCGCCCACGAGCGCGCTCACGCCCACGACCGCGCACACGCGAGCGATGCTGTACCTCGCGATACCATCTCCATCGCCTTTTCGCGACGTCGTCGCGCTCTCGCTCTCGCGTTCTCGTCGCATCATCATTTTGCGTGACACGCTTTGGTGTTACGACCGAAACCACGTCGTCGTTCGTCGCGTTCGCTCGCCTCCGTCCGTCGCCTCACTCGCGATCGACGCCTGCCTCGGTGTTCGAAAGTCGATGTCGTCGTGCGAAAGTCCACGTCGTCGTCGCCCTCGTCGGGTCGTCGTCCGCGAGACGCGAGGTGGCGCGCGCGCGCGCGATGATGGCTGGCGATCGAGACGTCGACCTTCACAGCCGTGCGTGACGCCACGAATGAATACGTACCATCCAACGACGACGGTCGACGACGGTCGACGCCAATGGATGACACTGGACGCGATCGATGAATCGATTGTTCCCGGACGACGACGACGACGACGACGAGGAGGAGTCGAACAAGGACGACGGGAATGTCGACGACAACGAGGACGAGGACGAGGACGAGGAGAGAGAGGCCGAGGACGGGAGAGACGCCGCGGAGGCGGTTGGTGAAGGCGACGACGACGCGTTCGCGCGAACGAACGAGACGCGCGAGAGCGATGGAATGGACGATAGATGGACGTCGACGTCGATCTCGGTGTCGCGCACGACGTCGAGATCGACGTCTGCGAACGAGCGCTTGCGGTTTTCGGCGTCGCTGATGCAGTTGTATAGATTAAAGAAGGATGGCGAATACGTCGCCGTAGGCGCGGCGGGGGTGGCGATTTTAGACACCAAAGGCGCTTCGGCGCGAGAGTTGTTGGTGTATGATCCAGAAAAGAGGCCGCTGGTGCGGCGTAAGATTGACTCTCGGTTGACAGTCGAGCCGCAACGAGATAATTATCTCACCGTGAGCCACGACGAGTCGATCCTATGGAGCGCGTTGATGCGCGACGAAGGAGACTGGATAGCGCTTTCCGCACAAATCATGATAGCGAAGTACGTCGCGCGCATAAAAAGCGAGGGATTTCTCGCGAGCATCATGACGATCGATCTCGCCCCATCGAGCGCGATTTCAGCGATGCTGGAGATGGGCGATTCGGCTCAAGTTACGTACGAAGTCTTCCACGGCGGCGCAAAGGAGAGCGTAGATTGTTTGGACTTTCAGCTTTTCGATGGCGTGCGAGAATGCGTGAATGGGCTCAAAATCAAGCTCACGCCGAACGCCTCGAACGTCCCACGCGCTGTCGTCGACGGTTTGCTCGGCGCGGGTAAAGACAGTCGTCGTTTGATTCTAGCGCCGCAAACAGAGTCCGCCTTTGTCGTGTACGACGTTACGGTGACGCGCTTGAAGAAAATCGCCAAGGAACCTGCGCCGCAGCCGCCAAAACTGCAGCAAATGATGTCCATAAGCACCCGTGAAGAACACGACCAGGACGAAGACGAAGGCGAGCGAGTGAAAACGCCGCCGTCGAAACCGCGAGCGTCGGCGGAGGAGGATTCAACAACTGGTCTTCGCGCGCGGATGGCGCGCCTCGCGGGCTTCGGTAGCGGCGTTCTCGCGCAAATGCCTGGAATCGCCGCGGTGAACGCTTCGACGCCAGAGCCGCCGCCGCAAACGCAAACGCAAACGCAAACGCAAGCGCAAGCGCAAACGCAAGCGCAAACGCAAGCGCACGTCGTGGGGACTCCCCCGGCGCCGTGGTGGCCGAGCGTGTATCCCCAGATGCCGCCGCCCATCGTCGCTATGCCGCCACCCGTCACACATTCCGTCGTGGATCAAGCTCTTCTGCTCGCCGATGTACGGCGCGCGGTGACGTCTCTATCAGAAGACGTTTCGTTTTTAACCAGTCGCGCTCGAAGCGGCGGCGCGTGGATTCCACCAAAACTTGAAGGCGAGATGAAACAAGCGGTGGTGGAATTGAACAAAGTCCGAAACGCAATCATGCTTCCGAAAATAGACGTGGAGACGTTATCCATCGGTGACATCAAGCAACTCATCGCCGAAGCCGAGCGGGTGGATCTTTATCAAACAGAAATTCGAGAAGCGCGAGAGCAGCTCAAACGGATGCGGTCCGAGTTACACGAGCAGATGGAACGAACGTCGCGAGCTGAAGAAGAACGCGACTCCCTTGAAGCCGAAATAGCGATTCTGAAGCGTAAATCAGAGCAAGACCGCGAGCGCATCGAAATGGAAAAGCGTCGAGCGGTTGTGAATTCAGCCTCGCAGGCCGCCGCGGCGGTCGAAGCGGTGCTCATCGCGGAGGACGCGTCGTTCGATAGCGATGTCGCTGAAGTCACCGCTCGCATGCGTGAAGAAAACGAACGACTGAGGAAGAAGCTCGATAACCCGGCTTGGATCGAAGAGCAAGACGATTTAAGAGCCGAACGTGACGCGCTCGCGAAACGAGTCGCCGAACTCGAAGAAGCGAAATAGAAGGATGAGCGACGGCGTCAAAAACTAGCTATGTAAAATACATTCAACGACGCGCAGGGCGTTGATATCACCGACACGATATCAGCGCCGCCGCCGCGTTCTTCTAAGTTCTTCTTCGCAACGCGCACATCTACAAATAAAGCCGTAATCGACGAGCGCCGCTTGGCGTTCGTCGCGCGATTTGGAGTCATCGTCGAGATACGACATGGTTATCTCTTCACCCGCGGCAATGTCGCGCCTGGCGACGATCACGCACGCCCCTGTGATATCTTTTTCACCTTTCATAGGTTCCGCGTTCGGGTCGCAATCGTGATTCAACCCGGATTGCACCGAGAACAACGCCGTGCCGAGACACGGCGTGTCGTAATCGACGTCGAGAGCGTCGAGAAGCGGTTGCGTGATTTTCATCGCCGCTCGCTTTTCTTCCCCATCTGGAGCGCTATCGATGGCGAGAAAATAATTTTCCACCGGCGATTCCACGACGAGCTCCAAGTTGTTCAGCTCAAACGCCCCGATGAGACGAGCGTAAGTGTCGAGCTCAAAGAATTTTGGGAACGCGCTCGCTTCGTCGCTCCACGCGTGCCGCAGCAGCTCCAGAGAATCGCTCGCGAGCGCGTGCAGGGTGTGCTTGAATTCTATCTCCGCATCGACGTCGTCGTCGCACTCCTCGGGGGCGGCGACGCACTCCCACCACGGCGCGTTGGCGATGACGGCGTAGGGCGCTCGCGCGTAATCCTCAACCGCCTCTTTGGAAGCCGCCACCGCCTTGCCAGACGACGACGGTGCCGTCGTCGACGCATCTCCCGCGTCGTCGTGATCGTCATGCGGAATCCCGCGTCGCGCGGCATCCTTCGCGCGCAAGCACATGTTCGCCACGCACCGCGCGGCGAGAATAAAAATATCATTCGTCTCTCTCGCGTGCGCGTAAAATTCCTCCAAAGCGCGCTTATCCGTCGCCTCACCGCGCGCGCCGACGCAACACAATCGCTCGTATTCCTCCCAAGCCGTCTGCGCGCACGTTTCGCTGCAGTAGGCGTTCGCGCGACACCCTCCCGCGCACGCCACCGCTCGAGGCCCGGCGAACGCCTCGCTTCCCGGCAACGTCGCCTCCCCTCTGGCGAGCTTTTCGCAATCACCGAGCGTGATCCCGAGCTCGAGTAACTTTCGCGCGAACCCGTCGTCTCGTCGCGCTTTCGCGAGCAATCGCTTCCCTATCGTCTCTCCCACCGCGTTCACGTGCGCGAAGCACTGTTGGCACGTCGTCGCCGCCTCCTTGTTCTCTTCGCTCTGCATCGCTCGCAGCGGTCGTTCGATGAACACGCACTCGCCTCGCGCGAAATCTTTCGTCGCGTACACCCCGCGGCCGTGTCTCGTCGACGGTCGCACTTCGATCGACGCGGTGCGTTCCACGTCGTCGTCGCCGTCGCGCGCGCGCGAGCGACACCGAGCGACGCGCGCGCGCCAGTGCGCGCGCCACCGTTCGTCGTCCAGCGCTAATTCATCCATCGCGTTCGCGTTCGATCGCACGCGACGACTGACGACTGACGACGTCGACGTTGAAATCGACGTCGATGTCGACGTTGAAATCGACGTCGATGTCGACGTTGAAATCGACGTCGAAGTCGACGTCGGCGGCGGCGGCGACGTTGGGCGATGCGATGGGCGACGATGGTGGGTCTCGAATCTCGAATCGTCACGGACACACCCGGAGGGCGACCGAATGACCGAATGACCGAGTGACCGACCGACCGAATGACCGACCGAATGACCGAGTGACCGACCGACCACGACGACGTCGCGTCGACGTCGACGGCGCCGCCGATCGCGACCGTCGCACTCGTCGATGGACGCGGTGTCGAAGGAATTGGAAAATAAACTGACGACGAAAATGAGCGCGCGAGAAGAACAAACGTACATCATGTTAAAGCCCGACGGGGTGCAACGAGGGTTGTTGCCCGAAGTCATCGCACGGTTCTCGCGAAAAGGGTTCAAGCTCGTGGGGTTGAAGATGATGAACGTGAGCAAAGAACACGCGGAGAAACACTACGCGGATCTTTCGCACAAACCGTTCTTCGGATCTTTGGTGTCGTACATGTGCTCAGGCCCGGTGATCGCGATGGTTTGGGAAGGATTGAACGTTGTGAAGACGGGACGCGTTTTAATCGGGGAAACCAATCCGGCGGCGAGCGCCCCCGGAACGCTTCGCGGCGATTTCTCAATTGAAATCGGCCGTAATATCATCCACGGCTCCGATGCGGTGGATTCAGCGAAGCACGAGATCGCGTTGTGGTTCCCCGAAGGCGTGTGCGCGTGGGAATCGTGCGCCAAGGCGTGGATTTATGAATAACGAGCGACACTTTGACTCGGCGCCGAGGATATTCCAGCCGACGAAACGATCGACGGGACACGACGCGATGGAGTATCGCTCGTTCGTCGCGTCATGCGATGCGGAGATGCTAGCTTTGAATCGTACTAATTGACGTCGTCTGTTTCGTCTTCTGTGTCGTCGTCTGCGTCCGTGTCGTCGTCGTCGTCGTCGTCGTCGTCGTCGTTCGCGCGCGTCCATCATCTTGGCGAGTATTGAGTGCCGGTATGATTACACTTTGAGTAAAACCTTGAGGAGCGCCATGCGAATAAATAACCCGTTCTGCGCTTGTCTAAAATACCCAGCGCGCGGGTCTGTATCGACGTCGACGGTGATTTCATCCACGCGAGGCAACGGATGCATGACGACGGATGTCTTTGGCAGCGCCGCCATGACTTCCCGATCGATGATGTACTTTCCTCGCGCCGATTCGTAATCATCGAGATTGGCGAATCGCTCTTTTTGAATTCGCGTTTGATAGAGCACGTCCACGTCCGCGGCGACGGCCATTAAGTCCGTCGCTTCTTCCCACTCGATTCCCTTCGCGGTGAGCATGTTTTTAATGTCGTCCTTCATGCGTACCACCGGCGGAGCGACGAAATAAAACTTGATATTTTTAAACTGCGTGAGCGACGTCGCGAGCGAGCGCACGGTGCGCCCGTTGGCCAAATCACCGACGAGGGCGATCTTAACGTTATCCAACCGTCCGATCTCTTTGCGAATCGTGTACACGTCGAGCAACGCCTGCGTGGGATGCTGCCCCGGCCCGTCGCCGGCGTTAATCAACGGCTTGCCGATGACCGCCGCCGCGCGTTTCGCGCTCCCCGCGGTGAAGTGCCTCAAGACGATAATATCCGCATACCCCTCAACCGTTCGCATCGTGTCCTCCAACGTTTCCCCTTTCGCCGCGCTCGAATATTCCCCCGCGCTTTCCGTCGACACGATACCGCCGCCCAGCCTGCCCATGGCGGCTTCAAACGACAGTCGCGTTCGCGTCGACGGTTCGTAAAACAACGTGGACATGATGTACCCTTGTAACATCAGCGACTCTGGTGTCCCTGGTTTCACTTTCGACATTTCATCCGCGACGTCGAACAGTTCCTCCATCATCGCCCGATCGAACTGCTCCGCCTCGACGCAGCACGACAGGTTGTTAAGCTTGGTGACGTATTTCGTCGTCTCGCGCGCGTTCGCGCGCGCGCGCGTTCGCGCGCGCCCTTCTCCGTCTAAACCCTCGCCCTCGAACGCGCGCGCGACGCGCGTTCCCGTGATGTTTTTCCCGTTCGCATACCGTCGCGCGCGTCGCGCGACGCTCCCAAAGTCGCCTCGCGCGTGACGTCCCAAGTACCCATCGTCGTTCAAACGCCGCCCGTGCGTGCACATCATCATCCTCGTCGTCGTCATCGCATTCGCGTTCGTCGCATTCGTCATCGCATTCGCATTCCTCATCGTCGTCCTCGTCGTCCTCCTCCTCGTCGTCGTCGTCCCCCCCATCGTCGTCGTCGTCGCCCCCATCGCACGCCCTCGTGCGAGCGACATCGCGCGTTCGCTCGGTGTCGTCGTCCCTCGATGGCGCGCGCGCGCGTGCGATGGAACGACGACGCGCACGAATGACCGACCGACCATAGCACGAATGACCGACCGACCAGAGCACGAATGACCGACCGACCATAGCACGAATGACCGACCGACCTGAACGACTCCGTGCAAAGTCTCTCGTTCGCCTCGCTCGAACACGTCCGGGAATGCGCCCAGCGGTGCGAGGCGGTTCTACGTTCACTCGCGAGGAAGAAGATACGATCGATCA
>Ga0222713_10006249_pt1 | contig 11370 bp, 20 predicted proteins | sample C33_649DmetaG_FD_165061 | JGI IMG/M metagenome (GOLD analysis project Ga0222713, IMG submission 165061) | Estuarine water microbial communities from San Francisco Bay, California, United States - C33_649D | ecosystem: Environmental > Aquatic > Marine > Unclassified | place: USA: California... | reverse complement strand
GTCTGAACTTAATTGTAAAGACCTTATTCCTGAGAGGGGTAATCTTGATGTAGGACAGATTGTGTACTCTGATTATGCTTTTTGTTAAGTTTACCAGGGTACGCTAAAGCACTAAGGTATGCAAAATTGATTGTATACTAAATATTAAAAATTAAATAATAATTAAGGAAACTAAAACCTATGGCTATTTTAAAAAATGTTGAGTTATTCTGGGCACAATTAGATCCCAAGAAACCTAATTCTAAATTTAACAAAGAACAACCTACATGGGATGTTCAGATTCGTACTCGAGACAAGAAAGTTAAAGCGGAATGGGTAGCACTTAACTTGAAGCCTAAAACAGTAGAAGATGATGATGGAATATTTTATTCTGTAACTCTTCGCAAGAAAGCTAAGAAGAAGGATGGTACTGATAATCAACCAGTAACTGTAGTTGATGGTTCATTAAATCCTATTAACCCATCCAGTATTGGTAATGGTTCTATCGCTAATGTGCGTATTTTCCAATACGAGTACCCTCCAGAGAATAAAATTGCATCTATGATAATGGCTGTACAAATTACTAAATTAAAAGAGTATATCCCTAAATCTTCTGGTGATGAATTTGAAATCACCGATACAGAAATTGTAAGGGTAGCAGACGCCAATGGTGATGACGACTTTGAAGATAGTCCTTATTAATTAACAACTAGGGGACTTAGGTCTCCTATTTTATCAGGGATAATAGCTTAATGGTAAAGCAGTCGACTCATAATCGATTGAGTGTAGGTTCAATTCCTACTTGTCCCACCACACTCTCTTTAGTTCAATGGATAGAACAGTAACCTTCTAAGTTATTAATGTAGGTTCGATTCCTGCAGGAGAGACCACTTTAAATAAAATTAATTATGACAGATCAACTATATTTTACACTTAATGGAGATAATGAATTTAGAGAAAATTTATTATCGATTTCATCTACATATTATCCAAAAGTAGGTGAAGTAATTGATATTGGAAACTCTAAGTATATAATTCTGAAAAGAGAATTTTTTGCTAATAAAGAACAGGTAGTTTATACTGTAGAAATGATTGAGCATTAAGGAAATAAATGGCTAAAAAAATCGGAAAAGAAACAGTTAAAGGTGTAGTTAAACGCACATCACAGGGAGGTTCAAGACCTAAAACTTCAACAATGACTAAGACACAACGTCGCTCATTTAAACGTTATCGAGGACAAGGTAAATGAATAATTTCATCGCTGGTTTAGTTGGCTTAACTATTTTAGTTGCATCTATCTATGGATGGATAGCAAACTTTATAGCTATTCTGGCTATGAATGCTGATACCCAAGTTGGTTGGATTATCGGTCGTATAATTGGAGTATTTGTACCTTTTATTGGAGCAGTTCTTGGTTACTTCTGAATACACCATAACATTCACTGATTCTATTAGTGAATTTGAAATGTTACTTTTGTGTAAACTTGGAGATGATTTTTCATATAATGAGGATTATACTGTTTGCACAATTGAATCATTAATGGGAGAACGAGAATTTATCAGAGAGATTGCAGATTTAGTTGATGTAGAAAACATTGGATTAATTCAACATCTTGTAACTATGGAACCAGATTGGTTAAATTTTAAGTCATAATGATTGCATACAAACTATTTAAGAAACGTAAAGATGGAACTTATGGTCCATTATTTATTAATCGTAAACAGAAAATACAAAAAGGTGTTCTATATGGAGCAGAATCGCATCCTACTGTTGGCTACGCTTATCGCCCTGGGTGGCATTGCTGTTCTACTCCTAATGCGCCTCACTTGAGTTACAAAGATCGAGTTTGGTGTAGAGTAGAAATTCAAGATTACAATAGACATCAAAGACCATATAATCAAGGCGGTTTATGGTATACCGCTAACTACATGCGTATTTTAGAAGAACTTTTATGAAACAAAGAACAGTATATTTAGCAGGTCCAATGGAACATGTTTCTATTGAAGATGCAAAGGGATGGAGAACAATTGCTACTGATTTACTATTACAAGCAGATCAGAAAGTATTAGATCCCACTCGTAGAGTTCATGAATTTCAACCTAAATATATGAAACGTATATTTGAGTTAGATCTTCGTGATATTCAAGAATCAGATTTAATCCTTGTTAATTTAGATAATCCTACAATTGCCAAACACGGTACTGCAATGGAAGTTTTTTATGCTTCTTATGTATTACGAAAACCAGTAGTTGCATTTAAAGCTAATGCTTTTACTATCCACCCTTTCTTTGAGTCTCTAGTTACAGAGTGGAGATCTACAGTAGACAAAGCTTGTGACACTATTATTACGGAGTATTTAGATTAATGCCTTATATTCGACAAGACTTTAAACAGTTCTTACATACAAAGAGTGTAGCTGAGGTTGGTGATTTATGCACTACCCCTGGTGAGTTAAACTTTGTTATTACTTCTATTGTACGAGATTATTTTAATCGTACAGATAAAGGTAACTACCAAGCAATTAACGATATTGTAGGTGCTCTAGAAGGTGCTAAGATTGAGTTTTATCGTAGAATAGCTGCACCTTATGAAGATAAAAAGATTCAAGAAAATGGAGATGTATACTAATGAAGTTTACAATATCTAAGATTAATGAAAATGAAGATGGTAGTGCTAATGTTATACTAGACTTAGATAACGAAGCAAGAGAATACCTTATGAATTATGCTTTTATACATATGCTAAAACAAGCTATTGATGAGGGCAAACTATATAAACCAGAGGATCAAGATGTACGTACCAGTATATGAAGTGTATTCGTATGATGATAAGCGTGGGGTAGTAGGAACATATAATGACTTTGAAAATGCTGTAACTGCATGGAAAGACAATATGAATTTCTTTACTATCAAATGTATTTGGCCTACATCTGTAAAAAACAGATCTAAGGAGTTAAATACAATTGGTGCTGTAAATGACTATCGTAACTTATTAAATACGTGGGCTATTGAAGATGGTGATGATGAGTGGGAAGTAGATCAGCTTATGAAATACTTAAAAGAAAATCCAACAACATTAAAGAGCACTATTCTTACTCCTAACTACCAGAGTGCTATTAATCCTAGTCACTACCAGAGTTATATAATGGATTTACAATGGCTAGAGGCTATGCAGTATCTCCCTAGCTTCCGTGATCCTACCTGCTTTAAAGCAGCAGTAGAATTACAAGTACGAAAGTATCTTGACCGTTTAGGTGGTAAAGATGCTGAACAACAAGAGCTTGGTAAAGCATTATGGTATTTAAAATTCCTACTTGCTTATACTAAGAACAATAATCAACCTATTCGAATTAAAGATATTGAAAAAATTTTAAATGAGTAATCTAGTATTTGACATTGAAAGCGATGGTCTACTAGACACTGTAAGTAAAGTTTGGATGATTGTGACAAATGATACTAATACTGGTGAAGAGTTAATCTTTACTGACTATGATCCACAATACCCAAGCCTAGAGCAAGGCTTACAACACTTATCGAAAGCAACAAGTTTGATTGGCCATAATATTATTGGCTATGATTTACTTGTGCTCCGAAAACTATACAATTGGATTCCAAATAAAGAGACTAAATTATATGATACGATGTTACTATCGCAAGTCATTAATTATGATCGATTTAATGGAAAGCATTCTCTAGCTGTATGGGGTGATTACCTTGGGCATAGCAAAGTTGAACATGAGGACTGGAGTCAGTACTCAATCGACATGCTACATCGGTGTAGAGAAGACGTAAAGATTAACGTTAAGGTCTATAGAGGTCTTATTAAAGAATTAAAAGGTATGACTGAGAAAAAGCCATATCTTAAAACTTCTATTAAAAATGAGCACCTTACTGCACAATTTTGTGCTGATGCAGAATATATAGGATGGCAATTTGACAAAGATGCTGCAACAAAACTATTGGCTGCGATGGAAGCTCAAATGGAAGAAGTTCAATCCATTATTGAGCCACGACTTAGTACAGAAACTAAAGTCTTGGATAAACAACCTAAAATACCAAAGTGGATTAAGAACGGTAATTATGATGCCGTTACTGCTAGATATTTTAATATTGATCCTTCTAATGGCAGGGATGATCGTCTGGTAGAAGGTCCATATCAACGATTTGAATATGTACAACCTGATCTAGGTAATATTGATTCAGTTAAATTGTATTTACATAAAATTGGTTGGGAACCTGATGATTGGAATTGGAAGAAACAAGGGAACGAATTTATTAAAGTATCTGAAAAACTAACTACTAGTTCACTAGAAAAGTTAGGTGAAGTAGGAATGCTAATTGATAAATATTATACTACTAGATCTAGACATTCTATTTTGTCTGGATGGTTGGAGTCTTTAGATGAGAATAACCGATTACATGGTAGTTGTTTTACTATCTCTACTCCAACTGGTCGTGCTAGACATAGTGGTATTGTCAATGTTCCAGGTGCTGATTCAGAGTGGGGTGCAGATATTCGCAAGCTATTTATGGCCACTCCTGGGTATACAATTATTGGCGCTGACTCTTCTGGTAATCAATTTAGAGCTTTATGTCATTATCTAAAAAATGATGAATACACAAATGAAGTTTTAAATGGAGATGTTCATCAGAAAAATGCAGATGTATTAACAGCTGTAATGACAGAGGAACAATCTAAATTTCCTAAAATTATTAAAGATCCTACTGTATCTCGTAAACTAGCAAAACCATTCATTTATGCTTATTTGTTTGGTGCTGGTGGTGAGAAAGTTTCTTTAATTTTAACTGGTGTTCGTAATGCTAAACTTGGTAATAAGATTAAAGCTGAGTTTGCAAAACGTATTCCAGGACTAGATTCATTGATTAAGCGTATTAATGCTGTTTATAACCAAACAGAGTTACGTGGCAGTCCTTGGATTCCTGCACTTGATGGTAGAAAGATTCCCTGTGAATCTGCTCATAAGTCTCTCAATTATCTATTACAGAGTTGTGAAGCTATTACATGTAAAGCAGCTACTGCTCTTACTTATGTTAGACTCCAAGAGGAGAACATACCATTCAATCCATTGATATTTTATCATGACGAGATTGAATTTGAAGTCCCTATCGAGTATGCTGAAAGAGCATCTGCAATTGCTAAAAAGGCTTTTCAAGATGGTCCAAGGTTATTTGGTGTGGATATTATGGATGGTGAGTCCAAAATCGGTAATAACTGGTATGATGTACATTAACTGGGAATAAAATGTATAACGATATAAATGATAGAATTAAAAAAGCACTTTTAGAATCTCTTTCTTTAAAGACTGAAATGAAAAATAAAACTATTGAATCACAGAAAACCTGTGCTCATGCAGCATTAAACATGTTACATATTGTGGACCCTTACTCTTGTATTCTAGGTGGAGCACCACGAGACTGGGCATTAGGTAACCCTGCAAAGGATCTAGATATTTATATTCATGGATATCCTAATGAGTCTAGAGATAGTATCAAAGACAGGATATCACAAGCATTAGAACTTCAAGCTGATGAATTAGAAGATGTAACAAATAATTCTTATTATACACATAGTTTAGATAATGGAGTTGTTGGTGTATTAAACGTAAAAAATTGTTTTATGCCAATTCAAATTGTATTATGTGATAGACAACCAATTGAGATGTTAAACACATTTCATGGCAGTTTGTCTAAAGCTTCTTATACTCGTGGTTATTATTGGGATTATTTAACTAATTCGGAAGATTATGAATTAGACACTAGTGTAGAGTTTGACATTAGTAAAGAATTCAAAGTTCATTTAATTAGAAAGAATGATGATCCAAAGTATATAGCTAAAATTAAAGCTAAATACCCTGAATTTACACACATACACGAATCATGAACATTTTTTATTTAGACAAAAACCAAACAGAATGTGCTAAGGCTCACTATGATTCTCATGTAGTAAAGATGATTCTTGAGTCAGCACAGTTATTATCTACCGCCCATCATCTAGTTGGTGATGGTGGACCTTACAAAAAGACACATGACAATCATCCTTCTGCTGTTTGGGTTCGTAGTAGTATTAAGCATTATATGTGGCTTTATATTCTTATGGAAGAACTTGGTAAAGAGTATACTCACCGATTTGGAAAAATACATAAAACTATTTTAGATCATTCAGCTACACTTGCTAGTTTTCCAAGGGACATTAAAGCAGATGACTGGCAAGATCCTCCTTTAGCCATGCCAGATCATTGTAAATTAAATGATGCAGTTGAATCATATCGAAATTATTATTTAACTGAAAAGATAAACTTAATGCGATACACAAATAGAAATGCACCCTCATGGTTACAAAAGAAGATCGCTACGATTCCCTGTATTTAGATCTTGCTAAAAGAATAGCACTAATGTCTCATGCTGAGAAGCGTAAGGTTGGTGCTATTGCAGTAAAAAATAATAATATTCTCAGCTTTGGTTTTAATGGGACTCCAACAGGTTTCCCTAATAAATGTGAAGATGATTATAATAAAACACTATCCTATGTAATTCATGCTGAAGCAAATTTAGTCTCTAAGGCTGCTGCAGAAGGTTTGAGTTTAAAAGGATCAACAGTATATGTGACAACTGCTCCTTGTGACAATTGTTCACTGCTACTAATCCAATCTGGCGTTGAAAGAGTAATATTTTCAGACAGATATAAAACTGATTCAGGTATTTTAACATTAATTCACAGTAATATAAGAGTACAACAAAAATGAAAAAATCATTAGTATACAGAGTTCCATCGGCAACATATACTTATCCTCGTGGCGATAAGTATTTATATCTTAGCTTTGTAGATCGTCCTACAATTATTAAGTATAAAGTTCGTAATAAAGTTGGCAAGAAACTACTAGCTCGAGTTAAGAAATATGGCTTTGAGAAAGTAACCTACCCAGTATGATAGCATTAGTAGACGGAGACGTTTTACTATATCAGTCTATTTGGGATACTGAAAACGTAGAAGAAGCTAAGATTAAATTAGACATAGTTCTTCAAGAAGTTATTGAAAACACCTTTTGCACTGATTATCTCATTGCAATTGGTGGTCTAAATAATTGGAGAGAAGAGTTTTTTAAAGAATATAAAAGAAGTGCATCTAGGTTAGCATCTAAGAAAAATAGGGCTGAATATTTTGATGAACTCAAAGAATGGTTTTGTAATCATCCTAATGCTGTAGTTGCTCACGGATTTGAGGCAGATGACTTAATTCGAATTTGGGCGTTAGAAGCGACTAGGGATAATGATCCGTTTGTAGTATGTACAATAGACAAAGATCTAGATTGTATTCCTGGTAAACATTTTAAACCAGGAAAAGATGAACATTATGAAGTAGATGAGGAGTCAGCTGATATCCACTATTGGAAACAAATTCTAATGGGTGATGCAGTAGATAATATTCCTGGACTACCTAAAATCGGGCCAGTAAAGGCTTTAAAGATTTTAGAGGGCTGTGATAATAATAATAAAAGAAAGGCAGCAGTAATAAATGCTTACAAAGAACATTATGGCGACCAGTGGAAACCGTATTTACTTGCTAATGGCAGGTTAATCCACATCTGGCGCTGTATAAATGACCACTTCCAAATTAAAGAAGAAGGATAATGGCCACTGGGATTTTACTGAACAACTTGATCATGAAAATGCTTTTGGATTTATTTATTTAATCAAAGATAAAAGTAATGGTATGATGTATATTGGTAAAAAAATATTCAGAGGTAATGGTAAGCTTAATAAGGGTAAACCAAGTAATTGGAGAACTTATACTAGCTCATCAAAGGATATTAATGCACTAATAGAAGAGAATGGTATAGATTCATTTGAATTCCATGTATTAGAACAGTATTATACAAGAGGTGGTTTGAGTTGGGCAGAGACATGGTCTCAATGTTTTGTCGAAGTTCCAACTAATAATCATATTTGGTATAACAGATTTATTGATAAAGTACAATGGCGTTCTTCTGAAGTAGTATCTCTTAGACATCGTAAAAGATTAAATAAATTAGCAGGATTAAAATAATGAAACTAATTGGTTTTACATTTGGTTTTTGTTCAATGCTTATAGTATTGACACAAACAGTTAACTTATTAATGGGCACAGAACAATGGACTTCAGCAGACTTTCTATTAGTCTCTGTAGCCTTTAGTTTATTATCAACTGCCTTTTTTGCAGCTAACAATGTAATTAATAAATAAAATGGGAAAAATAGTTGTAAAGGATCAACCTTGCCTAAGTGAAGACTGTGGTAGTAGTGATGCTAGACAGGTATACGAGGATGGAACCTCATATTGTTTTTCATGTAAAGGCTGGTTTCCAAATCAAAGTAAGGATTCTTTTGTGACAACTAAAAGGGAAAATTATGGCACTGAAACATTAGAAGAGATTTCTAGTTACGCTATAAGAGGTTTTGCTGACCGCAAAATCACAAGAAAAATTGCAGAACACTTCAATATAAGGGTTACAGTAAATGAAAATGGTGACATCAATTCGCATTATTACCCATATGGTATTAATGAAATTACAGGATATAAAAAGCGCACTCTTCCTAAAGAGTTCACAGTTGTGGGAAAAATTAAAAGCCTTTTTGGTCAAATGCAAGCAGGCAATGGGGGTAAACAGTTAGTAATTACTGAAGGTGAAATTGATGCATTAACTGTATCACAAGCTTGGTTTGATAAATACGAAAAAATTTATCCAGTAGTTTCTATACCATCAGCAAGTCAAACTAATATTCTACTTAGTAATCGAGACTGGTTACGTAGTTTTGATTCTGTAGTCATTTGGTTTGATAATGATGAACCAGGAAAAGAGGCTGCAGATCGTGCTGCTAAAATTATTGGTTTCGATAAAGTTAAGATTGTTAAAAATACAAGCTTAAAAGATGCTAATGAATTATATGTTAAAGAGGGACATCTTGCAGTTCTCTCTCAGATCTGGGATGCACAAGCTTGGAGTCCTGTAGGTATTGTTAATTCAGCAGATACTTGGGACTTATATAAAGCAGAATCAGAAATAGATTATGTACCTTGGCCTGAATTTGCTGTAGATTTAAATAAAAAGATTTATGGTAGATGCTTAGGTTCTATTACTGTGTTATGTTCGGGTACAGGTATGGGTAAGAGTTCTTTCTTAAAGGAAGATCAATATCACCTACTACAAACAACTGAACACAAGATTGGTATTTGTTCTTTAGAGGAGAGTGTATCTGAGACTGTTGAAGGTATTATGGCTTTGCATTTAAATAAGCGTATCCAGTTACCTGATGTTGAAGTCACTGAAGATGAAGAGAAAAATGCTTGGGTTGAAACAATGGGTACAGGTCGTATCATGTTTCTAGACCATCAAGGATCAATGGGAGATGATTCTCTTATTGATAAAATGGAATTTATGGCTTTAAGTGGATGTAAATTTATTTATCTCGATCACATTACTATTGCAGTATCAGATGCTGAGGATAATGATGTTAATCGAGCTACAGATAAACTTATGTCAGACTTATTAAAGTTAGCCAAACGTCATGGTATCTGGATTGGTGTTGTTAGCCATTTGAGAAAAACAAACAATAACCAAAAATCTTTTGAAGAGGGTGCTGTACCTTCAGATGATGATTTAAAAGGTTCTGGTTCACTAAAACAAATTGGTGCACAACTAATTGCTATTAGTAGAAACAAACTTGAAACAGATCCTATACAAAGACATACTAGTAAACTTTGGGTATTAAAAGATAGATGGACTGGCAGAACTGGTCCAATGGGTCAATATAGATTTATTGAAGATACAGGTAGATTGATTAATGCAGGTAATAATTTTGAGGATCTCACTATATGATGAGATACTCTGTATTTGCTTATGATTATTCTACTAAGAAATATAACGAGTATATTTATGAGAATAGTAAAGAATGTGAGGCAGCTCTTGAAAGCTTTACCGAGTTTGATATTACTGCCTTTATATGTATTTCAGATGAGTCGATGGAAGGGATGATAGCAGAAGTGTTGCTACGCCCTGGTGCTTGCTTTAACGCTTAATAATAAAAATAATAATGAAATACTACGATATTGAAATTGATTTAGATAAAGATAAACTTTTAACAGATTATTCCTTTGACATGATACTAGAGTTCTATGCAAAAGATAATGAAAAATCTCCACAGGAAGTTTATGCTAGAGCTTGTCGTGCTTGGAGCACATTTAAAGGTCAAACAGATTTAGAGTTAGCTCAAAGACTGTATGACTATATCTCAAACAAATGGTTTATGTTTGCCTCACCTGTATTATCGAATGCTCCCGATATTAATGGTAAAGGTAAAGGAATGCCAATCTCTTGCTTTTTAACTTATGTTCCTGATACTGTCTCTGGTCTTATTGATCATAGCTCTGAAATTCGTTGGTTATCCGTCATGGGCGGAGGGGTCGGAGGTCATTGGTCTGACATCCGTAGTGTATCTGACATTGCTCCTGGGCCTATACCTTTCTTAAGCACAATTGATGCTGATATGACTGCTTATAGGCAGGGTAAAACTAGAAAGGGCTCTTATGCTGCATATCTCGATATTGATCATCCTGATATTCTTGAATTTATTAGTATTCGTGTTCCCACAGGTGATAACAATCGTAAATGTCTTAACTTACATAACGCTGTTAATATCACTGATAATTTCATGGAAGCTGTCAAAGAAGGTAGAACATATGAGCTTGTTGATCCAAAGAAAGGACCAACAGGCGAATCCCTTGATGCTAGAAAAGTATTTATCAAGTTATTGGAAACTCGCTTTCGTACAGGTGAGCCTTACCTTAACTTCATTGATACTGTTAATGACGCATTACCTATTCAATTAAAGGAAAAAGGTTTAAAAGTACATGGTAGCAACCTCTGTAATGAAATTCATTTACCTACGAATGAAGATCGTACAGCAGTATGTTGTTTAAGCTCTGTTAATCTAGAACACTATGATCAATGGAAACATACTAATATGGTTAAAGACCTAGTAACGATGCTTGATAATGTGCTAGAATACTTTATTGAAAATGCTCCACCTAGCTTGAGTAGAGCAGTTTATAGTGCTACACAGGAAAGATCTATTGGTATTGGTGCAATGGGTTTCCATAATTTATTACAAAGTAGAATGATACCTTTTGAAAGTAATGATGCTTCTAAGCTAAATATTGAAATATTTAATTATATTAAAACTGAGGCAAAAGATGTATCTAATTCCCTAGCTGATAGTCGTGGACCTGCTCCAGATATGGCACCATTAATGGTAAGACATTCACATTTACTAGCAATTGCACCTAATGCTTCCTCTGGTATTTTATTGAGCACTTCTCCTAGTATCGAACCTAATA
>Ga0222713_10006247_pt1 | contig 11371 bp, 8 predicted proteins | sample C33_649DmetaG_FD_165061 | JGI IMG/M metagenome (GOLD analysis project Ga0222713, IMG submission 165061) | Estuarine water microbial communities from San Francisco Bay, California, United States - C33_649D | ecosystem: Environmental > Aquatic > Marine > Unclassified | place: USA: California... | reverse complement strand
AAAAAATACCAGCACATTATTTCCAATCCCCCTTTTTTTGAAAACGATTTAAAAAGTGAGCATGCCTTAAAAAATCAGGCCATGCATAGCACGACACTTACCTTACAAAATTTATTTACTTGTGTAAATGATTTACTGGAACCTCTGGGCAGTTTTTCGTTACTGTTACCATTTGCAAGAGCTAATGAAGTTGAGGGCCTTGCACAGGCACATGGCTTTAATTTAACGCATAAAGCAGTGGTGCAGCAAACCCCCAATCATACTCCGTTTAGGGTGATGTATATATTTGGTAAAGCCGCCATTATGGAAGCCTCAGAAACGTCGATTGTGATTAAGGAAAACGATCAGTACACGACTACGTTTATCTCCTATTTAAAAGATTATTACTTGTTTTTATAAAGAATTGTAATTTTAGGGACTATGAATTATTTTGAACTTTTTGAAATACCAGTAAGCTTTTTTCCAGACCCTGCGGTGGTTTCAAAAAAGTATTTGATGTTACAAAAAAAGTTTCACCCCGATTTTTTTGCAAACGCCAGCCCCAACGAGCAGGCTGAGGCCCTTGCACAATCATCGATGGCCAATAAAGCGCTGCACGTATTAAAAGATCCGGCGCTAGTATTACCGTATATTTTAGAAATTAACGAACTCTTAAGCGCTAACGAAAACTATCAACTCCCTCCCACTTTTTTAATGGAGGTAATGGATTTAAACGAGCAGGTAATGGAAGTTACGGACGATACACAAAAAGACGCTTTACGCATACAACTTAAACAACTAGAGGATGACATTTACGAACCTATTAAAGGGCTGCTGGAAAGTTATCAAATGGGTATTACCCAAAAAGAAGCAATGCTGCCAGTAAAAGACTATTATTTTAAAAAGAAATACCTAGACCGCATTGCAGATGAGCTCCAATAAGCCGCAATTGTTATGGTTTATGGCTGTTTCTATGGGTTTCTTTTGGCAAAAAACACAGAATCTTGTAATATTGCACCCCGCCTAATACAAAGGCCCAGATGGCGGAACTGGTAGACGCGCTAGACTCAAAATCTGGTTATCGCAAGGTAGTGCAGGTTCGATTCCTGTTCTGGGCACATAATTAGATTTAAGGCGATTCTTAACAGAATCGCCTTCTTCTTTTTCGGCGCAAAGGCTTACCAGTAAAGGGATTTCGTTAAATATTAGGTTTACTTTAGAAGTTCGAACTACCCCATTTTGCTTGTTATACATAATACCCTCCGGAAACACCATCTTTTGCAAGTGCTGTTTCTTCTCGTAATCTGCTGAAATCCATGCCTGGCTTAGTTTTTGTGAAATCGACAGACAATTTTCAACTATTTTTTCTATGTTCGAACTACTTAGTGTGGCAGAGTCAATTCCCTTACTTAATTCTCCGATCTCATTTCGGAGCTGCTGGGCGTGTTTATTATAAATATCTTCCGTTATTTGATCACTTATGTACTTTAACTCCGCTTTTTCAAGTAAGCTTTGCTTTTCGGCTATTTTCTTTTTTAATAGCGTTTTATCGCTAGCTTTTTCACTTAACCTGCTTTTTAGCTCACTCGTTAAAATGGCTTCAAACTTCTTCTTTAAAGTAGGGTTGTATTCGTATTTAGAAAGAAGATTTACAAACAGACCATTTAACAGCTTCGAACTTACATTAACTGGAATTGCAGCATCTTTTGTTTTATAATACCAATTCCCCCTTGTTATATACCCAGTAAATGGCTTTCCACTTACTTCATCTTTTACAAATATCTTGAGTGGAACCTCATCATGTCTAAATACTTTTGCAACACCAACAAATGGGTTATTATTTAAAACATCTTGTGCTGCAAGAAAGGTTTTTAAATCAATTAATTTAGGATGCTTACCTTCTATTAATTTTCCTCCCACAAGACTCCCAGTAACATATCCTGCATAAAAAGGATTACTAAATACATTTCGAAAGTTCTTTGTAGATATCTCTACACCTCTTTGTATCAAATAATCCACTATTTCATAATAAAAGTATTTTCTTTCGGTAAGCATTTGAAACCCTTTCCTAAGATGTTTGCCTGATTCTGTAATTACGTACTCATGGAAGCAGGCCCTATGCTTTGGCTTAAGATTAAGATATCCTAGGGGCGTTTGGTAAGGCCAGTAACCTTTTAACATAACCTCTTTCGTATTGATTATGGTTCTGTCACTTTTTAACCGATTATCGAAATTATTTAGGAGATGAAAAAAGTTTTCTTGTAATCTACCAATAGCTGTTGATGTATCTATATCTTGAGTTACAGATTTTACAGTTACACCTTGCCTACTTAACTCTTCACTTATGTGTGATGCTGCAGCACCTGTTCTGGAAAACCGGTCATAGTTAAACACTATGATGTATGAAATATTTTTGTGCTTTTTTACATATTCTATCATTCGTAAAAACTCCTTACGACCGTCTGTTTTAGCACTTTCGTAAGAACCACCAAAGTATTCTTTAATTTGAATACTATTGGTTTTTGCGTAGTTATTACAATATTTAAGTTGAACCTCCAGGCTACCGTTATTTTCGGCTTGCTCTTGGCTACTAACTCTTGTGTATACTACCGCATCAGCACCTCTAACTTTAGAGATGCTTTTGTACTTTCGGGTAGACAGTGTTTCAAGCTCTGCTTGAAGTGCATTATTGCTGATTTTCTTTTTCATAAGGCTGATCGAAATAAATATCGATTATTAAATTAGCAAATTGTTTAAGTAATTCTTCTTCCGTTAATTCATTTATTAATTTTTCATACTCATTACTGGGTTTCATTTTTCCTCAGTTGAGGCCTCGCCATATCAAATGGAGGAGACCCAATTACTATACTGAGCCGTAGCAAACGGATCTTTAAAAATATTTTGTTTCAGTTTTTGTAAATGAAAGTGAAGTGCCTGTTCTTGTTTTTAATTGGATAGCAGAATAATTCTTTAATCCAAGTATACGCATAACTTCTTTTGCTTTATCACCGTTCATCAATCCTGTCTTATCATATTCAATTTTGGTAACTTTACGGGCATCCCTATCATACACTATTGTAACCCTTTCAATATTGTTGTTTCGCAGCTCTTTTACCAGACGCAATTCATCCTCACTAAACAACTTTAACTGATTTATGAAGTTGACTTTTTCTTCATCAATAAATAACTCAGCTATGAAATGGGAAATTGGAATATAAATATGCGGTCTTGATTTATCTACTTCCATATGATTATCCCCCAACATAATGTATGTTTCATCTTGATAAATTACTATGCCGGCTTCAGTCCCGGTTTCAATACACCTAGATACCATTTGATAGAAATAACTAATTTCGGTTCTAAGTATAATATTTATATATGGGTCATTCAGGGTTTGTTCACAATGTTTTAATTGTAAAGTTTCCTGTTCATCAAGATCTCTAATCTTACTAAGGCTCTTTAAAAAAGCAATATTGTCAATTAGTGTATTTTTTCCTAGGTCTTCTTCATATGCCTTGATAAATTGATCATAATAAATTTTTTGCATCAGTTTTATTGAACAACCAAAATCTCGCATCGACTCCAGCACTTTTAGCCACAGATACTCAATAAAACTAATTTCAGCCCATTTACCCTCAGCAACAAATGAAATGAGGCCATTCATCTTCCAGTAGTGAAATGTTTTGGACTTAAAGTCGGTATCTCTTAGCTTTATATTCCTTTCCAGAAGGCTACCTCGAAGCGAGATACCTTCAAGATCATTTTTTTGGATTTTGCTCAGTTTTATTTTTTTCATGCACCTAAATTACTTACTTTCGGGATATTTAACAAATAAAATATACCAAATATGAAGAGAAAAGATCAATTTTCAGAAAAACAAGCAAAAACCTACCATCTGGGCCGCGTTTGCCAAAATTGCGGTGAACCCATCGCAGATCAGGATAGAGCTACAAAAACACACTGCTCTCGATGGAGAGACGAGTATGGCGTTATTCACGACTGCAGGAGGCAAAAACATGCTTTAAAAACACAACCCTACGATGACATTTTATTAGATTTTTCGGCAGTACAAAGAGAAACCAAGAGACAAATCGAAAAGATTTTAGCTAATCATGGCAATGAAGTGTCTACTGAGGTTTTTAACGCATACAACGTTAAACTAGGCGAGAATCTAAACTTTGGTTATCACTCTGGCCTTCTTTATGCCGAATTTCTTGGATTCAGAATTATATCTAACCCAAAATTGAACACACATAAAATTATAAAAAATGACTAACTATGAATACATGGCATTAGGCCGCAAACTTTCCAAAGCAGATGACAGAAACAATACAGTGTTAGGCCTCATCATAACAAGCTTAGTATTAGGGGGATGTTTATACATGCAGTACAGATACTTAAAAGATTTACAAGGTGAATATATTAGGTCTAAACAAAAGATTGATGACCTAAGCTTTCGAAATAATCGACAAAGGGAGATTATTGACGAACTACATAGAACCAAACAAGAATTAATGGAACAGTTGTCTCAAACAGACCTCAAAACCTCATAATTAAGCCTTTAAAACAAAGGAATATACCGTTCCGGAATGGTTTTTTCCGTTCCGGAACGGTATTTACTGTTCGGGAACGTACTTTATCGTTCTGGAACAGTAAAGGGTGTCTATGTACAAATGGTTTATGGTTTAGTATTATACTCTAGCCAAGTAGTTAATCTGGCGCCCTTATTGGAAATAAACCGTATCCATCTTGCTTGAATCAAATTCGAAAATTTATGTTCAAATTTTATATTTGGCAAAACCTTAAATGTCTTGTAATTCATCCAAGTATTATCCCCAATTGGGTCAAATTGAACCGTTATATCAATAGGAGTTTTAGACTCGTGGGAGATTATAAAGTGGAGAAAAAAAACATAGATTGTTGTTTTTCAAAGAGTGTAAAGTACAGTCTGGGATAATCAAAAATTAAGAGTTTTATTTATTTTGACTTTCTTGAATCATTTTTGCCCCCCTTTGATATCTCATATGCTTCAATAACAGTACTTATTTTTAATTTAAAAAAAATGTTTCTTTTTATTGTAGATATAGTATTGGATTTAAGTCCTAATTCAATAGCTATTTGCTTAGTTGATTGCCCACTAACAAGTAATTGAAAGACCTCCCTTTCACGTTTTGCTAATAATTGAAGTTCTTTATTTTTCATATTTTTATTTTAAGTAAATAGTTTTCCAATTATTCGTTTCTAAATGGGCGCTTATATCGTAATTTTCAATTATCTCAGCAATCAAATTATTAGAATTATCATATTTTCCAATTTTGATAGAGCATACACCATTTTCTATAGCACTTGGATTTGAAACATATAGCTTTAGAAAAAAAGAATCATCAATTGCTGAGTTGACTATAAAAGTTAACTCATTACCTGAAAATTCAAATATCTTAGAATCGATATTATTAGCCCTATATTGATATAAAATTGTTGTTGTATATGAAACAATAATTTCTGTTATATAAAAAATAACTGGTTCAGTATTTTCTTTTTTCTTAAAAATTCTAAATTTTTTCATGATAAAGTTTTTCAATATGAAAAATTAAAAGAATCGATCAGATTTTATTTTAGATTTATCTTTCGAAACCTCGAACTTAAGCATAAACTCATGCGTAGGCTGTAAATAAAGTTTGGTGTCTGAGGCTGCTAAATCATAACTATAACCAAGTCGCAAGTTTTTTGTTAGAGGTAAATCTAACATATAAACAAAAGAATGTTCAAGCCTATAACTCACACCCAAGCCAATTAAACTTTTCACATAGACCATTTCATTAAAATCATATTGAGTAGGAGCACCAGCTACCATTTTAATGAGTAATGAAGACTTCAATTTTGTTTCATTGTCTAGTTTAAAAATATTCCCAAGTATATAAAACACATGCATATTGTTTGTGTTTTTAACACCTGAAGTAACCAAATCAAAGGCTGTTAGTCTATTTAGCATAACATCTGGTATAGAAATACCAGTATAAAATGATTCAGTATTATAATACAAACCCATACCTATACTTGGTAACCATTTATTATAGTTTTGAGCAAAAACAACATCTGTTGCCGTAAACCTATTGGCCACATCGGTTAAATTTGCCTTATAATTCATCATACCAAATTGAAGCCCACCAGATAATTGAGCCTTTTCTGAAAGCATAACAGTTGTCGAAACAGACACATTAAAACCTTGCGCTTTTTCAATCCCTAATTGATCATCGTAGAATTGCAAACCAAGTCCTACTTTACCATTGAGCAACCTGCCATCCAAAGACAAACTTGTTGTTTGAGGTGCACCATCTAATCCGGTCCATTGATTGCGTTTAACTAAATTTAATCCAACCGCTTCTCTATTACCTGCATAGGCTGGATTAACCGCCAACAAATTAAATGTATACTGCGAATACATCGGATCTGTTTGCCCCAGCAGGTTTGATGCAGTGAATAAAAAACAAACTATGTAAATAATCGTTTTCATGTGATATTATTTTATCTAACCATGGTTACATTTCCAGAAAAATGTTGGTGTTTACCACTAGTTTCAAATGAATCTACAGAGTAGAAATAGGTTCCAGATGGCAATAGCTTACCTAGCATATTACCAACCCCTCTTCCATCCCACTCATTTTGATAGTTTGGATTTTGGTAAACGATTTGGCCCCATCGATTAAATATTCGAAGAGAAACCGTTGTTCCCCATGGTCTTAGAATAATAAATTTATCGTCCACTCCATCATTGTTTGGAGAAAAACCTCCAGCAATAATTAGGTTAATTTTTGGAATCCATACTTTAGCAGCTAATCCATTACCTGTAACTCTACCTCCAGAAACAGTTGTATCTATAGACTCTCTGTATACTTTCCCCCACTTACCTACAGCATCCACAGAAGCAATATTAGAAACATACCCTTCATAACCTTTAGGTTGAAGTTTTACAAATAATTGAATAGAGTCTGAAGCATATCCAGCAACGGTACTAAGTGAAGTAGTTACATTTACACTACCCTGTCCATCATAACCAAGATTTCGTTGAAGATTTCCTGACACTGTAACGGCTTCCACTACAAAACTCATATTAGAACCAAATACCTTGGCCAAATCTTCTGTGATAACAAGACCTGTTAAAGTTTCCGGTCTAGTGTTTCTTACAAAAATGGTATACTTAAATTTAAATGTACCATCAGGTTGTAATACGGCAGTAGTAGCGTGTTTTTTAACCAATAGTACTTCGCTATTTAATATGCCATCATTGTTACAATCACCATTCATCCATGTTAGTGAAGGCTGAAGCGTTTGATGTAATAGCACTAATGAACAGGCGTCTAACGGCAATGTATTATCAGCAACTTCAGTACCGTCAATGACCCCATCCAAATCGGTATCTGGTTGCAAAAGATTGGTCTTTAACCCAAGTTCTACACCATTTGATAACCCATCATTATCACAATCCGCTTTTTTCCAATTATCTGAAGGTGCTTGGTCTTGACTAGACACTATTAAACTACAACCATTTAGAGGATCTGTTTTATCTGCAACTTCTTTTCCATCATTAACACCATCCCCATCGGTATCTATTAACTGTAAGTTTGATCCAATTGATTTTTCAAATTCATTTGTAAGACCATCGTTGTCACAATCTGCTTTTAACCAATTTGTACTAGGCTTCAAGCTTACACTTGGTAATTTAAACGAACAAAAATTGGTTGGCGAAGTACCATCTAATAGTTCCTTACTATCTAAAACACCATCCCCATCAGTATCTTCATCGACGTCTAAAATTCTAATTGCAAATACTTTGTCGAATGTTAACCCACCTTTATCAGTAACGCTGACACGAATACTATACGTTGATTTTATTTCAAAATCAAATACATTATTGGCTTTTAATAATCCTGTAGGAGTAACAATAAATTTATCGTTATCTACATCGCCTACGCCGCTAGTAAGTGAATAGATAGCTGTATCTACTTCATCAATATCTAAAGATGTAAACCTACCAAACAGCGTATCTTTAGCAGCATTTTCATACAAACTATCTCCTGCTAACTTTAATTCAAATGGCGCTTCATTTACGTCAAGTATATAGATACTATATAAATTATGATACGTATTACCGCGCATATCAATTGCCTGAATATCTAATTGATATTTTTTGTTTGCTTCGTAATTAGGCGAATTTCTAAAGGATAAAACTCCCGTTGAATTATTGATGCTAAAGTCTGCAGCATTATAGCCTGGCAAAATAGAGTATGTTGTAACATCTTGATAATCCGGCAAAGCAGATATCTTAGTTACAGGAACACTTACAGGCTGGTTTTCATTATAATAAAAACTTGTGTCGTTAATGATTCTTGGGAACTCATCAACATTTAGTATTTGTACAATAAATTTAGCTGTACTCATAAATCCAGATATATCTGTGGCTGTTACATATAAAGAGAACTTAGCAATACCATTTTGCTCGAAAGTTTCAAAGTCAAATGCATCCGCATTTTTAACTTGTAGCTGACCAGTTATTGAATCTACTCTTACCGCAGCTAAAATAGCAGCATCGGTGCCAGCAGCAATTTTATAAGATAGTGCCTGTCCTTCTAAATCTGTATCGGCGCCAGTACTAATTTCATTGATATTGAAAAGCACTGTACCAGCAGCTAAACCTTCTCGTTTAGGCGCCAATATAGCATCTTCAATTACAGGCGCAATAAATCCAACAGCACCAGGGTCAACAATGGTATCATTTACAATACCATCATAATCTCCAATGCCCCCATCTTTTATGGTAAGAATAATTCTTTCAATTGTAGAAGTATCATTATCCAAATTAACAAGCGTAGCACCTTCATCCCAAGTACTTAAATTTTGATCATCTAAAAATGAAAACCATTTACCAGATGTATTTTTTTTAAGATAAGTAGTTGCTTTTACACCTCTTGGGAAATTTAGAATAACCCTGGTTTGCTTTCCGTTCGTTGAGTCTCCATCTAAGTCTGTTAATTGCTTTCCAAACATTGGCTCAATTTGAAAGCTATACACGTCGGAATTAAACTTTGTTGTACTATCTACATTAGTTGGCTTTTGTGCGAGTGAAACATTACTAAACTTAGCAAATGGATCTAATTTCAAACTAGTATCCTTTAAACTTCCTGTACCATTGGGAATAAAGCCAATGAGTAATGACCCTATATTTGAAGCACTTGGCTTAACTCTTGTAGTATCATTGGCCCAATCTAATCCAGCTTGAAAATCGGTGTAGCTAGTGATTGGGAATGTAGTAATATTATTTTGCTTTCTATCTGGCACCCCATCTCCATTCACATCTCCGCCATCTGTACCTAACATTTCTAGTACACTTGGAACGCCATCAATATCTGGGTTTTCACGAATTACTATTTTAACTAAATAAGGCCCTTGTAAAACACCTGTTTGGTCCTTTACAAAATAGTTAAAGGCTTGCTCACCAAAGTAATCGTTGTCCGGAACGAAAACAAAACTACCATCTGTCTGAAATTGGAATTGACCATTTGCTACCGCACTTGTTGGATCTAAAACATAGCTTACAAGATCATCATCTGGATCTACTCCTGGAACCGAAGAAGACACACCTAAACCTTCTATTAGAGGTACTAAAGCATTAGAACCATTTACACTTACCTGATTGATAGAGACATTATTACCTGTCGGCTGATCATTAGCACCAATAATCTCCAATTGAGTACTTTGACTTACAGAATTAAATCCGTCGGTAACAATGTATGAAATAGATATCACTCCTTTTTGATTAGCAGGCAAAAATTTAGATTTAATAGTTTCGATACTTAAGTTGTTCCCATTTAAATCTGAAGGTGATACAATATCAGAAAATTGTGCTTGTCTTGATGTACTTATTGGAAGCGACTGATTGTTTGTAATATTAACTAATGAATAAGAAATTTGAACTGAATTAACTGTTAATGGATCATTATCAGGATCTATTAATCCTTGAACTAAATTAATAACCCTATTAGAATCGTTTTGCGATATTGTAATTGGCAAAACTACACCTGTAGGTGCACCATTGGTTGCCTTATTAATAGAAGCTGTAACCAAATTACCAATATTGCCAGCAGCATCTTTAACAACAACACCTAAATTTACGACACCATCTGGTATGGTATATGTATCTATAGAACCAATTGACTGATTAGTACTCGTAACAGTTAAATTACCAGATATAGATGCAGTTCCTCCACTTATGGTATAAGTAAAAGTGGAACCAACTTCTGCATTTGTAAGTACAAACGATACAGCCCGATAATTTTGATTATTGATAATTGTAGGAACCCAAGATACTGAATATCCACTTGGATTTTCTTTATCTACAATAAAACTTGCACTCGCTTGTGTAGCTGCATTGCCCGCTGCGTCTGATACATTCGCAGTCACTGTATAGGTACTACCATTACTTAATGCTGTTAGTGCTGATTGTGGTATCGTTACACTCGCTGTATTATTGGTAACTGTATTTGTATAGGTTGATGAATTTAATGTAATAGTTGCAATTTGACCATTCTCTACTCCTGTCGTAGTCAAACTAATAGTACCAGATGTAGACGCTTCACTTATATTTAATACACTACCCCATGATAAATTAATTTGAGAAATAACAGGTGCTGTCTTGTCAAATGTAACTGTAGAACTATTTGTAGTGCTTGTTACTTGGGTTCCAGCATTACCTGATAAATCACTGTAATTAACAGTAAAGGTTATTGTACCACTTGCTACACTAGAACTCATTGTTGCTGTCGCTGTATATGTACTTCCCGATCCAGTCATTGTAGCAGTTATTCCTCCAATACTTACCGTAGGTGTTTGAATCGTTTCACTTGCAGTTATACTCAATGTTACTACATCCCCCACTTTTGCCAAGCTAGATGTAGCATTGTTGGAACTGATGGTTACAGCACTCAATGTAGGAACCGTCTGATCAAATGTAACTACACTTGAGTTGGTTGTTGTAGTTACCTGCGTTCCAGCATTACCTGATAAATCACTGTAATTAATTGAGTAGGTTAATGTACCACTTACTACACTAGAATTCATTGTTGCTGTCGCTGTATATGTACTTCCCGATCCACTCACTGTAGCAGCTATCCCTCCTATACTTACCGTAGGTGCTTGAATAGATTCACTGGAAGTGATGCTCAATGTTACCACATCACCAACTTTTGCCAAGCTAGATGTAGCATTGTTGGAACTGATGGTTACAGCACTCAATGTAGGTACTGTCTTATCTACTGTAAAAGTTGTACTTATTGGTGTGGCAGTATTTCCTGCAGCATCTGATACATTCGCAGTCACTGTATAGGTACTACCATTA
>Ga0222713_10006244_pt1 | contig 11372 bp, 15 predicted proteins | sample C33_649DmetaG_FD_165061 | JGI IMG/M metagenome (GOLD analysis project Ga0222713, IMG submission 165061) | Estuarine water microbial communities from San Francisco Bay, California, United States - C33_649D | ecosystem: Environmental > Aquatic > Marine > Unclassified | place: USA: California... | reverse complement strand
GTTTTCATTCCTAGTTCATGAGCGGGTAATAAATTTTTAGCAATATCTTCAATAAAAATACTATTTTTAGTATCTATTTCAAAAATAGAAATCATTTTTTTGTAAGGCACTATTTCTGGTTTGGGAATAAATTCAGCATCAATAATATCAAAAATTTTTTCAAAGTTATTTTCTATTCCAAGTTGTTCCATCACTTTTCGAGCATGTTTTTTGGTCCCATTGGTAAAAATTATTTTTTCTCCGGGAAGTTTTTTTATTTCATTGGCTAAATCTAAATCTTTTTGGAGCAAACTATAATCAATATTATGAACAAATTCTAAAAATTCTTCAGCATCAATTTTATGATTTTTCATCAGTCCATTCAAAGTTGTTCCGTGTTCATGAAAGTAGGTGTCTTTAATCGATAGAGCTTCCTCAGAAGATACCCTTAAATTATCTTCAATGAATTTACACATAAGAACATCAATTTTTGAAAATAAATTAGTGGTGTTAGGATACAGAGTGTTATCTAAATCAAACACCCAGTGACGAATATTTTTTAATTCAATCATTCCACAATTAATGTTCCAGCACCTTCACTTGAGCAAAGTTCATAAAGAACAGCATGAGGTTTTCTTCCATCAATAATAACAACACCTTTAACCCCACCTTTAATTGCAGAAATACAAGTTTTAATTTTAGGAATCATGCCTCCGGTAATGGTTTCATTTTTTATTAATTCTTCTGCTTCGGCAACAGTTAATTTTGAAATAAGATTTCCATTCTTATCATTGACCCCAGGAACGTCGGTCATAAGCAGCAATCGTTCCGCTTTTATTTTATTAGCTACCGTCCCTGCAGCAGTATCCGCATTTATATTGTATATTTGGCCTTTTGCATCTTTTCCCATAGGAGCAATCACGGGCACTATATTTTGATCAACGATCGAAAGTAAAGTTTCTACATTTATTTCCTCTGGATCTGCCACAAAGCCAAGTTCAGGGTTCATGGCTTGAATTACATTAAAAATATTATTGTTATGGACAGTGACAGGCGTAGCATTAGCGCCGTACTGCTGAATAGTTTTTACTAAATCAGGGTTAATTTCATTTAGCAAAACTTCTTCTACAATTTTAATGACATTCTCATCAGTAACTCTAAGTCCTAAAATAAACTTACTTTGAATATTTAGAGCCTTTAGTTTTTGTTGGATTTGCGGACCACCTCCATGAATGACCAGTGGTTTTATTCCAATTCTTCTACAAACAGCAGCATCTTGAGCAAAAGCTTTCGATAGTTGATCGCTAGCCATTACTTGACCACCGTATTTAAGGATTATTTTTTTATTTTGGTATTTTTCAATATACTTTTTTGCTTCTTCTAAAGGGGGCGCGCCTTGAGGCCAAAACTCTGCAATATCCATTTAAACAGTTTTTGTTTTTGTTTTTTTAATAATTATATACTGCTGAGCCATAGTTAAAACGTTATTTACGGTCCAATAAACCACTAGACCAGATGGAAACGATGCTAACATTACTGTTAAAAAGAATGGAAAGAACGCAAATATTTTTGCCTGAATAGGATCTGTTGGAGCAGGATTTAATTTTTGTTGCAACCACATAGTGACACCCATTAAAATTGGCCATACACCAATAATCAAGAATGATGGAGGGCTCCAAGGAATTAATCCAAATAAATTAAATAAAGAAGTTGGATCTGGAGCTGATAAATCTTGTATCCATCCAAAAAAAGGAGCGTGTCTCATTTCCAAAGTTACAAATAACATTTTATAAATAGCAAAGAAAAAAGGAATTTGAATTAGCATTGGCAAACACCCAGATACTGGATTGATCTTTTCTTTTCGGTAGAGAGCCATCATCTCTAATTGAATTTTTTGCTTATCGTCTTTATATAAATCTTTTAATCTAGTCATCTCTGGCTGCAGAGCTTTCATTTTTGCCATAGACTCAAATGAATAATTAGCTAATGGAAAAAATAATAATCTAATTCCCGCTGTTAAAATGATAATTGCTACACCAAAGTTTCCACACAGTTTAAAGAAGTAATCAATAATGAAAAATAAAGGTTTAGTGAAAAAATAAAACCAACCCCAGTCGATTGCTAAATCAAATTTATTAATCTCTGCTTTTTCAGCATAACCATCTATAACTTCAACTTCCTTAGCTCCAATAAATAACTGAGCAGAGCTTGAGGAGTTTTGTCCTGGGTTTGCACTATTAGCGGTAGTTAAAATATAGTTAGCTTTGTAAGTATTATCGAATGTAAATTCAGCATTAAAAGCTTGTTTTTTTTGAGGAACAATAGCAGTTAGCCAGTACTTGTCTGTAATACCAACCCATCCCGAGTTTCCTTGATATTTTTGATTTTTATCTTGGATGTCATCGTATTTTTCTTCTTTCAAATTTTCATCTATAACACCAATCAAACCTTCGTGAAGAATATAAAAATTTTGTACGGCTGGTTTTTCTTTTCTGGTAATTTGTGAGTAGTGAAAAAGATCAACCTTATCTTTTGAGTTGTTTTTAAAACTTTCTGTAATTTTAAACAAATATTGATTATCAATTTCAATTTTTTTAGTAAAAAGAAGACCTTTTTGATTATCCCACTCTAGCTCAATGGGAGTGGTCGGGGTCAGTGTTTTATTTTTAACTATTTTCCAAACGCTATTATTGTCAGGAACGACAATGTTATTAGCGCTTGCCCATCCACTTTCAAGATAATAGCCAATACCCATTTGTTTTGGATTAAGAACTACTACTTGGGGACTGTTTTTATCTATTGTCTCTTTATAGTTTTTGAGAGTGATATCATCTATCAGCGCCCCGGTTAGCGAGATAGACCCAAATAATTTTGAATTTTCTACTTTTATTCTTTGTCCAGTTGAAACAGCATCTTTTCTAGTTATTATTTTTTGCGGCTCTGGTGCTTTTGCACTTAAAGATGGTGCAGACGGTTTGTTTGTATCAACAGCAGGACTAGGTTTTGTTTTTTCAATTTTAGATATTTCTGTTTTGCTTTTTTTTAATTCTGGATCGACCACAAATACTTGCCAACCAACTATAATAATAGTCGATAGGATAACTGCCATTAAAACATTTCTAGTATCCATTATATTTTTTTTTCTTTCTGTACGGGGTCGTAACCTGCGCTTCCACCTAGCCAAGTTAGAGGGTGACATTTAAAAATTCTTAATATTCCTTTAGCTGATCCTTTCCAGCATCCATGTATTTGTACCGCATCAATAAAATATTGAGAGCAGGTTGGTTCAAATCTACAAGAGTGATGTAGCAAAGGAGAGATAATATATCTGTATCCTTTGATCATTGTAATAATGCAATGACTTAATATTTTATTCATAGTTAATTATATTTTGCTTCTTTAAATTTATTTTTTAATTCGTCCACAAGTCTTTGAAAATTTTCATCATATACTTTTGCTTTAGCAAAAATGGCATATTTATATTTATTATTAAAAGAAGAGTTTAATTCAACAATCGCTTTTCTGGCTGCCATTTTTAATCTTCTTCTAATTTTATTTCGTTTAACTGCATTACCAAGTTTTTTAGCTGAAACGCAACTAAGAATTATTGTTTTATTGTTATTTAATTCTTGTTCAATTTTTCGATAATAAATGGTGAATAAGTTAGATATCACTTTTTTGCTTTTTAAAATTTGTTTGAACTCAGTATTTCCAGAAAGGCTTTCAAATTTAATGGATGCTGCCATTGAATTAAGCAGATATTCTTTTTCTACCTTTTGCTCTTCTTCTTGCTATGACTTTTCTTCCACCTTTTTTCGCCATACGAGAACGAAAACCGTGTCTTCTTGCTCTAACTTTAGTACTTGGTTGAAATGTTCGTTTCATTGCTGTAATTGCTATAATTAAATTTTGGCTATTTATAGGTAATTCAATTTAGGATGTACAGTATAAATTAGAGGCTAAATATCAACATATGGAAAATTTTTCTAAGCTAAAAGTATTGATTGGCCTTATCTATTTGGGGATAGTAGCTTTGGTCGTGTACTTATTTTTTTATTACGGAGCCGATTCCTTTCTGGATGTAAATTTTTTAAAAAATAATAAAGATAAAATTTTTACTTTCAGAGATCAGAATTTTATTTGGCTGATTATTTCATATTTCTTTTTTGCAATCATTTGGGTTTTTTTAATGGGTTTTGGAACTCCTCTAGTTATTGTTGCAGGGTTTGCTTTTGGTATTTTTTGGGGATCTCTCGTGTCTATATTGTCATTTTCCATTGGAGCTTCGCTTTTATACTTGTTTGCTAATCATTATTTTAAAGATTTGGTTTTTAAGTATTTAAGTAGTCGTTTTTTGTCTCTCAAAAATCATTTTAATGAGAATGAGTTTAGTTATTTTTTTTTCTTGCGAGTAATACCGGGTATACCTTTTCCAATTAAAAATTTGATACCAGTATTATTTGATATGAAATTAAAAAATTATTTTCTGGCAACAATATTAGGTGAGGCTATCCCTATAATTATTTCAATTAGTATAGTTAGTGGATTTGCTGGAGCAATTGAAAGAAATGCGAAGCTAAATTTTGATTTACTATATACTCCTGAAATACTTCTTCCTTTATTAGCCCTTGGTTTTATGGTACTGTTAACTAATTATCTTAAAAAAAAATACTATAGGAAATAAAATACATTATGACATTTGAATTACCAAAATTAAACTACCCAAAAAATGCCTTAGCACCTGCGATGTCTGAAGAAACCTTAGATCTACATCACGGTAAGCATCATCAAACGTATATTACTAATCTAAATAATTTAATTAAAGACACTGATTTAGTAGGATCCTCTTTAGAAGAAATTGTAAAAAAAACCGCCAAAGATACATCCAAAGCTGGAATTTTTAATAACGCCGGTCAGCATTGGAATCATATTTTGTTTTGGAATTGCATGATGCCTAAAGGTGGAGGAGCAATGCCTGCTGCACTTGAAAAAAGAATTATATCAGACTTTGGAAGTGTGGAAAAATTTAAAGAGGATTTTATTCAAGCTGGAACAACTCAATTTGGTTCTGGTTGGGCATGGCTTGCAATTAACAATGGCAAATTAGTAGTTACTAAAACTGCCAATGCTTCTAATCCGTTGGTTGATAATATGAAGCCAATTTTTGGCTGTGATGTTTGGGAGCATTCTTATTATGTTGATTATAGAAACAGAAGACCAGACTATCTCAAAGCGTTTGTAAATGAGCTTGCAAATTGGGAGTTTGTAGCTTCTCAATTAGACTAATTTATTAAGCTTTTAGCTGTGCTCAAAAGCATCTTTATAATATTTTTATACCAATTGATTGGAGAGTCGGTTCAGAAATATTTTGAACTAACTATTCCAGGTCCTGTTATTGGATTAATTTTTTTATTAGTGAGCCTAATTCTTTTACGCCAGACTAAAAGTGCTTATATTAAGAAAACAAAAGAGGAAATTTCACATACCTCAAATTATATAACTAGCTATCTTTCCTTATTATTTGTTCCCATAGGAGTTGGGGTGGTTATGCATCTTACTTACTTGGAACAAAATTATATCCCAGTGTTAGCAGTGATCTTTATCAGCACAATATTAACCATTGGTTTTACAGCAGTTTTGATGGAGAAAATTAACAATTATCAAAAGAAGAATGTTAGAAAAAAGTAAACTCTATAATATCTGGGTGTACCTTCAGGCCGAACCTTTGTTTTGGCTCACGCTTACTATTGGGGCTTACTTAGTGGGCGATTATTTATATAAAAAATCAAAACTAAATCCTTTAGTTAATCCAGTAGCAATTTCTATTTTATTGGTCTCTGGAATTTTAATTGGCACCAACATTTCTTATGAGCGATATTTTAATGGTGCTAAGTTTATTCATTTTATGTTGGGACCTGCAACCGTTGCTCTTGCCATTCCCATTTACAAACAAATAAATCTTATTCGCAAAGAAGCTTCGAGTATTTTTATTTCTTTGATTTTGGGTTCCTTGTTCGCAATTTTTAGCACTTATTACTTCGCTAAATGGTTTCATTTAGATTTGGAAATTATTTATAGTATGATGCCAAGATCAGTAACAGCACCTATTGCAATGGGTATCTCAGAATTAATTGGCGGTGTGCCGTCGCTGACTGCAATTATAACTATTATTACTGGGATTGTAGGCGCTTCTTTTGGAACCTTTGCTTTAGATATTTTGCGAGTAAAAGATATGACCGCTAGAGGTTTTGCTTTTGGTCTAGCAAGTCATGGAATTGGAACGGCAAGAGCGATGAGCAGAAATGAAACGGCTGGAATTTTTGCAGCATTAGCACTGGGCCTGAGCGGTATTGCCACTTCAATAATTATTCCTTTATTATTTAAATTAATTAATTTTTAATTTAATTTTAAAATCATTTTTAAAAATATTAAAAATTTTATTAAAATAAACTCCTTTTCTTACAACGCTCATATTGCGAAAATCTATTTGAGTACTTGATAAAGACAGCCCATCTTTATCTATAGTCTTTCCTTTTTTAAAAAATTCGCAAGGTCCATAGTTAATTATAATGTCTGCTATTTTTTTTACCTTAGGCTCAATATCTTCCACTCGATACTTTGTTCCTTGCTGAGACAAGTTTGCTGATGAAGCTATGAGAGGAAAATTATTTTTTAAACTTAATTTTGCAATTTCTTTTCTTAAAGATCCACAATTTAAAAGCAAATTTACAGTGTTATTTTTAGTAGCAAGTTTTTTTGCAAAGTTAGAAAGATTGAGTATCAATGGATGTTTTTTTTTAAAAGGAGCTATTACAGAAATCGGTAAATTATATTTTTTAGAAAATGTTTTGATAATATTTTTCTTTTTTTTGCTTAAGATATGTAACTCTTCATGGGTTTTTTCATAAGCAACTATTCCGCTTGGTCGTTGCAAGCTTCTTTTTTTTGCTAAATACACTTTTTTAAGAGCCTTGTCCGTTCCACTTACTATTGCATAAGCATTTCTCATGTATACGATTGCAATTCCCCCTTTTTGCAATACTTCAAATACACGTTTTGCATCTTTGTTATAATTCTTTTTCATTAAGATAGTTTTTTGGCCATTCTAAATAATTTAACCATTTTAGCTTCATTAATAATTCCTGTATTAAAATTTCGGGGGGAAGTATGATAGGAGCTAATTAAAATTTTATTATCTGGCATCATATATTTTGCACCGTGTTTAAAAACTATAGTTTTAGGAAGAGAATATTTTTGTTTATAAAATTTTAATATTTCCTTGAACGCTACCTGTCCGATTGTAATTAATACTTTTGCTTTTGGTAATAAAGACAGTTCACTTTCTAAGAAGGATGAACAATTATAAAGCTCTTCAAGCGTAGGCTTATCTTCAGGAGGTACACACTTTAAAACATTGGTGATATAGCAGGATAGTTTAAGCCCATCGTTGATATGATAAGATTCAGCTTGATTAGATAGGCCAGCTTTAAAGAGCGATTTATATAAAAGATCTCCCGATTTATCCCCTGTAAATACCCTTCCAGTTCTAGTTGCTCCGTGTGCTGCTGGCGCAAGACCAAATATAATAATTTTCGAATTGATATCGCCAAATCCAGGAGTTGGTTTCCCCCAATAGCTTTCTTTTTCAAACTGCTTTTTTTTATTAGTTACAATTTTATTTCTAAAAGAAATAAGTCTTTTACATTTTCTGCAGTTGATAATCTTTTGTTGTAACTCTGATAATTTCATAAGCATAGTTTTTGGTGATCCCGGAGGGAATCGAACCCCCAACCCTCAGTTTAGGAAACCGATATTCTATCCAGTTGAACTACGGGATCACTTAATTTTTTATAGCAGTTTTTTATGCTCGATCAATGTACATCGATTCATAATAATAATTGTATTGGACTGTTCTGCTAAAGCTTTTGATTGGTCACATTGAATACCAAGTTGTAACCAAATAAATTTTATTCCTAATTCAATTGCTGATTTGGTAATTTCTAGCGCTTCTGCAGATGGTCGAAAGATGTCTACCATATCTATAGGCTGATTAATTTGGTTCATGGATTTAAATACTTTTTGATTTAAAATAGTTTTGCCCTCGTATTTAGGGTTTATAGGAAATACTGTATAATGTTGTTCGAGCAAATATTTCATAACATAATGTCCTGCCAATTCTTCTCTAGGACTTGCACCAATGATGGCAATCGATTTACTCTCTGTTAAAGCTTTTTTGATATTTTGATCTTCAGTATTTATTTCTGGCATACTGCAAGGGGAAGAAAATAGTTCAGTCATGCATTATAATATTAATTCTTCACCAGGTTTTAAAATAATTAATTCAGAACTACTTCCTTGTACCAAGGATTGATCTATGGATTGTTTAATTAGATCAAAAGTATTGTAGTGAATGGGAACAACTTTTTTTGGGTTAAGAAGTTGAATTGCTTTATTAGCTTCATAAGGACCCATCGTATAATGGGCACCAACTGGAAGAAAAGCTATATCGATAGGATACATGTCTCCAATTAACTTCATGTCACCAAACACACTCGTATCGCCCGCATGATAAATAGTTTTATTTTGATAAAAAATTAACACTCCACTAGGATTGGAGCTCATGGAGTGAAACGCTGGAGTAAAAACAAGATGTAAATTATTTAATTGAACTTTTCCGCCCATGTTGCATCCAATCGTTTTGGTACAACCTTTTTTTTCAAGTTCTTTAATAGTCTCTACAATTCCCACTACTGTGGCATTAGTATTTTTAGCAATAAGCGGAATATCATCTACGTGATCAAAATGATTATGAGTTGGAATAATATAATCTGCTTTTTTAATATCTTCTGCTTTTATGGTTGCCAAAGGATGGCCTAACCATGGATCGACCAAAATAGTTTGATCACCCTCAATACCGATACCTGAGTGACCATAGTAACGAATTTTCATATTAATAATTAGATCAATTATATATGTTATTCGCCAACATATACAGAGACGCCCCGTTTATTAAGGTCAATTTTAAAGCTTTTATTTAAGGGCGGAAAGGCTCTTTGTTGACAGTCCATTCTCGTACATGTTCTGCAATTAACTCCAATAGGAACAGCGGCATTATCATCTTTTAAATTGAGCTCGTCCGCATAGACAAAGTGTTTTGCATGTTTTGCTTTGCAACCAAGTCCAATACTCACCATACTTCGATGAATACCGTGTCTGCCAACACCTTTTTCTATGGTTCGTGCGATGCATACATATTTTTCTCCATCGGTCATTTTAGAAACGGCACAATGAATTTTGTTAGGGGTAATAAAGGAAGAATGAATATTCCATCTAGGACAAGCACCGCCATATCTTGGAATTTGAATACCTGACAAAGATAAACGTTTTGAAATATTTCCCGCAATATCAACTCGTAACATATGAAAAGGAATTCCTTTCATATTAGGATCTTGTAAACAAGTAACGCGGTGTGCTACTTGTTCAAAAGAAGTAGCAAAGGAATGTTGTAATAATTCTAAATCATATCGATGCTTCATACATTCTTCGTAAAATAATTTATAAGGCATTAAAATAGCAGCCGCTGCATAATTAATAAGAGCAATCGTTGCTAATGTTTTTGCTTCAGATGATTGAAAGGGATAATTTTCAAGATAGCCATTGATAATGTTGATAGCTTCTAATTGTACAATTTGGGATGCAACATAAAGTTTTTTTGTTTCAAGAGTTAAATAATCTGAAAGAAATAAAATTTTTCTGGTTTGGTCAAATTTTTTTACAAAAGGATCATTATTTTTAGGAATTATTTCTTCTACTTTTATTTTGTGTTTCTTTTTTAAATACTCTCCCAGCAAAACGTATCTTGCTCTATTATTATTTTGTATCTCCGAAAAAACTTGATTGGCATATTCTTCTAAAAGTGGAAAAAAATTTTGTTTTTCTTGTAAAAAATCAGCAACTGTTTCTCCGGGAAAATTAGACTTATTATTACTAACATTTTGTTCCGAAATATTTTCAACTTGATCAAAAGCATTTTTATTATTTTTTTTAAATTCATCACCTAACCGAACCATGGCTTTTGCAATAAAAGGATTCACATCTACAAAAGATTTTACATCTAGGTTTTTTATCTCTAAATCTTCAAAAATATTTTCTCCTAGCAGTTCCATAATATCGTGATAGAGATTGGTATTATCTTTAGGAGATAGTTCTCGAAGATCAATGTCTAAAATTTCTGGAATTTTTAACAAAAGTTCTACGTTGATATTTCTTTTTCCCGATTCAATCAGGTTTAGGTAGCTTGGAGAAATAGAAAGTTTACTTGAAAGTTCAGCTTGGGAAATGCCTTGCTTTCTTCTTGCCTCCTTAATTTTAAAACCAATTTTATTTTTCATAATTTACAAAATTTACAATTTGTAAATTTATGTTTATCTAAAATTTACAAAATTTTCAATATAATTGGCTATTTTTATTGATAATTTATATTTTGTAAATATTGTAAATTTATAAACAAAAAAGGAGAAGTAACATGCCATTAAGAGAAAAACACAACATCAAAAGTAACTGTGTGACTTTAGATGACAGTTTTTATGATGAAACTGATTATCAACAAGACATCGAAGCGACGGATAAAAAGGAAAAAGAGATCGTTAGAGATGTTTTTAGTAATTCAATGAAGGCTGTTTATAAAACCGGAGAAGCTTTTGTTAACGAGTTAAGACAAAAAATAAAAATTTAATTTATTATTAATTTAGAAAGGGACTAATGAAAAACGCAAGTATAGAAACGATAGATAATCAAAGATTTGAAGGAATTAAAAGAGATTATACAGAAAAAGATGTACATAAATTAAGAGGAACTTTTGATGTCGATTATACTGTTTCTAAAAAACTTTCTAAAAAATTATGGAAATTATTAAAAACAGAAAAATTTGTAAATACATTAGGTTCTTTATCAGGAAACCAGTCTGTTCAGCATGCTAAAGCAGGTTTAAAAGCGATATATTTATCAGGCTGGCAAGTGGCTGCAGATGCTAATAGTGCTGGTGAAATGTATCCAGATCAGAGTTTATATCCATACGATAGCGCACCTAAATTAGTTGAAGGAATGATCAATGCATTAATGCGTGCGGATCAAATTCAACATATGGAAATTTTAGAAGGGAAAATGAAAGAATCAGAAGCCGTTGATTATCATATGCCTATCGTTGCGGATGGAGAAGCAGGGTTTGGTGGACCACTGAATGTATTTGAGTTGACGAAAAAATTTATTAAAGCTGGAACCGCCGGAGTTCATTTTGAAGATCAGCTTGCATCAGAAAAAAAATGTGGTCACATGGGTGGAAAAGTTTTAATTCCTACTCAAAATGCAGTTCGTAATTTAAAATCAGCTAGATT